>VFSW01008611.1_pt1 | contig 14628 bp, 15 predicted proteins | sample 5358111 | NCBI WGS metagenome assembly VFSW01 (sample SAMN11554181, study PRJNA540505) | mine drainage metagenome | isolation source: sediment from site ElyBrook_90M | place: USA: Ely Copper Mine, Vershire, VT | collected 2017 | reverse complement strand
GTGAAGGTCCTCGTGATAGCAGTGGTCATTTTCGGCGCCGGTTGGCTTTTGGGCCGAGGAAGCGTTCCTCCCGCGCCCGTCACTCTTGCGGTGTCCCCGATAAGCCAGAACGTCAACATTCTGTTCGACTACGGCAACGGTACGATCAAGACGTTTGAAAACGTGCCGATCACCGCCTCGACCACCGTCGCGGCCGTTCTTACCTCATTGGCGGCGCAAAAGAAGATACGCTTATCTTCAAAAGACTACGGCGGCACTATGGGTATTTTCGTCGAAGCAGTAGATGGCGTTCCGGCGACGCCGGGGAAGGATGCCTGGTGGCAATTTTGGGTGAACGATATTTACAGTACGGAAGGAGTCAGTTCGTATGTCCTCCGGCCCGGCGACGTGGTCACCTTCGCGTTCGCCAAGGGGCAGGAATAACTATCACGAGCCATGGACCGACGCGCCAAAATAATTCTCGCTTTCTCTCTCATCGTCGTGACCGCCGCGCTCCGCCTTGCGCCGCACGCGCCGAATTTTGCGCCGGTGACCGCTTCCGCTATCATTGCTTCTCTTTATCTTTCACGCCGGGCGGCCCTTGCGGTGCCGCTCGTCGTCATGGCAATGACCGACGTGTTGATAGGCTTTTACGCGCCCGCGCTCATGGTCTCGGTGTACGGCAGTTTCGCGCTCATCGCGGCGCTCAATTCGCTTTCGCCGCGGCGGGATGCGTTGGCCCTGGCGTTCCGGAGCATTTCCGGTTCGCTCCTGTTCTTTTTCACCACCAACTTCGCGGTTTGGCAGTTCGGCGCCCTGTACCCGCACACTGCCCTTGGGCTGGCGCAATGTTTTGCGATGGCGGTCCCGTTTTTCCGGGCGACCTTCGCGAGCGACCTCTTTTATGTTTTCGTTTTCGCGGGGATTATCCAAGTTTTCCTTTCGTTCGTGGGCCTGCGCAGGCCCGCGGCGCTGGCGCTTGCCTCACATTGACTTACGGCAACTGACTGCTATCCTGGCGGCAGAAAGAGAGGATTAACAGATGAATATAATCGAAAGAGCAGATCGCCTGTTCTCTATGCGGGGTTGTTTTAGTACGCGCGCGACCGTTTCAGGCCGGCGGCGGTACGACCGCGGCGAGGATACGCTTTTTCCCCATATGAGCCCCTTCCTCGTCGATGTGTGCAATTATCTTGAGGATAAATCGGGCCGGCGGATGGGTCTTAAAACCCAGGTGGTTACCGGTTCGTTGAACGCGCATGTCCGTACAAGGGCGACGCACACGAACGAGGTGGCGTCGGTCGCGGTACGGATCGCTTCGGTCCTCGGATTGAACACCAACTTCGTGCTGGCCATGGCGCTGGGCCACGATATCGGCCACCCGCCGCTCGGTCATTTGGGCGAGCGATACATTCAAAAGAGGACCGGAAAGAGGTTCCGCAACAATTACATGTCCGTTGCCATCGCCCAGCATATCGCCCGCAAAGGCCTGGGCATCAACGCGACGCACGAGGTGCTTTCAGGGATCGGCCACGGACGTGAGGCGGCGGCGCTCCAGCCGTCTTTGGAGATGTGCTTTGAGCACGCGGTGCTCATGTATGCGGATAAGTTCGCCTACATTACCGCGGATTACAATGACCTTATCCGCCTGGGTTCACCCTTGCCCGAGGAGCTTCGAGGCGCCATGACCGCGCTCGGCATCGACCAGCGGGAACGGTTGCAGCGGCTTATCACCGACCTGTGCCTTGAATCCGCAGAGCGGGGCTACGTGGTGTTCGAGGAATCGGAAAGCGCCAAGATATTCTTTCAGGCCAAAGACATTCTGTACGGACACTATGACCGCGTGAATGTGTGCGAGCCAGAGCGAATTCTCGACCCCATATACGCGCTCATCGAACATGCCTATCCCGGTGAGGTTGACCCGGCGCTCATGTTCGCGCTCATGACCGACCGCGACGTCGAAAATCTCGCCCAGGAGACGTTTCCGAGCGAAATGCATTTGCGTGCAACGACGGCCGGCGAGTTCATCGAGGTCTTGCGCGGTAAGCGCATCAAATGGTGGGAACTCGACCTTGAGTGGTGATGATTCCATGCTCCCGGCACCGCGTCCGCGCGGTGCCGTTTTCTTTGCAAAAAACGCCGAAATAAAATAAGATAGCGGGAGCCATTTTCTTCGTGCCACGGTAGTGATTTTGGTAGGTCGAAAGTTGATATGCCGTGGTAGCTGTTTTGGTAGGTCGAAATCGTTGGTTTTGCCCCTAGTGGAAGTCGGACACCATAAGATAATACGCCGTTGTAGCTCAGTTGGTAGAGCACGTCATTGGTAATGACGAGGTCATCGGTTCAATCCCGATCAACGGCTTCCGTTGAAGCACGCAAACTGCTTTGCGTGCGACGGGATTGAACGCCGGAGTCATATTTCGCCAGCAGGCGAAATAGACGAGGCGGTGCCCAGACCAAAGCGAGCGACGGCGAGCTTTGAGTCGCGGGCAACCCGATCAACGGCTTCCGTTCCCGCACGCAAACGGCGTTGCGTGTACGCGGAGTTCGATAGCTGAGGTAGTTCGCCAGTGTAGCTCAGTTGGTAGAGCACCGCTTTCGTAAAGCGGGGGTCGTCGGTTCAAGCCCGACCACTGGCTCCAAATCTTGACTTTTTTCTCGCCGGAATTACTATATGGCCGTGATCAACCGGTATGTTGATCTCAGGCACGATGCGACTCTCTGTAATGGGGGGTCGCATTTTCTTTGCCGTTTTTATTTGGAAGCCGTTTTTGCTAGTATGACGTACATGGATGAAGCGCGTACACGACGTATCGCCGAGATAGAAACCGCCATGCAGGCGGGCGATTTTTGGGCCGATAAGGCGAAAGCCCACGCGCTTATCAAAGAATTGCAGGAATTGAAAGTCGTCGCCGAGGGCGGCGGCCCGTACGATAAGGGTGATGCAATCATGACCATTTTTTCCGGCGCCGGCGGCGATGATGCGGAAGATTTTTCCGCGCTTTTATTCACTATGTACCGGAAGTGTGTCGAAACGCGCGGCTGGCAGATGTCCCTTATCCACGAAAATCAGAACGACCATGGCGGTTTTCGGAACGTGACCGTGGAAATTCGGGGGAAGAATGTTTACGGCACGCTGAAGAACGAGTCGGGCGTACATCGGCTGGTCCGCATCTCTCCTTTCAACGCCCAACAGAAGCGCCACACCTCGTTCTCGATGGTCGAAGTGATACCGAAATTCGAGAAAACCATGGATATTGAGATACCGGAGCAGGACCTCAAGGTTGAATTCGCCCGTTCGTCGGGGCCGGGCGGCCAGAACGTCAATAAGCGCGAGACCGCGGTGCGCCTGGTCCACCTGCCGACCAATATCGCGGTCCATGTGGAGACCGAGCGCAGCCAGTCGGCGAACCGCGACAAAGCCCTCGCCATCGTCAAAGCCAAGCTCTATAAAATGCGCGAAGCTGAGCGCGTCGCCAAGGAAAAAGGCATGTATATCTCAAAGACGACGAGCGTCGAGTGGGGGAATCAAATCCGCTCGTACGTGATGCATCCGTATAAAATGGTGAAAGACCACCGGACGAATGTCGAAACCTCGCAGGTCGACAAGGTGCTCGGCGGCGACCTCGATGTCTTCATCGAGGCCGAAGCGGGGTTATAGCAGATGAATAGCGGGGCCGTCTTTGGCCCCGCTGCGCGGAGGCGCGGCGGGGCTTTTTTCGTCCTCGGAAATGCTATATACTAGCGATTATAGACTCCATGATCTATTTCGATAAAGTCTCAAAAATATACACCGACGACTCGGCGGCGCTCCGCGACGTGACGTTCACCATAGAACCGAAGGAATTCGTCTCGATCGTCGGCCATTCCGGGGCGGGAAAGACCACGCTGTTAAAGATGATCCTTCTCGAGGAACAGCCGACGTCCGGCTCGGTCTTTTTCGGTTCCGTCAATATCCACAACCTCCGCCGTCGGGAAATAAACGATTACCGCCGCAAGATCGGTACGGTGTTCCAGGACTTCCGGCTTTTGCCGGACCGGACGGCGTATGAAAATATCGCCTTTGCCATGGAAGCGGCCGGCCGGAGCGATGAAGAGATAGAATCAGACGTGCCGCATGTGCTCGAATTGGTCGACCTCGGCAATAAGATGTGGAATTTTCCTCACGAACTTTCCGGCGGCGAGAAGCAGCGGGTCGCCATTGCTCGGGCCATCGTCAACCAGCCGGATATCATCATGGCCGACGAGCCGACGGGGAATCTTGACCCGATCAACACCTTCGATGTCGTGCAGATCCTCAAAAAGATAAACGACCTCGGCACCACGGTCATTTTGACCACGCACAACAAAGGGGTCATCGATTCACTGCGCAAGCGGGTCATTACGATCGACGCGGGCAAGGTGATCCGCGACGACCCGAAAGGTCACTACGTGTTGTAGCGGCCGTTCTTCTTCCGCACGACGAAAAAGAATTCGGTGATACAATGGGGACGACTTTCGGGGTACAGGGTCGGTTGATTCACACAGTATGCTTTGGACCAAATTAAAACGAGTTACACGGGCGGGATTCGTCAGCTTCTGGCGCAACGGCGTGGTTTCGCTTGCCGCCGTTTTGGTCATGACCGTCACCCTGTTCGTGGTCGGTTCGCTTCTGTTCGGCGGGGCATTGCTCCATTCGGCTATCGACACGATAAAAGGCAAAGTCGATGTCAATGTCTATTTCGTCACCAATGCGCCGGAGGACCAAATACTCTCGCTCAAAAAATCCCTCGAAGCGTTGCCCGAAGTGGCCAGCGTGACCTATATTTCGAGCGACCAAGCCCTCGCCGACTTTAAGACGCGGCACCAGGACGATCAGCTGACGCTCCAAGCGCTCGACGAATTGCAGACTAACCCCTTGGGCGCCGAGCTCGATATACGGGCGAAAGATACCAGCAATTACGCGAGTATCGCCGCATTCCTCCAGAGTGAGAATTCGGTGGGAGGCAACGGTCAGGCGAGCATCATCGACAAGGTGAACTATAGTCAGAACAAAGCGGCCATCGACCGGCTCACCAAGTTGAGCGACTCCGCGCAGACGTTCGGCATCGTGCTCACGGTGATATTGGCGGTGGTGTCGGTCATCATTATTTTCAATACCATTCGGCTGGCCATTTTCATTTCAAAGGATGAGATTGGCGTGATGCGCCTTGTCGGCGCCAGTAATCGCTACATCCAAGGCCCCTTCGTCGTCGACGGTATTATCTACGGTCTGGTGTCGGCCTTCCTCACCTTGGCGGTGTTTTACGGGCTGCTCTATTATTTCGGGCCGACGACCGCCAACTTTTTCACCGGTTTGAACCTCTTCCGTTATTATATGGATAATTTCGGAGAGATTTTCGTTTTGATCGTCGGTTGCGGTGTCGGTTTGGGCGCGGTTTCGAGTTACCTGGCGGTCCGCAAGCACTTAAAAGTTTAAGGACATTGTATGCGTACATTTATTCGATTTAAATGCGGGGCTCGATACCGCACCGTCTCCTCCTATGGCAAAAAATAATCACAAATACATATTCGTGGTCGGCGGCGTCATGTCGGGGGTGGGGAAGGGCATCGCCTCTTCGGCTATCGGCACGATCCTCCAGGCGAAAGGGTTCACCGTGAACCTCATGAAGATAGACCCGTACCTCAACGTCGATGCTGGTACCATGAACCCGACGGAACATGGCGAGGTATTCGTCTTAAACTCCGGTCTTGAGACCGACCAGGATATGGGCAATTACGAACGTTTTCTCAACCGCGATCTCGGGCCCGACGACTATATGACGAGCGGCATGGTCTACAAGCACGTCATCGACAAAGAGCGCTCGCTCGGGTACAAAGGCAAATTCGTCGAAGCCATTCCCCACGTCACCGATGAGATCCGCCGCCGCATCAGCCGCGCCGGCGAGGTGGCCGGCTCGGATATATCCGTCATCGAGATTGGCGGCACCATCGGCGATTACCAGAACATTCTTTTTATCGAAGCGGCGAGAACGCTGTCCATCAAGAACCGCAATGATGTCACCTTTATCATGGTGTCGTACTTGCCGGTGCCCGGCTCCATCGGCGAAATGAAGACCCGGCCGACCCAGAACGCCATCCGCCAGCTCAATTCCTACGGCGTTCAGCCCGACATCATCATCGCCCGCGGGTCGCAGCCGCTCGACCATAAGCGGAAGGAGAAGATAGCGCTTTCCTGCAGCGTGGTGCCCGAAAACGTGATATCGGCGCCGGATATCGAGAGCATTTACGATGTGCCGATAAATTTTGAAAAAGATCATTTGAGCGATATCTTGCTCAGCACGCTGTCTCTCAAAAGCCGCGTGCGCAAGGATGGTCTCGTCAAGTGGCGCGCGTTCGTGACCAAGACGAAATCCCTCAAGGGACAGGTCGTTATCGGCATTGTCGGCAAATACTTCGATACCGGCGACTTCGTCCTTTCCGATGCGTACATTTCGGTCATTGAGGCGCTCAAGCATTCGGCCTACAAGCTTGGCGTCAAACCGGTCTTTCGCTGGCTGAACGCGAAAGAATTCGAGGATGGGCGGCGGAAGCTCGATGGTCTCGGGAAGCTCGATGGCATCGTGGTGCCCGGTGGCTTCGGCGAGACGGGAATTGAAGGGAAGCTCAAAGCCATCCGGTTCGCCCGAGAGCATAAGATCCCGTATTTCGGCCTTTGCTACGGGATGCAGCTTTTGTGCGTCGAGTATGCGCGCAACGTCCTCGGTCTCAAAGACGCGAACACGACCGAAATAAACCCCGATACTCCTTATAAGGTCATTGATATCATGCCTGACCAGCGAAAGAAGCTCGAAGAAGGGAATTACGGCGGCTCGATGCGTCTGGGCGCCTACCCGGCCCTTCTCAAAGAGGGGACCGTCGCCTTCGGCGCCTACGGCAAAGATAAGATCTCGGAACGCCACCGCCACCGCTATGAAGTCAATCCGGAATATGTCGGCAAACTTATCGCCGGCGGTCTGGTCTTTTCCGGCGTATCGCCTGATGGCGTGCTCATGGAGATCGCCGAGCTGCCCAAAAAAGTCCACCCGTTCTTTCTTGGCGCGCAATTCCACCCCGAATTCACCGCCCGGCCGCTTTCGCCGCAGCCCCTCTTTACCGCGTTCATCAAAGCGGCGCGCGACCGAAGCAAAAAATAGCGAGAGCCGCTTGACACACTGTTGCACGGAGCGCGCCTTTTTGGTACTTTGGCGATAGCAATAGTGTGTGTTGAACCAAAGGAGTACTTATGTCTGACCACAGAAAGACCGGTTGCGTGTGGTATATCGATACCCGCGACGACACGGACCTCAACAAGTGGCTTGCGGACGCCCTTGCCGAATTGACGCACGAATCCGCTCAGTACTCGGTGCAATGCCGAAGAAAAAACGGAAGACCCGAGGAGAAAAAGTTATGGGAAGTCCCGGACTATGAGTTTTGTAGGGCTTTCTATAATCTGGCGAAGCGAAATAAGCCCGCCATCAAGATAAGGGTCTTTCGCCGCTTTGGCGGCGGTCTGGCCGAAGAGTGGCCCTTCGCGTTCGGAGGTACGCCGAAACGCGCCGCGGAAAGTGCCGCGTCTCACACGGTGTAGGGAAGAGAAGCGCCGGAAGGTTCCGGCGTTTTTTATGCGTCGTTTTTGATATAATGGCGGAGTGAATGTGCATGCCGGTATCGCGCTTTCGTTCGTTGCCATGCTCTGCTGGGGCTTTGGCGATCTCTTTATTCAGCGTTCGGCGCGGAAGATAGGCGATTTGGAGGCTCTTTTTTTCATAACTTTTTTCGGCGTCGTTGTCCTGTTTCCCTTCGTGGCAAAGGAATTGCCGTCTTTCGTGGAGCGCGGTGGCGAGACGTTCGCCGTGTTTGGCGCGCTTTGCATCATTCTTTTATTCGCCGCCCTCCTTGATTTCGAAGCGCTCAGGGTCGGCAAGCTCGCTATCGTCGAGCCGGTCTGGTCGTTCGAAGTGCCGGTGTCGGCGGTCCTCGCGTTCTTCATTCTCGGCGAGGTAGTGAGCGGTATCCAGATAGCGCTTATCGCGGCATTGCTCATCGGCCTGGCCTTTACTTCCATACGGAAGAGCGTGGAGTTGCGCCGCTTTCTCATTGAGCGCGGTTCTATCCTCGCGCTCTTTGGCGCGGTGATGATGGGCGCGGCCAATTTTTTCATGGGTTGGAGCTCCCGGTTGAGCGATCCGATCATGGCGAATTTCATTTCCGACCTCTTTATTGCGTTCGTGGTGGGAGCGATACTACTGGCGACCGGAAGATTTTCACGGACGCTCAAGGATGTTTGGAGAACGCGGCAGATACTCTTGCCGATGTCCATAGCCGATAAAGCCGCGTGGCTCGCCTACGCATTTTCGATGAGTCTGGCGCCGATAGCTGTGGCGACCGCGCTTTCGGAAAGCTATATCGTCGTCGCGGTTTCGCTCGGCATCTTCGTGAATAAAGAAAAGTTGTTGCTTCACCAAAAGATAGGCTTGGTGATGGCGATCGTTGCGGCGCTGTTGCTCGCTTCGGTGACTACGTAGCCGGGTAAAGGAAAAACCGTAGCCGGAAATTTTCGTATAAAAAAAATCAGAGCTCGGACCACAAGTGGTACGAGCTCGATGAAGAAGAAAGAACAGGAGGGAAAAAATGGGGGAGCGGGTTGGCAAGAGGGCATCAGTTGAAGGTCAGCTGACAAACCTTTTGAGTCCGTTCACACAAAGTGTTCCCTTTCTAATCTGAAACAATTATAATCAAGGCACATGAAAAAGCAAGGAAGGATCATCACCAAGAAATGTTGGCCCACACTATTTGAAGATGTGCAAGGCGGTCGAAAAAAGTTCGACATGCGAGCCGCCGATTTTATGGCTAAAGAAGGGGATATATTAGTTCTCGAAGAGTGGGACCCGAAAACTAAAAAATATACCGGCCGAAAAATTAGAAAACTAATTTCCTATGTAGGGAAGTTCACGCTCGATGCGTTCGGTCAGCGTTCCCTCCTCGAAAAGAAAGGGTTTTATGTTTTGCAGTTGAAATGAGGCACGGGCACGGTCCGCATCATGTGCATTACAACAGGGTGACCGTTATCATGCCGACTGTTATAATGAGCATACGTTTTAGCACAGGTATAAAAATATTTTATGGATGGAGAACCGACAATACCCGATAGGCAGGGAGGAAGCGGCACGCATACCTCTGATGGTGCCCGTACAGACGAAGGCGGCGCTTCGTTTGTCCCGCGGACACCGGTAGTTCCCGCCGGCGAAACGCCGCCAGCTCCTCGCCCGCACGCGCCCGTCTTTCTTTCCGCGCTCGCGGTCGTCGCCGCATTCGCGGTGGCCAGCGCCTGCGCCTTTTTCTATTATTCTTATCTCGCGCCGGCGTATCAAAGTCAGAATGCGAACGCCGCGCCGACGTCGTCCGTGACGGCCTCGGGCCAGAACCCGCAATCGAACAGCGGCGTGGGACGTTTATTCGCCACCTTGCCGCCCCCGCCTCCGCCGCCGCACATTGCCGCGGCCGGTTCAGCGGACAGTTCTTTGGCAAAGAGTACGTCGCCGCTCGATTTTGCGATGAATGCGATGGCAAATGTCCTTTCCGGTTTTCTATCGCTCTTTTCGCCAAGACAATAGCCTTAAATGGTGAATCGAAAAACCGGCTTGAATTAGGCCGGTTTTTCTAGTATTTTAAGGGGACCAAATATTCGCGTGGTTGGCATTGCCGCGCGCGAAGAAAAGTATTGCGGGATCGTCTAATGGTAGGACAGCAGCCTCTGGAGCTGTTTATCTTGGTTCGAGTCCAAGTCCCGCAGCCAACACGAGCAAGCACGAATGTCAAGAGGCGATTGAGCGCACGAGACGCGTATAGGCGACGGCAGTCGAGCGTTCAAGTCGTGCCCAAATAACTCCTAGTTCGAGAATGAAAATACATGACCATGAAGATTTTTTTGTAAAAACGCGTTGACTAACCTTAGTACATAAGATATTGTCCTGCCCGGAGTTGGTCTCCTAATTGCAGTATCAAGAAACCACCCAGCTCCTTGAAAGGACAATACTTATGAGCAAAGACAGTAATAGGTTCAAGTTTAAGCGAGACAAGTACATGAGCTCCAGAGGAGGTTCCTCGGCGTTCTACAATGTTTATTGCGGACGTTGTCGGCACTGGCTACTTCTCTATCAGAAAGACGGTCCGGGAAACATCTTTCGCCTGTACCTTGATCGGATACATGTGCCTGAAAGTCTCGCGTCCCTTTCGCGGGTAGCAGGGAGGACAACAAAATTTGAAGGACTTTCATGCACCAACTGCGGTGCTTCAATTGGTGTTCCAATGATCTACAAACCGGAAAATCGACCGGCGTTTCGTTTGGTTCACGGCGCGGTCGTCAAAAAGAAGAGCGACGGTACTTTGCCCGCTCCGCCAATCACAGACACAAGGGAGGGTAAATGAATATTCCGAAAATTAACCTTGATGAAATTGCAAATCGTAACAGTATCAATATCGTCGAGGTAGAGAAAATCATTTCTTCCGTCAAGAAAGGGATGATGTCCGTGCACAAACAGTTTCGAGTCAAAGAACATGGGGAAGAGCGGCAGTACGGTGTCATTCGGCACGGTGTCGGAATGCTAAAAACTCCTTACGGACTTTTTTGGCAATTCGACTTCTTCGTCAGTGATCGATGGAAGAAGTATTCGGTTGTCGTCCGATGCAAGTTGTCCGCTGATTTTGCGCCCGTATTCGACAATCCGAGCAGGCTTATTCTGCGGATAGACTCTGGCTGCGAGAGCGGCCAGAAATTCAGTGACGTTACCTGCGACTGCAAGGAACAACTGGTACTTGCCATGCAGGAAATCGCGAAGGTTGGCGAGGGCATGATCATCAACATCCCTAATCAAGACGGTAGGGGAATGGGAAATCCATTCAAACTCGCTACACTGTCGCTTCAAGAACAGTTGCGACTCACAACCGTGGAAGCTGCTTCCACGCTTGTCACCAACGGCGGTTCAATAGATAGGCGTACTTACAGTGGTGTGATTGCCATTCTCAGGTTCCTCAAGATTCCGCAGAAATGCGAAATCTGTCTCTTAACTAACAATCCTGACAAATTTAAGACTTTTGGGGAAAACGGTTATCGTGCTACGGAGAGAATACCTGTTGTCATTGCGCCGACGCAGCACACCCGCCGGCACTTGGAAGCAAAGCAGTTATACCTCGGTCACGAGGACTTGGTTTCAGGAGAGGATGTTAAATGAAAATTGCGATCAGTGGTCCTGCCGCTTCTGGTAAAGGTACGATTGCACGCAGGTTGGCAGTCGAGATGGGAATTGGCTACGTTGATCTTGGTCTTTTGTTTCGATTGGGAGTCTTCGCCCTTTCAACCAGGAGGATTTCTCGAACAGAGGAACTTCTTGAACTCGTAAGGCGAGGAATTGTAGTTTACGTTTGGACGAACGGGGATGCTTCAATCTTCTGGGAAAGGGAGAATGTAACACCCGCTCTCTTAAGCCAAGAGATTGCCCATCGGACCTCAGTGCTTGCGTCAAACCGTTACGATTCTGCCGAATGCTGACCACAAGTTCTTCGTCACGGCTCGTTTAGAAGAACGGGCCCGACGTCGATATTTGGACGTCGTGCAGCGTGGCGGCACTGCTACATACGAAATCGTCTTGCACGAAATTGAAGACCGAGACAGAAGGGATGCTGAGCGTTCCTCCCATCCTTCCGCGATTCCTCAAGGGGCTGTGATTCTTGAGACCGACACTTTGAGCGTCGAAGCCAGTATCCGGTTCATACTGAGAAAGGTTCAGCTACCGTCATAACCAACCGGGCATGCAGTTACATCTGTAGCCCGGTTTTCTTTTTGTTTACTTGTGTGCTTATGATACTGTGTATTCATAAACTATATGCAGAAAAATATCCTTATCACAGGGAAACCAAAAAGCGGTAAATCCACTCTCTTACGGAATTTAGTCAGCAACATTCCAGATAAGGTTGGTTTTATTACGAATGAAATTCGCAACGAAAGCGGCCGGGTTGGTTTCGAGATAGAAACCAATCTTGGTCACAAAACGATATTGGCTCACATAGACTTTAAGACGCCGCACAAGGTATCTAAATATTTTGTTGATGTTGAGAAGTTAGACTCGATAATCCCGGAAGTTTCGAGATTTGGGAAAGATGATCTTCTGTATCTAGACGAGATTGGTCAAATGGAGCTTTTTTCTGAAGCTTTCAAAAAACTGGTTCTTACGTTTCTCAACTCTGAAAATACTTGTCTCGCAACCATTTCCGCAGTGTATGAGGACAATTTTACACAGACCATTAAGAAGCGAAAAGATATTATTTTAGTCGAGATATCAGCAGAAGATCGAGAAGAGAAAGAAATGTTCATGAGGCAGCTTCTGAAAAAAGTTGAAAAGGCGAGAAAATATATATCAGAACCTCAACGATTCACCTTACGGAATTCTGAAGTTACCTTGCGATCCGAACATGGTACTAGAAAGCTTGTTAAGCGCGGCAGGGCATGGGAATGTAGCTGCGAATTCTTTAATCAGTATGGAATTTGCAGCCACATTATCGCCACTGAGGAATTAGTAGTAAAGTCCTGATCTACGGATGCTCCATGTTTCTATCTACCAATTCATCTCGAGGAGTGGGGTTATGGGCAGATTAACCACGGGGCTTGAGCACTGCTCAAATACCGATGCGACTTGAGCACCCTAGCCGTATTTCAGGAAAGCCTTATGGGGTAATGAGAAAAGTTCGAGTCCAAGTCCCGCAGCAGTCAAGTTTAGTATCGAAGGACCTAAAGCTGTGGTTCTTTTGTCGAACGCGACAAAGGTCTAAGATGTTTAGTGCATGAAGTGTATATACTGCAAAACTGAAATCACACTAGAAACCCAGAGTATTGAACATGTGTTTCCGGCGGCATTTGGATGTCCGGATGATTGGACATTAGATTGCGTTTGCAAAAAGTGTAATAACGCGCTGGGCGTCACCATTGAAAATTGGCTCGCAAACGACAGCTTAGAAGGTGTGTTCCGACTTCGCACATTGGGGTCACGCTCAGGTCAAAAGGTGCGGGCAAAAAGGTTTCGAGTCAGGATACCTCTGGATAAGAAATATGGAGGATTCCAGGGTGCAATTATGGAAAAAGATTATGAATCGAATGGGCAGTTCAAACTGCCACCACAAGCGGGTTTCAAGAATGAAAAGGACGAATATGTCTTTTTCTCAAGAGAAGATCTTACGTATCGGCCGAATCTTGAGAAGGCAAAGTCACTTTCGCAGAAGCAGATAAAGGTTCTTGCCCCTGACAAGGAGCACGTGGACATGATGACCTTCTTGGCGGAGAATGGAATCAAAATCGTTCCGGATGCCACGGGCGTGTTCCATTTATCAGATGACGCGTTAGAAGCTGATGGCAAGATGATCTTAGAGATTCAGGCGGAAATTGATCATGATCTGCAACGAGCGATTGCAAAGATTGCATTCAACTACCTAGCAAAGATACAGGGTGCGAGCTATGTGCTTCAGGACAGATTTAATCATGTTCGCGAGTTTATAAACGGTGGTCCCTATAAGGGACTGGTTCAACCCTTTCACGAGCCAATTTTATTGAACGACTCAGACAAAATGAGGTATTTGGGACATATTTTTATTTTTGAACGAGTCGGGGATGAGCTTCGCGGGATTGTTTCTCTCTTTAATCAGGGCATGGCATATCGGTTGCTCCTTAGTTCGGACATGGGGCCTTTGTTTTATGCTTTATCAAGCGGGCATACGTATAATCCGAACACCGGAACTGTGAGCCTCTTGGGTTCAATGCGGCTATAAAATATGAGGCTGAAAAACAAAATAGTAAAAATGTTTCTATTCCTCTTCGGCGGATTGATGTTTGATCTGAAGGCTAGGAAAAGACAAAAGGGGCACAAGCTAATGAAGAATGAGCCGTCAAAAGTTATAACGTCGTTTAGAAATTTGGAGAAAGATCTACAGAACTTTGATTATCCAGACAATGCGTTCAATAAAATGATGGGGATGATACTGTCTGATCTCGAACTTTTTGAAAGAGTTGTTCACAGGTTCCGCAATGACAGGCAACTACTAATGACCATCTCTCGAGATGACCAGTTGTTGCATGCACTCGGACCAAATAGAAGATCATATCCGTCGCATCCGCTAGAATCTTTCAATAATTCTGCGATTAAAATCGACGTTCAATCACTATTTATCTTTGGGACAATTTTGGTCAATAGAAGCCTATTACTTCTGAAGATGTATTTGCCAGATCGAGGCAAGGATCCAAATAAGGATATCTACGCCAAGCTGGGCCGGTTTTTCTATGCTCTCGACGACAGAGGCGAGCTCTCTGAGATAGGTCGCAAATTTAGTGAAAAGTCACTGATGAATATCAAATGGTTATACTCAGCACTTAGATTTTACAGAAATGAGTTTATTGAGCATCTTGATCGAAGCTACCAACAAGGAATGAATTTTGGTGTTTTCACTTCTGATTTTGCTCTTGCTTCCTATAAGTGGAATTTTGACGATTCAGATAATAACCGTATCGTACATTTTCGAAGTAAGGTAGAAAGTATGTGTGTCAAAATATCTGGACGAAGCAATGGGGGTCGGGCTCTTATAAAT
>VFSW01008610.1_pt1 | contig 14628 bp, 16 predicted proteins | sample 5358111 | NCBI WGS metagenome assembly VFSW01 (sample SAMN11554181, study PRJNA540505) | mine drainage metagenome | isolation source: sediment from site ElyBrook_90M | place: USA: Ely Copper Mine, Vershire, VT | collected 2017 | reverse complement strand
TACTTATCGGGCCCGGGTGAATACCCCAGCGTCCCGTGATGTTTCACGTGAAACACCAATAATCCACCCAAGTATCTAGGTTCTCCCCCCGATGGCCATTTACATCGTGTACCGGCGAAGAGTAGTGTTGGGCCAGATGTTTCACGTGAAACACCTGGGCTTGACGACAAACTAGGAATGCTGGAGAATATTCTCTATCTGTCCGAGAGCAGGAAGCAACAAGCGGGGAAGAGGCATATGGCAGACGCCGCCAAAATGAAGATTTTTGCTGTTGCCAATCAAAAGGGTGGAGTAGGAAAGACTACAACTACCACTTCACTGGGAGCGGCTTTAGCTGAAGCTGGCAAGCGGGTTCTGATTGTCGACCTTGACCCTCAGGGAAATGCTACGACTGGTCTTGGTGTGGATGGACGACGCTTTGAAAAGTCTGTGTACGACGTTCTTTTGAACGATGTTCCAATGGTGGACATTGTCGAACCAACAGGTTTTAACAACCTCTTTGTTGCTCCCGCCACTCTTGATTTAGCGGGAGTGGAACAGGAGCTCACAGCTGTGATCTCACGTGAATTGCGCCTTAAGAGAGCAATTGCATCAGTGGAGGGAGACTTCGATTACGTTTTCATTGATTGCCCGCCCTCGCTGGGTCTTATCACCATTAACGCATTCGCAGCAGCGACTGACATAATGGTTCCCGTCCAGACGGAGTTCTACGCACTGGAGGGTCTAACCCAACTGCGGGCCATCATTGACCTGGTTCAGAAGAACCTCAATCCCGACTTGAAAATTTCCAAGGTCGTTCTTACGATGTACGATGCGCGCAACACTCTCTCCCAGGACGTTGCAATTGAAGTACGGCGTCACTTCGCGGAAGAGCTGTGTCGAACGAAAATCCCCCGAACCGTGCGCCTCGCAGAGGCCCCATCTTTCGGACAACCCATCACTGTGTTCGATCCCCAATCCAAGGGCGCTAAGGCGTACCGTCAACTAGCAGAGGAGATCATGAATGGTTAGAAAACCAGGACTTGGAAAGGGTCTCGGAGCCCTTATCCCCGACAACGAAGAGGTAATCGGCGAAGTGACAGTGGCGGTGACCCAGGGACCTCTCCGCCAGGTGCCAGTCTCGTCAATCAGCCCTAATCAGTTTCAACCTCGCAAGGCGTTCAATGATGAGAGTTTGCAGTCGCTTGCCTCATCAGTGCGCGAACTCGGTGTTTTGCAACCAATCATCGTTCGTCCTCTCGAGGGTGAACCGAATCGCTACGAACTGATTGCGGGCGAACGTCGCTGGCGTGCCGCGACAATTGCAGGACTAGAGACGGTGCCAGTTTTGGTTCAAGATGCCGTGAATGACCGGCTGTCGCTCGAGCAAGCAGTGGTGGAGAATCTCCACCGTGTTGATCTTCACCCACTAGAAGAAGCAGCTGCTTATCAACAGTTGATTGACGAGTTTGATCTGACCCATGAGCAGGTCGCTCAACGTGTCGGAAAGAGTCGAGCCAATATCACTAATACCCTACGTCTCCTCCAGCTAGGTGAAATCGCACAGGCAGCACTCGCCCAGTCCCAGATTTCCGCAGGACACGCACGGTCGTTGTTGGCTATCAGCGATCCCGATGCGCAAGAAACGATGGTGGCGCGGATCATAAAGAATGAATTGTCTGTCCGGGCGACCGAAGATGCCGTCAAGGTTTTTCTCGAACCCCGCATTGAGGACGCTCCGTTGATTGCAACGTCTGATGCCGTAGGTAAACCACCGCGCCTGCGTCCGGTGCCTGATGCGAGCGTGGCAGAACTTGAACAACTCCTTGAGGACTATCTCAATACGCGCGTACACGTTGATCTCAAGGGAAGAAATGGGCGGATCATCATTGATTTTGCAGACTTGGATGACCTCGAGAGGATCTATATCTCAATCTCACAGGTGAAGTAACCTTCAACCTTCAAGATAACCTTCTTCTTGAAGTTATCCCCAAGTTGTGGATGAACCTGTGGGTTTCCCGATTAATCGGAGTATCTTCATCCACAATTACACTGATATCAGCGACTATGGAGTTATCCCTCTGGTGTTAACTGTGGAAAAAGTTGCGGATGGCCCGCGAAATAGCCCTCGACAACTGCTCGGACTCTTCGGAGGTCATTTCAGAGTGCTCAACGTGGAGCGTTGTCATCTGGGTTTCTCTGAGAATCGGTAGCGCCATTCCAGTGACTTCAACACGAAAAGCCACCTCGTCGCGCGAGATCGCGTTGGCGACGAGACTGGCGAGTTGTTCGCCCCGACGCGAATATGACTGGTAACTAGCCCAGTAATGCAAGTGGACACCGTTCGTCTCAGACCGTTGACTCAGTGAAATGACGCCGAGGGCACTAACGGCATTGGCGTGAGAGGCGACTTGTTCCACAGACCAAGCACCACGAGCGGCGTCGAAATCGACGTCGGGGAGCAGTTGGGCGATGGTCTCAACTATCGGACTTGTTCCCCACACGACGATGGGGCCGCGCTGGGGCTGGCCGAAACCCGCCTCGTCACGAGCTTCACTGACGAGCGTACGTCCACTCGTGGGGGAGAAGCGGCGCAATTCGATCAAGGTCCGCTGAGTCAAAGTCCCATTGGTCTCCAGACCGCAGTTTCGCTGAAATTCACTGAGCGCTCGATCGAGAAGAGGGCCGAAGACACCATCGACGCGACCAGGGTCGAAGCCCAGTTGCGAGAGACGAACCTGGAGTTCCGCAACATCATCTCCTCGTAAATATGGTTTCACGAGGAAAAGAAGCCGGTCCCCGAGATTCCAACCGGCCTCGAGCAGTCGGTCCCACGTCGTAGCGTCGACGACCCCGGTAATGCTCAGGCCACGCGAGCGCTGGAAGGCCTCGACGGTTGCTTGGGTGGCCTCAGAGAAGGTGTCACCGAGGTTCTCAAGGGGAACGAGGCCAAGCGAGGTCAGGCGTTCGTGTAGCTCACGAACGTGGCGGGACGAGGTCCCCAGGGATAAAGGAGTGGTGTCCAGAGACTCAGACGTTAGAGCTTCGCGGTGATCTCTTGCAGGAGGGCACCCTTGGGCTTCGCGCCTACCAGCCGAGCCACCACTTCACCGTTCTTGAAGAGCAACAACGTGGGAATGCTCATTACCGAATATTTTGTGGCGGTAGCCACATTTACGTCCACGTCAAGTTTGCCGATTACGAACTTATCACCCTGCTCATCAGCGAATTCATCAAGGATGGGGGCAATCATTTTACACGGACCACACCACTCGGCCCAGAAGTCCACCAGGAGCGGCTTGTCCGAAGAACCTACGACTTCATCGAAGGTGGCGTCGGTCAAGGTCGTGATTTTCTCGTTCATAACTTCCTCCAGATGTGGCGTGGAACACGCACGATGCAGAAACCACCTTAGCGAGAGAGCGCTAGAGTCCCTGCGCTTCGAGCCAACGTTCGGCGTCAATCGCCGCGATACAACCAGAACCCGCTGAGGTGATGGCCTGGCGATAGACGTGGTCCTGGACGTCTCCGGCGGCGAACAAGCCATCGATCGACGTGAACGATCCGGGCCCGCTACGCACGTATCCGTTGTCCTCCAAATCCAGTTGGTCATGGACGAGAGAGGTGTTGGGGACGTGACCGATTGCCACGAAGATTCCGGTGACATCCAGGACCCGCTCCTCAGCGGTGAAAGTGTCACGTACACGAAGTCCGCTCACGCGATCATCACCGAGGACTTCGAGTACCTGAGTGTTCCAAGCGAAGCGAATCTTTTCGTTGGCGAAAGCTCGCTCCTGCATTATTTTTGAGGCCCGTAGCGTGTCACGACGGTGAACAATCGTCACCGTGTTGGCGAAACGCGTCAAAAAGAGCGCCTCTTCCATTGCGGAGTCACCGCCTCCCACGACCGCGATGTCGTGGCCGCGAAAGAAGAAGCCGTCGCACGTCGCGCAGGTGGAGAGACCGTGACTCAAGAGTCGCTCCTCACCAGGCACGTTCATCATCAAAGACTTGGCGCCGGTCGCCAGAATCACGGCGTCGGCACTGAGGCTTGGTTCGACGTCGTCAGTGAGCCACGCCCGAAAGGGTCGCGTGCTCGTATCGAGTTTCTGCACTTTCGCCACTCGGAGATCTGCCCCGAAGCGCTCAGCCTGGGCGCGCATTCGCTCCATTAACTCTGGGCCCGTGAGCGAGTCGGGAAAGCCCGGAAAATTCTCAATCTCAGTGGTGAGCATCAACTGTCCACCCGGCTGATCGGTGGTCGAGGAGGGCTCTCCTTCGATAACCACCGGGTTCAGTTGAGCCCGTCCAGTGTAAATAGCGGCCGTGAGGCCAGCCGGCCCCGAACCGATGATGAGAACGCGAGTGTGGTTCATGGTTTCCTTAGTGGGACGGGACGGCGTTTGCGCCAGATCAGTAAGCCGGCGCTCGTCGAGAGGGCCGAGACGACGAGGTAGGTAATCCAAACGTGATGGTCAAACAGGTAGATGGTCGAGAATCGAACAAACCCGATGACGAGGGCGCTGACGAGTACCAGCCCGACGAGAAGCAGAATGAATCCGTACGCGAGGAATCGACCTACGAGCAATATCGGCCGCAACACACGGTCGTGCAGTGCATCCATGAATCGGTCGAAATACGAAAAAATCGTATCGACAACGTCGGGTTCGTGCTGGTCGGGACCTTGGCTCACACCTAAAACTTAGTGGTCTTCGTCGGGTCGTGCCTCCAACCACGTGAGACCAATGAGCCCGGGCCCTCCGTGGGTGCCGACGGTGGGACCCATGTCAGCTATGAGTAGTGGATACTCAGTCTCGATGTCGACGACCAGCGCGCTTAAAGCAGCGACTTGGCTGGATTGGGCGTGGATCAGTGCGAGACGTCGCAGGGGAGCGTGCGACCGAGCTGTCGCGGCTATGGATGCCATGGCGCGTGCCGTAGTTCGCTGACGACCGGCTTCGGCTACAACACCATTGCGTAGTTCCAACAAGGGCTTGATAGAGAGAACCTGCCCGATCAGTGCCTTCGCCCCGCCCACTCGCCCGCCCTTGATGAGGTGGTCGAGTGTGTCGAGCATGGCTACTACCCCCACGCGGGCCCGTTGCGCCAGGGCGTGCCGCTCGAGTTCGTCGAGGGAGGCACCGCGCAGTGCCCGCTCGGCGACCTCAATGGCCAGCAGGCCCTCGGCCATCGACACCGCGAGCGAGTCGACGACGCGGACGTCGATGACGTCGGCCATCGACTCCGCGGCGACGAGGGCGGACTGGTAGGTGCCTGATAAAGCGCTCGACAGCGCGATCGCTATCACGCCGTCGTAGCCGTCGTCGGCCGCCGCCTGGTAGGCGGCACGAAAGGCACCCGGGGACGGAGCGGAGGTTTCGGGCAGGGTGCGTGCTTGAGCACATCGCCGCCAGAAGTCTTCGATCGAGAGCGTGACGCGATCGATGAACTCTTCCTCACCGAACCGTATTGAGAGTGACACCATGGTGATGCCCAGGCGATCGAGTTCGCTCTGGGGTAGGTCGCTGGCGCTATCGCATACGACACGAATCTTGGTCACAATTCCCCTCCCGACGCCCCTAGCCTTGCACTTTTCGACGATCAAGTTCCGAACCGCGCTGGGCTACGAGGACGAAGAGGACGTACGTGAGTGCTCCCAGCGCCGCGGCCAGAGTGCCGCGCACCACGAGACCCGTGCCCCGGGTCCACGTCGGAGTGGACCACGCGGCAGCCATGACCAGTCCCATGGCGAGGGAGGCGTAGACGCTGCGCCGCACGTGCACACTCCAGACCGTTGAGACCACCGAGACGCCCCGCATGGCGAGCACTCCCAGCGCGGCTATTGCGGCAACGGCGTAGGCAATGGACACGCTGGCTGTGAGTCCCGCGAGGGAATGGCGCCCCAGTGTGACGCAGAGAGCGATGGTCGCCGCGTTCTGCAGGGCGTACAGGGCGAAGACGTCGCGAGCGTGCTGCATGGCCTGTAGGCCACGTACACAGAGCTGGAAGAGGGTGAAGCCGGGAAGTCCGGCGGCGAGGATGGCGAGTACGGTACCCGCGGGTAATTGGGTGGAGTCGTTGAGGTGATTTAACAAGATCCCCACCAGGGGCTGGGCCAAGATGATCATGGCGACGGTGGAGGGGATGATGATCACCAACGATTGTCGAAGCCCGAAGCTGAGGCGTTCACTCAGGGACTGCAAGTCTCCCCGCGTGGAGAACTCGGCGAGTTGAGGGGTCAATACGCCGAGCACCGACACGACCACGACGGCGTAAGGCATCTGCATGAACGACCAGCCGTAGGTATAGGCACTGACCGGACCACTGCCGCCGGTGCCGAAGGCGAAGGCCAACACGACGTAGAGCGACGCCTGATTGGCGATGACCACCATGAGCGTCCAGGCTCCGAGACGGCCGATTGTCCGCAGTGCGGGGTCGTGGACGTCGAAGCGAAGTCGCAGTCTCCCGAGGTCGCTTTTGACCAACGAGGGCCACATGACGATGAATTGGACCGCGACGCCGGCCGTCGTGCCCAGACCCAACCACCAGAGGTCGCTCGATCCGCTCAGGCTGGCCACGCTGGGGACCGGATCGACGAGGTGGAACCAGACCAGCACCGCGATGGCGATGATGTTGTTGGCCACCGGGGCCCATGAGCCAATGGCGAACTTGCGCCGTACGTTGAGTAGAGCGGTCGCGATGCCGATGACACCGTAGAAGAAGATCTGCGGCACGAACCAGCGCAGGAACTCCGTCGCCACCCGACGTTGCGCGTGGAGAGCGTGAAGTTGGGTCGCGTTGGAAGTGTGCTGGAGAAACGTGAAACCGTCGATGATCCACGGGGCGAAGATCCACGACAGCCCCGACGCGACCATCAGGACCACTACCGCCGCCGTCACCACGGTGGAGATTGAGCGCCACGCCCGTCGCTCGCCATCGAGGGCGAGTCGCTCGACCACCACGGGGATGAAGGTCGCACTGAGGACACCACCGATCACCAGGTCGAAGAGCATGTTGGGGATAGTGTTCGCCAAGTTGAAGGCGTCGGCCAAGGGCGTGAAGCCCAGGACCCACGCCAACACCAGGACGCGTAGCAGTCCGCTCAAGCGAGAGGCAGCGGTGCCCCCGGCCATGGAGAGGACGCGACCGCCGTGGGTGGCGCCGCGGTTCATCGTGCGTGCCGCCCCCGGGATTTGCGCCGATAGGTGCGCAGCCACCACCAGGCCAGCACCAAGAGCGAAGCGCCGCTCAAGAGGTAGCCAACGACTGACGTTCCCACGCCGCGCACCTGTACCGCGGCGTGCGCGAGGACTAGTTGTCCATCGGGGGTGGTGAGTTCCAACTGCAACGTCAAGGATCCGCCCTGGCGATCGACCGCCGGAATGCGTAAGGAGGTTGTCGAGGTTGAGAGTTGGACGACGTAGACCTTCTTGTTGTTCGGAAAGGAGAGTCGGTCCGTAATCAGATGCAAGAGCACGGTGACGGGGTATCGCGCGGAACTGAAAAGGGTGATGGGCAATTCACTACCCGAACCGGTCAGGGTGATGCTGGAGTCATCGATGCGAAATCCACTGAGTTGGGTGTTGAGGTACGCGGTCGCGGCCGAGATGGCGCTCTGGCGGTTTGCGGCGCTGCCGACGAGTTCAGCGGTCGCCAGATAGACCTGAAGGGCGACGGTCTGAGTGGGCGAGGCAATCGCGTGGAGGTAGGAGTTGGTGTGGCTGATCAGCGACGAGAGCGCGGTGACGTTGGCGCTCGACCACGTTGAGGTCTCACCCGGATTCAGAGTGCGAGTGGAGGGGCTGCTATTCGCACCGATCAGCGAGGGACTAAAGGATGCGGCGAGGGTGCTGGGCGAAATGAAGGGGTTCGACTGACTCGGTCCCAAGAGGTCGTTCAAATAGACCGGCGAAATCGCCCCAATTGAGAGGGGTATGACGACGGTGCGCGGCGCCGTCGCGTTGGGCGCCTCGAAATGGAGAAAGGCCAACGTTGCCAGGGTCATCGCCGCGCGCCGGCCCGGTTCAATAGCGCTGTCACTGGCCAGTTGTTCGAGACCTCCGTCGGTGGCGAGTCCAGTTAGCGAGCCCACGTCGGTCACGTGAAAAGGGGAGCCCCACCCCAACGTATTTGAAGGTGGAAGGGTGAAGCTCTCGTCCGGCAGCACCACTTCGCTGATGCCTGCACGCGACAATGCGCCGAGTGCCGCCGCCGAGGTGGGACTCGTCACGAAGACCGGTCCGTCGGTGAAACGACCGGTGATGGTGCGCAGGAATGCGCCGGCGAGACCGACCTGTTGGGTGACTTCGGAGGAGAAACCATTCGCGTCCAGGCCCGCGAGATCGGCACTCGGTGGTGGCGCGACGATGGCTCGATGCTGGGAACTGACGAGAGCATTGGAGAGCGCGGTGTCCCAGGGTCGTCCAGTCGGACTCAAGAGGGCGTGACCGAGGGGTAGGTAGTTCACGGCCAGCGTGAGTGGCACCGTCGGGTAGTGCGCGATGACTCCGAAATTGGACTCCGCAAGTGCGGGTGCCGCCCACGCCGTGGAGTCGACAACGGGCACGAAATCGACGAGTAGGGGATGCAGCACACTCGCGACGTGCACGGCAATCATTGTCCATTCGACGTGACGGACCTGATTGACCGTGACCGTGATGCCCAGTGGGTACACCCCGTCGCACGACGACGCGGGGCAGGGTAGGCGAAGGTGCAGCGGCTGGTTGCCGCAGTGACGACTGGCCCCGGTTCCCTGTGCGCTAAACAGAGAAACGTGCAGACTCAGCGTTGATCCAGTGACGCAGCTGGGATTCGAGACGGCCGTGGTGGAGAGCGCCGCCGCAGTGGGTCCGTTGCCGTTCACGAGTGCGTTGATTTCGGAACGGTAGACGAGTTGGGGGTAGAGCGACAGTTGCACGCTGTTGGTCGTGCCCTGTCCCACGTCGAGGTTGATCGAGAAACTCGAGATCCCGGTACTGGTCATGTTCGCCACCGCATCCTGCGAGATCACCGTGAAACGTGGCGTCGACAGGGCCTGCGCGGCCGAGGGCCACGTCAGCGTCGCGAGGCCGAGGAGTACGACGCTGAGCGCCCGCCACCAGGTTGAAAATCGGTGGAACATGCTGACACAGGCTACTTGCGACAGCGGAGGTCCGGCGTCTCTCGTAACCTTCATTCGCAGTGACTTCAATCGACGACTTCCCACAACGCCTCGCGCGCATCGCGCACTGGTCGGTTCCCCTCGCTCTCGCCTTCCACCAGGCGGGATTCAGTCTCTACGCCGTGGGGGGTTCAATTCGCGACGCCGTCTTGGGAATTGAACCGGGCGAGGACTTCGAGATCGATTACACCACCGACGCACGCCCCGACGACATTGCGCGCCTGATGACCCCGCTGTGCACGGGACTGTGGGAGCAAGGTCGGTCCTTCGGGACAATCGGGGGAGTTCTACGAGCCAACGGACTCAGGGCCGAGATCACCACGTTTCGCTCCGAGGAGTACGTCGACCATTCGCGCAAGCCCGCGGTGCAGTGGGGTGATTCACTCCAGGCCGATTTGAGCCGCCGCGACTTCACGATCAATGCCCTGGCCCTCGACGTGGTCAATCTCCAGACCCAACCCGAGGGGGTGCAGACTTTCTTCGATTATTTCGGGGGCTTCACGGACTTACACGAACGTCGCTTGCGCACTCCGATCGATCCCGAGATTCTCTTCTCGGACGACCCGCTGCGGATGTTGCGCGCCGCGCGCTTCGCCGCGCGCTTCGATCTGCGGATCGATCCGGCGTTAGAGGCTGCGGCGACGGTGATGGCGGAGAAACTGAGGATCGTCTCCGAAGAGCGCATCCGTGGCGAACTGGACCTATTGATGGTCACCGAACAACCCTCGATCGGTCTGGACTTCATCGTGCGCACGGGCCTCGCCCAGTACTTCGTCCCCGAGTTGCCGATGTTGCAGCTCGAACAGGACCCGATCCACCATCACAAGGACGTCTTGAAGCACACGTGGGCGGTGGTCGATAAGACGTCGCCCGAGCTCGTCTTGCGCCTCGCGGCGCTCTTCCACGACATTGGCAAACCCGCCACGCGAGCCATCACCGACGAGGGGGTGACGTTCCGCTTCCACGAGGTGGTGGGGGCCAAGATGACGCGTAAACGTATGACCGCGCTGAAGTACTCCAAGAGCATGATCGATGACGTCAGCACGCTGGTGGAATTGCACCTTCGATTCCATACGTACAAGCTGGGCTGGAGTGACGCGGCGGTTCGCCGCTACGTGAATGATGCGGGCCCCCTGTTGCACGAGCTCAACGAACTGACGCGGTGCGACTCCACCACGCGCAATTGGCGCAAGGCCACGGAACTGGCGCGGCGGATGGACGAGTTCGAGGTGCGAATCGCCGAACTTCGTGAGCGAGAGGACCTCGACAATCAGCGCCCCGCGCTCGACGGTGTCGAGGTCATGGAGTTGCTGGACTTGCGACCTGGGCCCGTGGTGGGCCGCGCCATGGCGTTCTTGATCGAGATACGGCGCGAGGAGGGTGAGATCACCAAAGCCGAAGCCACTCACCGACTGCGCGAATGGTGGAGCGAACAGGCCCCGACGTGACACACCCCCCGCCACGAGGCGGGGGGTGTGTGCGACGAAACAGGAGTTACGGCCAGACCGGATTCTCGCCACCGTTGGCGAACTCTTCGATCATGTTGTGTGCGACGTCGTCGTGGAACTGCACGGGCGGCGACTTCATGAAGTAGGCGCTGGGACCGAGGACGGGTCCACCGATGCCGCGGTCGAGGGCGATCTTCGCGCACCGCACCGCGTCGATGATGACACCGGCGGAGTTGGGCGAGTCCCAGACTTCGAGCTTGAGTTCGACGTTGAGGGGCACGTCACCAAAATTGCGACCCTCCATCCGGATGTAGGCCCACTTGCGGTCCTTGAGCCACGGCACGTGGTCGCTCGGTCCGATGTGGACGTCATCGGCGTCCATCACGTAGTTCTCGATCTGCGACGTCACCGCTTGGGTCTTGGAGACCTTCTTCGATTCGAGACGCTCGCGATCGAGCATGTTCTTGAAGTCCATGTTCCCGCCCACGTTGAGTTGGTAGGTGTGGTCGAGGGCCAGACCGCGGTCTTCGAAGAGTCGCGCGAGGACGCGGTGCACGATGGTGGCACCGACCTGGCTCTTGATGTCGTCACCAATGATGGGCACGCCCGCGTCGGCGAACTTCTTGGCCCAGACGGGGTCCGAGGCAATGAAGACGGGGATGGCGTTGACGAAGGCGCAGCCCGCGTCAAGGGCGGCTTGGGCGTACATGCGCTGGGCGTCCTCGGAGCCCACGGGCAAGTACGACACCAGGACCTCGGCGCGAGCATCGCGCAGGGCCTGAGCGACGTCCACGGGCTCTGCGGGCGACTCGTCGATGACGGCACGGTAGTACTTGTTGAGCCCGTCCATCGTCGGTCCGCGCTGCACGGTGACACCGAGCGAGGGGACGTCGGCGAACTTGATGGTGTTGTTCATTCCCCCCTCGATGGACTTGCCGAGGTCGTTTCCGACTTTGGTGGCGTCAACGTCGAAGGCGGCCACGAATTCGAGGTCGCTGACGTGATAGTCACCCAACATGACGTGCATCAGGCCCGGCACGCTGTCGCCCGCCTTCGCGTCCTTGTAGTACGTCACACCCTGGACGAGTGAACTGGCGCAGTTCCCCACGCCGGCGATGGCCACGCGAATCTTTTCCATGGCTCTCCTTTCCTACTTCGCTTCAGGCGCGAAGGATTGCTGATTGTTTCGTTCGGTGGACAACAAGTTGTCAATCCACTCGAGGTCCAACTCGACGCCCTTGGCCGCGTGCGCCATAACGCTGCGGGCGTAGGTGTCAAGTTGTTCATTGCGAGCCCCGGACTGCATTTCGGCCAGTCGCTCAACAAGATCGGTGCGCCGCCGTTCAAGGAGGGTGACGCGCAGAGAGGGGGTCAGGTACTTGGCGAGCGCCATGCGCAACGAGAAGTTGCGAGAATCGTCGAGCGTGGCGGGATCAGCCAGGAGCGAGACGAATTCCTCACGACCGCGTGGTGTGATGCGATAGACCTTGCGTGAGCGCCGACCGAGACCTTGCGTCGCGCGAAGGGCCCGTAGGGACGCGCGTTCACCCGAGAGCGAACCGGTGGACATGGCGTTGCCCCTCGGTTCGGGCGCGACCGCTGCTTCGACGAAACCCTGGCGCTCGAGACGATTGAGAGCGGGATAGATCGACCCAAAGGAGATGTTGGCCGACACCGCTAAGCGGTCGCGTACTTGGGTGCGAATCTCGTAGCCGTGATGGTCCCGGTCCATGAGCAGTCCGAGAATGGCGATATCCAACATGTGTTTCATCATATCAAATCGATATATCGATGGTGACGTCGTAACGAAAAGATGACGAAGGACCAACTTCTTATGGTCGATTGGTAGTGTCACGCGTAATGGTTTCAAGTTTTCGCACTTCAACGGCCGACGGAGCCGTCGTTGAGTTCGGACTGGTTCGCCACGCCCTGTTGGCCAAGATTGCCGCGGGGACGTTGCGCGCGGCGGACGTGTGTGACGCCCACCCGGAACTATTGCGAGCCGCCAAAAATATCGGACGAGCCACCGGGGAGAGGTGCCCGTTGTGTTCCGACGTTGAACTCGTCGAAGTGACCTACGTGTTCGGAGCTCGTCTGCCAGCGGGCGGGACGTGCCCTACGTCGCGCGCTGAACTCCTCAAACTCGAGCGGCGCAGCGACCCGGTGCAGTGTTACGCGGTCGAGGTCTGTACGGGCTGTAACTTTCATCACCTGGTGCGCAAGTGGTCCGCCGGCGGGCGAAGCGCCCGTCGCGCGGCGGTCAAGCAGAACCGGTCGTGACCGACGTGAGCGCTCCGTCGCTGCGGGCACGAAAGCGGCGTCACGGAAGCGCGCCCGTCGTCATGATTACCGCCTACGACGAGCCCACTGCGCGCTACGCCGACGCGGCGGGCGTCGACGTGTTGCTCGTGGGTGATTCGCTGGCCAATGTCGTCCTCGGCCACGAGGACACCCTGCACGTGAGTGTCGACGAGATGGCGCATCACGTGCGAGCGGTCGCCGCGGCACGACCGCGCGCTCACATCGTGGCCGATATGCCCTGGCTGAGTTATCACGTGGGGATTGATGCCGCGGTCGCCAACGCAGGAATCCTCATTCGTGCGGGTGCCCAGAGCGTGAAGCTCGAGGGTGGGGCAATTCGCCGCGACGTGGTACGCGCGCTGATCGAAGCCGAGATCCCCGTCATGGGGCACCTGGGGCTGACCCCTCAGAGCGTGTTGGCCTTCGGTGGCTACAAGGTTCAAGGCAAGACTCGTGACGCCGCCAAGTTGCTGGTGGAGGACGCTCTGGTCCTGCAGGGCGAGGGCGTCTACGCCCTAGTAGTGGAAGGGGTGCCCGCGCTCGTGGGAGCCCAACTCACGCTGGCGCTCGACATACCCACGATTGGTATCGGGGCCGGACCCGACACCGATGGTCAGGTTCTGGTGATTCACGACGTCGTGGGCCTCACGAAGAATCCCCCGGCCAAGTTTGTGCGTCGCTACGCTGACCTGGGCGTTGCCATCACTGACGCGGTGTCGCGCTACGCCCTCGACGTGCGTAACGGGACATTTCCCGCCGTCACGGAGTCCTACGACAACCCGGCCGAACTACTCGACTAGCCATTTCTAGGTCGTTCGGGTAGACTCTACGTTCCCGCAAGCGCGGGGAAGTACCACACACCCTGCTCTGTTTTCCGCAGAGCCCGGACTCGTCCGGACCAGAGGGAAAGGAAAGTGGCCATGAGGCCTTATGAAACCATGATTGTGTTCGACACGGCCGTCGACGCGCAGTCCATCCAGGTGGCGCTCGACCGAGCCCTCGAGACCATTCGATCGAATTCCGGGACCCCCGGAACTATCGACCGTTGGGGCAAGCGTCCCTTGGCGTACGAGATCAACAAGCGCAAAGAGGGCTACTACGTGCTCGTGGAGTTCACCGGCGAGTCGACCACGGTTGACGAGTTGGACCGCATCCTCACGCTCTCCGACGAAGTCCTTCGCTTCAAGATTCTCCGACGCAACGAGCGAGCCAGCGCCAGCCGTGTCACGGCTCAAGCGTAGGTTCGGACGCTTCGCGACTAAGGAGAAGACATGGCCGATAACACCATCACCGTCGTGGGTAACGTCACCCGCGACCCTGAACTCAAGTTTCTGAACTCTGGTCAGGCTGCGCTGCGGATGTCCGTCGCGGTGAGCCGGCGCTGGCAGAATCGACAAACCCAGGAGTGGGAGGAGAAGACGTCGTTCTTCGACGTCGCGGCGTATGGTCCGATGGCCGAGAACAGCGCGTCCTCGCTCGCCAAGGGATCGCGCGTCGTCGTAACTGGTCGCATGGAGCAGCGCTCCTGGGAGACCGAGTCCGGCGAGAAGCGCAACGCCTTTGAGATCGTCGCCGACGAAATCGCCCCCTCCCTACGGTGGGCGACCGCCGTGGTCACGCGCACGCCTCGCGGCGAAGGTGGCTCCTCGAGCTACGCCGATCGTCCCGCCCCCACCCGCACCAACGAACCCAGTACCTACGCTTTTGATGAGGAGCCCTTCTAATGCCCCGTAAGAATAT
>VFSW01008609.1_pt1 | contig 14629 bp, 6 predicted proteins | sample 5358111 | NCBI WGS metagenome assembly VFSW01 (sample SAMN11554181, study PRJNA540505) | mine drainage metagenome | isolation source: sediment from site ElyBrook_90M | place: USA: Ely Copper Mine, Vershire, VT | collected 2017 | reverse complement strand
ACATGATCTCCGAAAACACGAGCGGCGTCTTCCGGCTCGACGGCCCGATCGTGTCGTGCGGATTGACCGCCAGCCCGGTCACGCCGGCGGTCACGGTCGCAAAGTTGCGAAATTGCGCCGTGGTGACAGTGTTAGTGCTGTAACTGCTCACGGAAAAACCAAGGTAAATCTGGCTGGGCATGGTGATCGTGTCGCTGCCCAGTTGCGTCCACGTCTGCCCGTCATAACTCGCAAACCCTGTGAACACGTTGCCCACGCGGTTAAGCCGCAGCCAAGTGTTCGGATAATTCGCCGGAAAACCGCCCGTCGTATTGGCAGCGTTGCTGGCGGGATCGCGCCATTCAAAAAAGGAACCATTCATCGCCGGCGTTGCCAGTGCCGCCGTGAACCGGCTGCTTACGGTCAGATTTTCCCGCGCCATCAAGCCGGCCGTGGCAAAAACGTCCGACAATCCCAGCCCGGCCAGCCGCACGCTCACGTCAAAGTTGCCCGTGAATACTTGGTAAGAGAAATTGCCCTGGTCTGAATTGCCGCCGAAACCACTGCCCGAGGCCGTCACGTCCAGCCCATTGCTCACGACCGTCAAAGTAGAACTCACTGCCGGATTGCCGAGATCCTGTGGCGCATATAGTAACGCCTGGAACCGCACCTGTGTGTTCGTCGCAATCACATTGGGGATCGTCGCCCGATCTCGCACCCCGCTTATCACAAGCGAATAATTACTCCCATACGTCAGCGGTGCCGTCGTCAGGACCACCGTCATATTATCTGAATTCAACGAAGCTCCCCTCACCGGCAGACCGTTGGTAAAAACATAGTTGGCTGTATTCGTCGCGCTCGCGGCCTCGACGATTTTGGAATATGCCACCAATACGTTTGTCAGGCCAAGGTTGAGGGCCTGCACCACGACCGGCGGTGTAGTGTCAGGGTTCACAGTTAATAATGACGGCGTGCTTGTGACCGAACCGGACGCGTTGGAAACAATGCAACTGAAAATCTCACCACTTAAACCAAGACTCAAGTTGGTCAGGGTAACTACAGGCGTGACAGCACCCGGCAGGTTGGTAGAGTTCAACTGCCATTGGTAGCTGACATTCGCTTGATTGGTAACCAGCAAGGAAATAGTAACATTGCCATGTTCCACTCCAATCGAGTTGACGGCCGGCTGCCAGTAGATTCCTGGCATGTTAGTCGAACCCGTAAACGGAATCATCAGCGTGCCGGCCGCGCTGAAAGCCGTCATGGGTTCCTCGATGGTGGAATCCGGCAACTGCCAGCGCACCGCCAGGTTGTCGCCACCGCCGCCCTGCTGCATCCGGGCCTCGACATAATAGCGCAACCCCGCCTGAAGATAGATTGGAGCACTCTGCTGGTTAGTCTCCTTGTTCCAAACGCGGGAGTCGGTCCATGAATTCACGGAAGCCACGAGCGCCATGTTAGCCGGGTTCTCGTCCGTGCTGACAAAGAGTTGGGAAGAGTCATCGCTCGAGATCCAGAAGGTGAAATTCCCGCTCGACGGTGGCACCACAAAAGTCCGCAACCGCTGGCCATAGTCGTTTTTACCCGAATTAATCTCGGTTTCAAAATTTGTAAAAGTGGTGGTGAACGCCGCGTTGGGGTTGTCGGGCCAATTGGGGTTGTTCGCGGTGTTCGTAAGCATGTCCAGCGTATTCGCCACGGCGGGCAAACCCGTCCAAAGCTGGCGATAGACGCCCAGAATCGGGGGCGGAGGCTGCGGAGGCGGCTCCACGAACGAGAGCGCAACATTGGTGAAAGCAGCCGTGTTGAGGTAGGAATCGTTGTGCGCCGTCACACCCAATCCTGCCAGCGGCTGGGTGCTCATGGGGACACCGACCGGGGTTCCAATCTGAATCCACGTGCTTCCGTCAATGCTATAAAAACCCGTGAAACTGTCGTTTGCGCCGACCAATTTCACCCAAAGCGGAGCGGCCACGGCATCGCCCTGTGAATAGCCGCACTGGTTGCCATAGGAATCGCGCCATTGGAAAGAAACGCCATTTCCAGCGGTCGCCACGACGTCAACGAACGCGGACGAAGGATCAATGCCGTCCCGAAACATCACTCCTGCTTTGGCCCAAGGATCGGTGTTGCCGATGGTCAACACCTGCGCCACGATGACATCATTGGTTGTGCTCTCGAAGGCAAAATTGAACTGGTCGGCGGTATTCCAAATGTCCGCCCCGCCGCCGGTCACCGTCCAATTGCCATTGGTGTCGGTCGCCGCACCGGCCAACCCCGGAGATCCGATGTCGGCGTCGCTCCAGCCCACTGGCAAGTCGGCCCAGGCTGGATGGCTCCCCACTAAAAACAATAAAAATGAAATGACAAATTTTGATAGCGTCCAGTAAGGCTTGAACACACACACACGGGGAAAAATCATAGTTTGTTTTGTCTTTGCAGATCAGAATCCAACCCATGTTTGTGTGTTGGAACTGGTTGAAGCTAGGCCACGATTCAGCCTTTGTCCAGCCATTTTCAGGAAATGAGCAATCGAAGTTAGCCGCTTATCGGAAGGTTGATGATCACTTTGCGTATGCCATGCCGCATACAGATCGAGCCTTCTGACGGCTTATCCTTTCAACTTATCTCTGGCTTTTCACGAGTTTGAGGGCGCGCGCCAGCGCGGCTTTCGCGGCCGCATGATCCGGTTGCCGTTGAAGCGTCTCTTGGAATTGCCTTGCCGCCTCGGCGTAACGCTGCTGCTTGGCCAGGGCGATTCCATAGTTAAATCGAGCATTAACAGAGTCGGGCTGCAATTGCACCACTTCAGCAAATTGCGGGAGCGCCTCGGCGAAATTTCCAATCCGCGCGTATTCCATCGCAAGGTTGAAGCGCGCATCGGCAAAATCGGGCTTCGCCCGGATCGCAGCCTGGAAATAAGGAATGGCCTCGGCATGGCGGCCTTGCGTTACCAGCGCATTGGCAAGATCGAAATTTGCCACCGGCTCGTCAGGCTTCAAATCCAATGCTTCCTTGAACAGGACGATGGCCTCGTCGGACTTGCCCTGACTGGCCAGCAGCTTTGCCAGATTGACGCGCGCCGCGACGTTGTTCGTTTCGAGTTGCAGGGCGGTGTGATATTCGGTCATCGCGGCCGGAATTTCGCCCCGGTTAGCAAGGGCGACCGCCAAATTAATCCGAGCCGCGCTGAAAGACGGGACAAAGCGCAGCGCTGCCTTGTATTCCTGAATCGCCTCATCCGCTTGACCCTGGGCCGCCAATGAAAGTCCCAGTCCGTTCAGCGCCTCAATCAAATCGGGCTTGCGGTCAAGTGCCTCCCGAAAGAAACCCTGGGCTTGGGTGAAAGAACCCGCATTGTATGCAAGATTTCCGAGCTTGAACCAGGCGTCCGGTTCTTGGGGCATCAAACGCACCACTGACTGCCATTGCAATACGGCGGCTGGTTCGTCGCCCGCAGCTTCGAGCAGCCGGGCGAAGTTAGCGTGGAGCACCCAATCCTCCGGAGCCAGCTCCAAAGCGGCCTGATATTCCCCGACAAACCGCGCGGGAGGCGCTTCCAGGCGGGTGAGCGTTTCCTGCCACTTTTCATCGCGGGTTCGGGAGTTGATTTGAGAGTTAAAAGGCGGCTGCCGGAGGCGTAACTGCATCTCCGCGCCAATGCGCCGCCGGTCAAAATCTGTCAACGCAAGCTGGCGGCCAACCTCAGCTTCCGTCAACAATAGAGCGCGGATAGAAGATGCCGAACCGTTCAGTTTCTTCTCGATCTCGGCAGCGAACAACGCGGCAACCAAATAATTTCCAGTGAAGTTAAGATGCACGTGATCGTAAAAAATGGACTCTCCGGTGATCCCGTCGGAAGAGTGTCGGGCGCATTCCTGCTCGGCATCAACCAAGGTTATGCCTTGGCCGGTGGCAACCCGGCGAATGGTCTGGTTGATCTCCGAATCGGCGCGGAAACGGAGCGTATCCAAGTCGCGGGCAAGAAGAAAATCGGCGGCGGCGACATTTGTTAAACCAAGCGCCAACTCGCAAACAGCCCGTCGAAAAGGCAGCTCGGCATATTCAGCGTCAATCTGGCTGGCTTCCTTGTAAGCCGCCAAAGCATCAGCAAACTGGCTCGCATCCTGAAACTGTCGTCCGCGCGCGAAGCCTTTGTCCCATTCGTTGAGCTGGGTGGTGTTTAAGTCCGGACGATGCTGCGACGCGAACGGCGGAGAATCCTTGAGGTTGACCGGCACTGTGGCCAGAAGAACCGTGGCGCCCGCGTGCCGGCCCTGCTCGACGATGGCGGCAAGATTGCGGGCGAAATTCTCATGCACGATTTGCAAGGCGGGAGCATCACGACGAACCTGGTTTCGCAAGAACATTTCCATTCCCTGCCACGCAAGCGGATCCGCCGACCGCGGGCGCAACGAACCAAGCCACTGGCCCAGACGCGTGGACTTCAACAGCAAGCGGGCCCGGACGACGGCCAATCCGGGCGCCTGACGGCCAAAAACCGTTCCCGCTCCGAACGGTCCCACCACTTCGTTGTTGCCGGCGTAGATCACCCAGAAATCGCCTTGTCGTGGCGCGCAGTCGCGGGCGATTTCGCGGATGACATGGGAATTGATCGCCGTCATCGCTGTGTTGACCACCTCGAACTTATGGCTTGGATCGCACGCCGTCAGCATTCGCTCAAGCTGGCGTGGAAAGCCATACGACGGTTCGGGGTCGCCCATCGCCGCCGACTCCCCAAAAACAAAGATGCGGACAGTGCCCGCCGGCTTGGTGGCGGCCAGGGACAAAGGCTGCGGAGTGCGCGCAATCGTCGGCGGAAAAAAACGCCAGCCGAATTTTGGGTTTTCCACCAACAGCGTGCGACCTTCTTGGTGGCTCTCCAAAAAGAAGGAAGTCGGCCAGCCGTAACCCGCCAGCCGCAAAACCAGTTCCCCCAGTCCAAGAAGCAAGATGGGCGAGAGCAACGCCAGAACGCGAAACCAGCGATGCCGACTTTGCGGCGCAGGCATTCGTTCGATGGGGGTCTGCGTCCGATTTTTGGGAGGCAATCCACCGGCGCGAGGGGAGTTCTGCGATTGATGTCGCCGGGCCTTCATTCACCTGCAAATTAGCAAGGTTGAGCGCTGACCGGCAATCTCAAATGTTCCAGCCAATTCTTTTGACCCTCGCGCGGCGATTATTTAAACTCCGGCATTGGGACGGAAACAGAACAATAAGAAGCGCAGCCGACGCCACTTGGACGCGAACCCATCGGCGGGTGGCACGCCGGCTGAACCGCGCGCGGAAGCGTTGACCAGCGGACGCAGATGGTTATTCCGGCTGGCCGCCGCAGTGGGGTTGCCGTTGCTGCTGCTGGTTGGCGCCGAATTGGCGTTGCGGGTTGGTGGCTATGGTTATTCCACCGATTTTTTCAAGAAAACTACCATTGCCGGCCAGGATTATTTTGTCGAAAACGATCAGTTCGGCCTGCGGTTTTTCCCCGCTTCACTGGCCCGCGTCGCGTCACCGGTGATCATGCCGGCGAAAAAAGCGCCGGGCACAATTCGTATCTTTATTTTCGGAGAGTCAGCGGCGCTGGGAGATCCGCGGCCTAACTATGGGGCCGGACGTTACCTCGAAACTCTGCTGCGGGCACGGTATCCGGAAAATAAATTTGAGGTGATCAATACTGGAATAACGGCGGTCAACTCGCACGCGATCCTGCCCATCGCCCGCGAATGCGCGCGGCATGAAGGTGATGTGTGGATCGTCTATATGGGCAACAACGAGATGGTCGGCCCCTTCGGTGCCGCGACGGTCTTTGGCGCACAAGCGCCGCCACTCCGACTCGTGCGGTTGCACCTGCTGCTCCTAAAGACGCGGGTGGGCCAGTTGTTTAGCTCGTTGGCCGCCAAGCTTCGGCACGGCTCATCCGGGCCGGCAGAATGGCGCGGCATGGAAATGTTTCGCGAAAACCAGGTGCTGCCAAATGATCCTCGAAAGGAAATAGTCTATCGGAATTTTGCCCAAAACTTGGAAGACCTGTTGCGTGCCGGTCGCGATTCGGACGCCGCGATTGTGCTCAACACCGTTGCGGTCAATCAAAAGGACTGCCCGCCTTTTGGCTCGTTATCTGCCACCAATCTGCCTCCGGCCCAAGTTGCGACGTTTGAAAAATTTGATCAAGAGGCTTCCACTGCCAGCAAAAATGGTGATTTTGCCGAGGCCGCCAGCCGGCTGGAGGCGGCATCCGAAATCTGCCCGCAATCCGCAGATTTGCAATATCGGCTCGGCGATTGTCTGCTCCACCTGACCAATTACGCCGCCGCGCGACAACATTTTCAGCTTTCAGTGGATGCCGACGCTTTGCCATTCCGGGCCGATTCGCACATTAACAATTCGATAAAAGCCGCCGGGAACAAGTTCGCCGGCAAGAATCTGGTTTTGTGCGACGCCGCCGCGACCCTCGCGTCCGCCACTCGCGAAGGGATCTCCGGTGAAGAGTCGTTCTTCGAGCATGTGCATTTGAATTTCTCGGGGAATTATCGGCTGGCTCGCGCCTGGGCCGATCAAATTCAAATCCAACTGGCTGGCCGGCTCACGCACGCGGCGGCGGATTGGTTGTCACAGGAACAGTGTGAACGGTTGCTGGGGCTGACCGACTGGAACCGGGTTTCGGTTTTGGAAGAGGTTGCCCGGCGCATCCAAGAGCCGCCATTCACCGACCAGCTTGATAACGAGCGCCGACTCGCCAAGTTGAAAACCCAAATCAGCGAATGCCGGACCAGGATTCAGTCCACCCCGCCGGCGCAAGCCGTCCAGGTCTATGAAACCGCGCTGGCCGGCAATCCGGGAGACTACCGGTTGCACGAGAACTTCGCTGAATTTCTGGAGGCCACGCATGACCCGCGGGCCACGACCGAACGTCAGAAGGTTTGCGAACTTATTCCGTATTTTTATTTCCCCTTTTACCGGCTCGGCCTCGACTTGGAAGACCAAGGCCAGTTTGCCGAAGCCCTTCAGGCTTTCAAACAAGCCGCCGCATTGCGACCCGCGCAAGGCGACGTCAGACTACAGTTGGGCGTTGTCCATGCCCGCCAAGGCCAATGGCAGGAAGCCTTTGATGAGTTTGACCGCGCCCGCCAACTAAACCCCGATGATCCGCATGTGTATCTTTACTCCGGCGAAGTGTTGTGGAAACTGGAGCGCAAGCCCGATTCAATCGCGCGCTTGCGTGAGGCCATCCGCCTCCAACCGAACTATTGGGAGGCGCATTACCGGCTCGGTGATGAATTGGCGCAGCAGGATGACGTGGCAGCGGCGGCGGCGGAATTTGAGCAAGTGGTGCGTTTAAATCCAGACTATGTGAAGGCACACGCGAATCTTGGTGTCGCGCTTTTCAAGCTCGGACGCGTGAACGAAGCGGGTGAGCAGTTCGACGAAGTTTTGCGCCTGGATCCGCAGAACCGGCAGGCTCAGGAGTTCAAGCAGCAAATGTTAAACTACAAAATCCAGTCGCAGAGATAGCGGGCAATGCCCAAAGCCGTCTGGCTAATTTTGAGGGAGAAACTTGTTTGCGAAACTCAGCAGACGCTTGCCGGATATTCTGAAATGCAGAACATTTCGTTGAAAACCAGCGGTTTTTTGGTGATGGAAATAGGTTATTTCCGCACGGACGTCCCTGACGCTGGTGCATTCCGCCGCCGCCCGGACCATTTCCAGATCCCGCTTAAAGTATGACCGGTTCAAATGCCACCTCAATAAACCCAGCAACCAATAATAACTGGGAAGACACGTCAGCAGCACCTTTTTTTCGAAGGCCGCCGGCGATATTCCCAATCTGCTGCAACAAACCTCCCGAAATGTTTTTATCTCTGCGGCCATGACCCGGATTTTAACCGGCGTTGGTGGCGGGTCAATCAAATCGTTCCCGGTTTGGAGCACCTGCAAGCTTGGGGTCTTCAAGTTGATTGGCGTTTCACCCCCAAATCAAAAACTGGCACTGGTGAAAGTTACGGTTCAAGCCAATTACAGTAATACAAGCCGGACCGAGGAACCAGCCTCGGCCTTCACTTGGGCGGTTTCCATTTGCAAGCCGGCCAAGGCGCTGCTATTTATTCACTTCAAGATGATTCATTCGGCGAAGAAATTGCGCCACGTCAGCGGCACCGTTGGCCGCAGCGTTTCGCCACTGTTTTCTTCGGATCGGGAGGTTCCACCTGGAAGCAGGGTAATTTGGGTCGCACAGATATAACAACCGGAAACAATAACAACCCATGAAAAAAGCACCAACCTCACCGGCAGCCAGCGCGGAAAACCCGGCGGCGAAGCCCGCCCGCCTGATGTCACTCGATGCCTTGCGCGGCTTTGACATGTTCTGGATTGTCGGCGCGGACGCGCTCGTGGAAGCACTGCGCAAGTTAAGCGGAGCCAGCGTGCTGCAAGGATTCGCCGGGCAGTTGGAGCACGCCAGTTGGGCCGGATTTCATTGCGAAGACCTGATCTTTCCGATGTTTGTATTCATCGTGGGTGTGTCGCTCGTATTCTCGTTGACACGAATGATCGAGCAGGAGGGACGGGCGGGAGCCGTGAAACGCATCGCACAGCGGGCGGTGCTGATGTATCTGCTCGGCATTTTTTACTACGGCGGATTCAGCACTTCGTTTCATGAAATCCGGTTATTGGGAGTGCTTCAGCGGATCGCGCTTGCCTATCTGTTTGCCGGGTTGATCTTTTGCTTCTGTCAGCGCCGCGGGCTGATCATCTGGTGTGTTGGCCTGCTCGTCGGTTACTGGGCCTTAATGACTTTTGTCCCGGTGCCGGGCGGCGTGGCGGGCAATTTTGCCGAGGGTCAGAACCTCGCGAATTGGGTGGATAAACAATATCTGCCGCTTCGGAAATGGGACGGCGACCATGACCCGGAAGGACTGCTCAGCACGCTGCCAGCGATTGCGAACTGTCTCTTGGGCGTCATCGCTGGACTGCTGCTGCGCGACTCGAAGCGCAGCGATTGGATCAAGGTCGGCTATCTCGCCGCCGCCGGTCTGGCCTTGGTTGCGCTCGGCTGGTTGTGGAATTTTCAGTTTCCCGTCATCAAGAAAATCTGGACGTCGTCGTTTGTGCTGGTGGCGTGCGGTTATAGCTGCCTGCTGCTGGCCGCTTTTCACTTCGTGATCGAGGTCTGCGGCTTGCGTGGCTGGGCGCAGCCTTTTGTCTGGATCGGGATGAACCCGATCACGATTTACATGATTCACAACCTGGTGGATGTCGGACAGATTGCGCAACGGTTTGTCGGCGGTGATCTGAGCAAATTTTACCTCGGCCGGTATGGCGATCTGGCCGTTGCGCTGACAGGCATGGCCATCACGTTCGGAATTGCCCGGTTCATGTTCCGTCGAAAAATTTTCCTTCGGCTTTGAACGTGATGAAAAGGTGAAGCCAACCTCATGGTTCGTGTCAAGCATTTTGATGACCGGGATACCATTCGCGGCCTGTGGAAACTCAACACGCGCCGCATACACGAAGACTAACCTCAATGATCCAGCGGGACGAGTTGAAGACGGCGCAAATTCATCGGCTGCCAGCCATCGCTCACGGGTTTGACCGTCAGCGTCACGTTGCCAGCCGGAATATCCAGGACGCCGGTCAAATCCGCGCGTTGGAACTTGGTGTAATCCTGCGTGGCCGGCGCAGTGCCTTGAGCTTTCTGTTCGCCGACCATCACCTCGAATCTTCCCGACGCTTCCGCTGCGATCTCCGCCGTCACCTTGAACTTGCCCGGACGGTTCACTTTGAAGCTCCAACTCGCCGTGTCCTCCGGGTTGGTCCAAAAGCCAATGTTATCCTTGCCGGCGCCGGATTCGTATTGCAGTCCGCCGTGCAAGTCGGCCTCGCTCGCCAGCAACTGCACCGAGCCGTCAGCGGCTTGAGTCTGGGTGGCGCTGGTCGTGGCGATTTCCGGAATGCCTTTGATTTTCAAAACCACGGTCGAGGAAATTTTGTCCGGTGCTTCCGCCGGAACCGTGATTTCAACGCCGTCGGCGGTGGAATTGAGTTTTAATTTCTTTCCGGTGGCGAGCAAACGCGCGGATTTTATGACGCTTTTAAGACCTGGCACCACGAGTTTTCCATCGGCTGGCCAGTTGAGAACGTGCAGATAAAGTGTTGTCTCGTTGCCGGAAATTTTTTTCGTGCAGCGGCCCCACGGCAGCTTTTGGAACGGGCTGGCGGTTGTGCCATAAATTGCGTCGCCGTTGACCTTCATCCACGCGCCGACGGCTCGAAGCCGCTCGATGCTCGGCTCAGGGATCAAGCCTTCACTTGTCGGACCGACATTGAGCAGATAATTACCGCCCTTGCTTGCGATGTCCACCAAGTTGCGCAAAATCGTTTCGGTGGATTTCCAATTATTGTCGTAACTCTTGAACCCCCAGGGGTCGTTCGTCGTCATGCATGTTTGCCACTCGCGTCCCTTAAAGCCCGTCGCGGGAATGGACTGCTCGGGCGTTTCCGTGTCGCCCTGATAGCCGCCGCCCAGCCGGTTATTGAAAATGATGCCCGGCTTTAACTTGAGCACGGCAGCTAGTTTGTCCGCCCGCTCTTTGTTCATGTCGCACGGCGTGTCCCACCACAGCACCGCGGGAAATTCGCCGTAATTCGAGAGCAATTCCCTCACCTGCGGCACGGCCACCTTGTCTATGTAATCGTCCATGTCGTGCTTTTGCGCGGGATCCCAACTGCCGCTGCACTCCGAGCCGCCGTTGTTCCAATCCTGCGCCTGCGAGTAATAGAAGCCAAGCTTGACACCATATTTACGACACGCAGCCGCGAGCGGTTTCAAAACATCCTTGCCGTAGGGCGTGGCCTTGACGATGTTCCAGTTGCTCGCCTTAGTATCAAAATTCGCAAAACCGTCGTGATGTTTCGCGGTAATGACGATGTATTTCATGCCCGCCTCCTTGGCCAAGCGCACCCATTCGTCGGGATTGTATTTAGCGGGGTTATATTCCTTCGCATAGCCTTGGTATTCGGCCATCGGTATTTTCGCGGTGCTCATGATCCATTCACCGATGCCCGGAATTTGTTTGCCATGATAGGTGCCCGCCGGAACCGAATACACGCCCCAGTGAATGAACATTCCGAACCGCGCCGCGCGCCACCACTGCATCCGCGCGTCGCGTTGCGCAACGGTTTCGTTGGCGTAAGGATCAGACGAATCGGCCGCGTTTGCGAAGCCTGGAGTGAGCGTGGCGAACAACAGGCCCGCCACAACAAGTTTGGCTTTGATGGTTCTAATCATAATTGTAGGTATTTCAAAACAAGGTTTAATTTCAAGGCTTCAACCCAAACCGATAGTTTCGCTTTGTCTGCGTCTGAATTCTTTCCCGGTTCAGACTCGCCGCCAGCAATTCAAACGGCTTTGCGATCAGCCGCAACATTGACCAGTTCTCGCTCGTCGCCATTAACGAAATAATCGGTGAATTTGACCCAGCATATATTTTTATTTGTCCTTTGTCCATCCCCTCGCGCCGGATTGGGGCAGCAATCCACCCAAAAGGTTCCGAGGCACCCGCGCCGCCGTTGCTAAATCGTTGCCAATCATGGAGGCTTTTGTGACGCAGTGCAAACTCGACAACTCGAAACAAACGCCAGTTGAAAACCGAAACAAAGCCGGCCAACCGAAACGAGGCGCCTCCTTCGAGACGCCTCGTCAACCCAAACCACCGTTTTCATCTGTGTCGGGAACCCCGGCGCCGCCACAAATTCCTGATTATTGCTGCGGGAAAACCAACCGGAAGAACAGGGAACCAGATCCGGCGGCGACCGGCAGGCTGACCTGGTTGGTGGCCGTCGAACCGGGCACCGTCACCCAGTTTGTGCTGATGCCGATCGTCAACGGATTCGACTGCTCCTGCAATTCCCAGCCGATTTTATTGGCCGGCCAAACCAGGTTGATGTTTCCCCCACTCACCACCGGCGCGAGCCTCACCGGCATAGCAACCGCAGAGGCCACCTTGACAGTGCCGTTCACCGTTAACTGGCTAAGATCCCAATTCACCGTCTGGTTGGGCGTTTGCGAGACCACGCTGCTGAAAGAACCGTTGTAGGAACCGGCACTAAACAGCGTAAACGTGTCGCCCGCTTGCAGTGCGCCGCTCAAGTTTTTCAGCACCAATGTGCCGCCGAAGGTGATCGTCGAGGCACCCGTCACCAAGTCGCTGGTGCTGGCCGCCTTGTTCACTTCCATGATGGTTGTGCTCGTGCCGGCCAGATTCAACGTGCTGCCCAGCGTGAGCGTGCCAATGGAAACGCCCGGCGAGAACGCAGCTCCCGCAGAAACCACGACCGGTCCTGCGATGGTGCCGTTGCCGCCAAGCGTGCCGGCGTTCACCATGGTCGTGCCACTGTAAGTGTTCACGCCGTTCAGCAATAGCGTGCCATTGCCATTTTTGGTCAGGCCACCGCCGGCATCAAGCAATGCCTGATTGACCGCCACCGAGTGGCCTGCGGTGTTAATGATCGCACCGCCACTTTGCACCTTGGCAGCGGACAAGTCATGAATGAAGTTGGTATTGTCAGCGCCAGCCACCAGCGTGCCACCGTTGAAATCTAACTCGCGTTGGGTCGCTCCGGTGTTGCCCGTGGTGATTTCCGTGGCCGTCAAGGAGCCGGCGTTCAGAGTCATGACGCCGGTGGCATCTGCGTTCTCGGCCAGCCGAACCATGCCAAGAACCGCCGTGCCACCGTTCATGGTCCAAGTGCCCGGAGCGGCGTTTTCACCAACCCAGGTTTCACCCGACGCGCAGATGAACGTGCCCGTGCCGCTGATGATGACATCACCGGAAGCCCCGCCGTTGTGAGCTATGCTGATGTTGTTGCCCACACCGGCCTTGACCATGGTGCCGCCGCTGATGTTGAGGATGCCATGCGCGCCCTCGCGGCCAACAGCTATCCAACCCGTGTTGGTGATCGTGCCACCACTGAGGTTAATCATGCCGTAGGCATTGTTATCCCCCTGCCCAATCCAAATATCCTGATTGACATGAAGCGAGCCACCGGACTGGTTCCAAACACCTTGACTGCCGGCCCAAATGCCTACGATAAACGGCTGGGTGTCTGAGTTAAATTGTCCGTTGGACATATTAACCACGCCCAACCCATTCCGGCCAATGGTGACCCAGTTGTGAATATTCATCTGCGCCGTGCCTCTAATATTGTTGGTGGCGATGGTGCCGTTGTCCACACCCAGCCAATATTCAGCGTCGCTGTTGATAGTGCCGCCACTTATATCAAACTCCCCTATGCCCTGTCCCTGACCAACGATGATCGGATTGCCGGCATCCTTGGTTATAGCTCCACCTGACATAGTGAAGGTTCCATAGCTGCCACCTCTTCCAATCACCATATCACCATTACCAGCCTTGTAGAGGGTGCCGCCCGTCATGTTAAAAAGACCAGTAGAACCGTCCCGGCCAACACCAAACCAGTTGCCGAGGTTCAAGGCTCCTCCGCTTAAGTTATAAATGCCAAGCGATCCATTCCCGGCACCGCCAGCGTCACCAACCCAGCATTCGGATTGGCAGTTAATGGTGCCGTTCACTTGGTTGACCACGCCCGTCCGTGCTCCGACTCCATTCCAGCCGCCGTTGACTATTGCAAAGTAATCCCCGGACTTGTTGATCGTGCCACCATTCATATTAAATGTGGCCATAGTGCCAGGAGCCGAGCATAAGAAAAGCCGTCCATTGAGCACGTTTAATGTTCCACCATTCATCGTGGTGCTGGCAACCGCGTTGGCGCCGTCACCGAGGATATACCATGAATTATCGTTGACGGTCGTCCCGCTGTCAATTTCCGCGGAACCGGTCATATTCGCTTGGTTGCCAATGTAGAAATCACCACAGTTCAGGGTGGTATTGGTCAGAGTCACTGAAGCGCCGACTGCATTGTTAATGCCCAAATGGCCCGAAATGTTATTAGTCTGGCCACCCGCTGAACCATCGAGAAGCAACGAACCGGCTTGCACCTCAAAATTCGCGCCTGACAGGCTGTTACTACCCACGGTGGTATAAGCCAACTGCGCCGGACCAGTCTTGCTGAACCCGTCGCCCGAGCCCGCTGTTACCACACCGCTCAAAGTCAGACTGCTTTCCGTGTCAATCGTGCTGTTGGTGTTGACACCTTGGAGCGAGTAACCGCGATTAATTGTCACCATCGGACCAGAATAAATCAGAGTTCCGCCGGAGAGCGCCAAATTCGTCGGGCCGGCTGAAGACGCACCGATGGCACTGGGCGAACCGCCATCGGCCAGGCTGGTCACACTCAAACTGCCGCCGGAAATGACCGTCGCGCCGGTATAGTTATTGCCGCCTGTATTGGCGATCACCAAAGTGCCGGTGCCGGTCTTGGTTAGGCTGGTCGTTCCACTGATTTTAGCCGGACCGCTGATGGTATAGGATAGAGCAGTGTTGTTCACCATAACTCCATTCGGATTGACCGTCGTCGTCAAATTGACCATTGTGGTCCCGAGAGCATTGTCATCAAAAACCACGGTGCTCGGATCCGAGTAAGTCGTCGGCAGTCCGGTCCCGATGTTGACCCAGTTCGTATCAGCACCCGTGTCCCAGGTTCCGCCGGCCTGACCATCCCAACGCGGCTGGTTCACTCC
>VFSW01008608.1_pt1 | contig 14629 bp, 14 predicted proteins | sample 5358111 | NCBI WGS metagenome assembly VFSW01 (sample SAMN11554181, study PRJNA540505) | mine drainage metagenome | isolation source: sediment from site ElyBrook_90M | place: USA: Ely Copper Mine, Vershire, VT | collected 2017 | reverse complement strand
GCCAGAGGATCACCGCGATGATGACCACCGCATTCAGGATTTTCTTGATTGTGGCCTCCATTGGTATATAGGTGTTGATCAGCCAGAGAACCACCCCAACAACAATTAGTACAATTACCAACTGAACCAGTGGCATATCGCCTCCTTGTGCCGCATTAAGTTGCATTAGTCCGAACCGCTACATGAAATCTAGACGTAAAGCCAAACGCAGTCTGTACGGTGTCAAACACAACGGAACAATCGCGCTCACGATACGCAATTAATAAATGCGACCAACGGATGATTCGTTTTGAAGAGAGTTCGGCTGTGACTGTGCCTCGTGCTGATATGAGAGACCACGTAACGATCTGTCCAAAAGTTCCAGACCGGCTCGAATCCTGCCTATATAATCAACTGGTACGGGCCAGTGGGTGTAGACAGTTTTTGTTTTCATGCAGAGTGTTAGGCGACCCCCACACTTGCGTCGCAAATCCAAGACAGGAGATTCAATCCATTTGCCAGATTTTGAATGGACGAAGGATCATTTAAAAAAATCTCACGAGTAAACACGGTGTCCCTTTTCCATGCTCTAAAAAGTCGATCCCTGCTCGTCTTGCTGATACTACTGGTGGCAGCGACAGGCTGGATCGTTATCGATGAACTACGCACTTCCTGGCTTCAAGCCCATTATTTTGTCAGGCTTGCAAGCCGACTCAACTACAAACTGGAAAAAGGCCCCAGCCCTTCGATCCGTTTTCCAACATCAGGTCCTTATGACGAACGCCTGGGATACAACAAAATACCTGAATACACCAACTCTTTGATGTCTCACGGGTTTGTCGTCTCCGAACAGGTCCGCATGTCGTCCGCCTTGCTTGAATCGCCGCTATCGCCGATCTATGCAGAAAAAGATCAGGCCGGATTGACGCTGTTGGACCACAAACAGCGATTGCTCTATGCATTCCTGTCTCCGACACGGGTCTATGCGGATTTCAGTGCCATTCCAGAGATATTGGTCGACACCCTGCTGTTCGTTGAGGACAAGGAATTGCTCGACAGCCGCTATCCGACACGCAATCCTGCCGTCAACTGGAGCCGACTGGATCGGGCGCTATTCGATCAGGTTCTTCACGCCATTCATCGTCAGCATGACACGCCGGGTGCCAGTACCCTGGTCACCCAGATAGAGAAATACCGGCACTCTCCCGAGGGTCGCACGTCGTCCATTCACGAAAAATTTTTGCAGATGGATGCGGCCTCGATCCGGTCCTACCTGCATGGCAGGGACAACATGGCAGACCGCCGCCAGATCGTGGTGGCCTACTTGAACACGGTGCCCCTGACGGCAAGGATGGGTTATGGTGAAGTCAACGGATTGGGCGACGGCATGTGGACGTGGTACGGTCGCAACTTTGACGAATTCAATCACCTATTGCGGAGGCAAGATGACGAATCTTTGCAGCAGCGAGCTGAAGTCTACAAACAGGCTTTGTCCCTCATCATTGCCCAGCGCCGGCCTTCTTACTTTTTACAGAAGGACTCGCCTGCGCTGATGCGCATGACGAACCATTATTTGAGACTATTGGGGTCGGCTCATTTCATCCCGCCCGCTTTGGAAAGGACGGCACTCTCGCAACCGCTTCACTTGAACCAGGGTCCGCTGGTGCCGCAGGTGAATTCCTTTGTATCCAAAAAGGCTGAAAACCTGCTACGCAATGGTCTGCTCTCCCTGCTTCGCATACCCAATCTGTATACGCTGGACAGGCTCGATCTGAACGTCCAGACAACCCTTGATGGCGATGCGCAGCGCACTGTCACGAACTTGTTGCGCCAGGTACAAAGCCCTGACGGCGCCCGAACCGCCGGATTGTATGGCCATAATATGCTGGGGGAAAATGACGATCCCCAGCGCTTGTCCTTCAGTTTTACCCTGTTCGAGCGCAGCCCCGGGGCAAATCTGTTGCGGGTGCAAACCGACAATCTGGATCAACCTTTTGATATCAATAGCGGAGCACGCCTGAACCTTGGATCGACCTCCAAACTGCGTACCCTGATCACTTACCTGGAAATCATGACCCGACTGCATCAGACCTATGCAGGCATGAGCGAACAGGATTTGCGGAGAATTCAGGCAGAATCGCAAGATACGCTGACCCGCTGGGCGCTGACCTATTTTTCCGAAAACCCCAACAGCCGTTTGCAGGACATGCTCGAGGCCGCCATGCTACGAACCTATTCCGGGAACCCAGCGGAAGCATTTTTTACTGGCGGCGGTTTGCAGAGATTCGAGAACTTCGAGCCGGAAAAAGACAATGGCATCATGACGGTGCGAGAAGGTTTTCAACATTCCGTCAACCTGGTGTTTGTGCGCCTGATGCGCGACATCGTGCATCATTACGAAACACAGACCTTGAGTGCGGGCCTGGTGGGTCTGGTCAAAACCGATACGGCCGCAACAGCCGAAGTACCAGTGAATCCGTCCCGACAAGCCCAACTGTCACTTTTTGCAGACCACGAAGGACGTGAATTTCTGTTTCGGTTTTACAAGAAGTACAAGGGGAAAACCCCTGACGAGACGATACAAACCTTGATCGACGAGGTCCATGCCAAACCGAAGAATTTGGCTCTGTTATTTCGAAGTATTGAACCTGAGGCCGGTTTTTCGCAGTTCACGGCCTTCATGCACAAGCAGTTACCCGAAGCGGAACTTGGTGAAAACTCTCTGCAGATTCTTTACGACAAGTTTGCCGTTGAAAAATACTCCCTGATGGACAGGGGTTATCTGGCCGGAATCCATCCCCTGGAATTATGGTTGGTTGGCTATCTTTTTCATCACCCCAAAGCGACCCTGGCGCAACTGGTCGAAGCCAGTACCCAGCAACGCCAGGAAGTCTATCAATGGCTGTTCAAAAGCCATAATGAAAGAGTTCAGGAGTCACGTATTCATCAGATGTTGGAACTGGAAGCTTTTCAGATGATCGCCGCCGATTGGCGCCGTTTGGGTTATCCTTTCGAATCCCTGACACCTTCCTATGCCACCGCATTGGGGGCCTCTGGTGATCGCCCGGATTCTCTGGCGAAATTGATGGGGATCGTCGTCAATAAGGGTCTGTTGATGCCGATGGTGGAATTGCAAGAATTGCAGTTTGCGAAGGGGACCCCCTATGAGACCCACTTTGTCAGTCAACCCGCCGCCGGAGTCCGGATGCTCCCTGTGGAAGTAACCGAAGTGGTGCGGCGCTCCTTGATCGATGTGGTGCAGGGCGGAACGGGAATCCGTCTGAAAGACGGATTGGTGCAAAAAAATGGTCAGGTCATCGAGATAGGAGGGAAAACCGGCACCGGAGATCAGCGTTTTGTCTCCTATGCGCCCAATGGCAAGTTGATCGCCTCGCGCGCCGTGAATCGTTCCGCCACCTTCGTGTTTTTGATCGGCGACCGTTTCTTCGGTACCATCACGGCCTATGTTCATGAACCCTATGCAGCAGACTACAAATTCACTAGTGCCATGACGGTACAGTTATTAAAGTCCTTGCTCCCAGTATTGGAGGTACCAGCCTCCTGAGGCTCGCCACATTCCTAATGATTATCAGTCGCAAATCCTGAGGATCATCTGGAGTTCGTCTGCAAGGGTCATGATTCATTCCCTGGACCAGGTATGGCCGTGACCGATACACCATCACCGTTCCAATGCTGATGCAACAACACGGCAATGGCGGAGGAAATCAGACGGGCAGCGGGGGGATCAGAACGAGAGGTAAGCATCAACGGTACCCTGGCGCCGATGACGACACCTGCCAAGGTTGCCCCGGCGAGGTATTCCAGATTCTTGGCAAGAATGTTGCCGGCGTCCAAATCTGGCGCAAGCAAGATGTCCGCTTCGCCCGCCACTGTACTGTTGATCTGCTTGACCATGCTGGCATCATGCGAAATGGCGTTGTCGAAAGCCAGTGGGCCGTCCACCTCGGCATGGGTGATCTGGCCGCGCTGGGCCATCTTGCTGAGGCAGGCGGCGTCCAGAGTAGACGGAATGCTCGGCTTGACCAGTTCGATCGCCGACAACGCCGCGACTTTTGGCCTGTCCACACCCAGGATGCGTGCCAGATCGATGGCGTTTTGCAGAATCTCCGCCTTGGTGGCAAGATCCGGCGCGATGTTGATGGCGGCATCGGTGATGAACAGCAGTTTGTGGTAACTGGGTAAGTCTGCCACGAAGACATGACTGATGCGCCGCGCCGTGCGCAACTGACGCAATACTGGCCTCATCAGTTCGTCGGTGTGTATCCAGCCTTTCACCAGGGCTTCTGCCTTGCCCTCCAGCACCCGTTGCACGCCCGCCTCGGCCGCTTCCAGAGCCGACGCCATATGGACGATGGGAAAACGATCGCTGGGACACCCCAGTTGCCGGCACACGATTTCGATCTGTGCCCGCGGTCCCAGCAGCACCGGCTCGATCAAACCGTGATCGCTGGCTTCCACCACCCCGGCCAATACATGTGCTTCCTGCGCATTCGCCACCGCCACCCGCAGGGGAGGATGGCTGCTCGCCTGGGCAAGAATCGCGGCAAAGCGGGGTGATAACATTGGTGTGGTTTCGTTCATGGCGCTCCCTTCGGCTTGATGTGCGCGGACACTGTTTCGAAAGTCTTCCCGACGTCTGCAATCCTGATAATCCCCAAAGCACCCTCCTGTATATTGAATCGCCCCGGGCTTCGTAAGCGGTGTTTGGTTATGGTAACGCATCTTGTGCTCGCTCAGCAGTTTGCTTCCAGTATTGTGCCTCAGCTTCTGCCGGAGGTATATATACCCGATGGGTTCGGGTAACCGGCGGTGATTGAACCAAGAAATCCACTCGGGGGTAGCCATTTCCACTGCCTCGCGGGACGGCAATCGCACTGATTAGTAACTTTCCATAAACTTTACAAATCGATACACAAGTTACCATGTTTTTTCCATAGAATGCCTGACAATTTTCATAATATATTGAATATCAATAAGTAATTTGTTGACAGGCCGCTGGCATGACTAATGCTGTACCACCATAGTGGTAACTCAACAAGCCTGCAATGAAAAACACAAAACTATTAATCCTTGGCATAGGCAATATCCTGTGGGCTGATGAAGGCTTCGGTGTGCGTTGTGTGGAAGCGATGAATGTCGCCTACCAATTCGGCGATGACGTGGTTCTGATGGATGGTGGCACACAGGGTTTGTATTTGCTGCCTTATCTGATGGATGCGCAGCGGCTGATTGTATTTGACGCGGTGGATTATGGCAAAAAGCCGGGGGAGATGGTAATCGCGAAGGATGGCGAGGTGCCGCGCTTCATGGGTATAAAAAAGATGAGTCTGCATCAGACCGGTTTCCAGGAAGTCATTGCCTGTGCATCCCTGGTTGGAAAACTTCCCGATTCCATGGTGCTCATCGGCGTACAGCCCGAACATCTGGAGGATTTTGGTGGCAGTCTGCGCGATTCCATCAAGATTCAAATTCCGGCTGCGCTGAACATCGCGCTGGAACTGATGGTGCAGTGGGGCATTCCTTATGCTCCGCGCACCTCGCCCCTTTCCTGCCGAAGTGTTAACGGTGACGTACTTGGTATGGATAACTATGAGATGGGTCGCCCCTCGGCAGAGTTGGCCTGCCGCTTCGGTGACGAGCGATTCTTGGCGGAATCGGTTGGGGGCTTGAATATATGTGCATAGGCATACCGATGCAGATAGTGACAATCGAAGACATGTTCGCCTGGTGTGACGGACGCAATGGGCGGGAGCGCATCAATACCATGCTGATAGACGAAGTTCGTCCAGGAGACTGGTTGCTGACCTTTATGGGTAGCGCGCGCGAGGCCATCGATGCCGGACGTGCAACTCTGATCAATTCTGCGCTGGAAGCCCTCGACCGGGCGGCCGCCGGCGAAACAAATTTTGATGATTGCTTTGCCGACTTGATCGACAAAGAGCCTCTGCTCCCCGATTTCTTACGATCCGGACATAAGGAATGACTATGGATACAACTCTTTCATGGAAACCACCGCGCTCTGCCATAAGCAATAATTTCAATGAATTGCTGGACAGGTTGGTGGGCAAAAATGGCATATCCGATCTGGATCAAGTCGGGTTTCAGGATTTCATGGATGGCCCAGGTTTAGGAGTGGTGCTGCTTACCGACGATCCAGACAAGGCTGCAGAAAACTGGGATACCGCAGTGATCTTTCCCGAACTTCTGGCAGTGACAGGCAATGATCGGCGGGCCGCTCTCATGCGTCCAGAACATGCCAGAAGTTTACTGACACGCTTTGGCATAGGACGATTGCCGGCATTATTGCTTCTGCGCGACGGCAGTTATGTCGGCGCGATTGAAGGACTGCACGACTGGTATGATTATGTCGAAGAATACGCGCGAATGCTGCAAAAACCGGCCAGCCGTGCACCTTCGATAGGGGTTTCAGTCTCGGCAGCATCCTCATCCAGTTGTCACCTGCACAGATGAGATCATGAGAGACTTCCCCATTCAAGTGGTTGGCACCGGTTCACAGTCCGAGACTGAAGAGGTGGACTACTTGCCTTTGCCGGGTGAAATGATGACCTTTACCATGCCGACAGTAAATATGGCAACCGACCCGGGACTACAGGAGGTAGTCTGCGCTGTGATGGAAGATTTGCGCAGTGCAATGCTTGCTAAAAGGGATGCCAAAATCGATTTGACGGAACTGAAGCCTGAGGTGGTGGAATTAATCAATCAGTCTCTCGGGCAGGGCGAAGTCAGTGTAATTGTGCGAAACCCCGGCAATCTACATATTCAGGAAACTGTGTTTGCCGGGATTTGGCGCATACAAAAAATGTCCACACAATCCGTAGGTTACAGAGATATGCTGCATGCCTGTGCCATTCCCCCGGAAGTACAGAAATCTGCATTGTCAGGCACAACAGACGTCAGCGCGCCACAAATAAGACAGGGGATAATGAATGCGCCAGCCATTCTTAACGAATTGCTGGAAAGGTCAAAGAGATATAAGGCAGGAGATGCCACGCATATCATCAATCTGTCTCTGCTGCCCATGTCTCCAGAAGATCTGGCCTATCTGTATGATGCATTTGGCACTGGGACGGTGAGTATATTATCGCGCGGCTATGGTAATTGCCGCATCACCAGCACGCGACTGGCCAACGTGTGGTGGGTACAGTATTTCAACAGCATGGATCAAATCATTCTCAATACCTTGGAAGTAGTGGGTGTGCCTGAAGCAGCATTGGCGGCGGATGAAGATTTCCAGGAAAGCATCGTGCGCCTGGGCGAATGGCTCTCTGTGATGCGCGAGCAATAGTCACATGTTCGAAGGATCTTATTCGGGCGACAACAGCAAGATCGAGGCGGTCGCTCAGTTGGAATGCGGCATTTGCTGGTGGGTGTATGATCCGGCAACAGGCGATCCATTTGCCTATATCCCCTCTGGCACACCATTTGCCATGCTCCCTGAACAATGGCGCTGCCCGAACTGCGATGCACCGAAAAACAAATTCATGGTGCTAACGGTTATGGCAACGGGCAACTCACCATCCTGAATGATGAAACGACAAGTAGAAAAGAGGGATGAGGGTTTGCCAGGCAAATTTCAGGTTATAAAATGACAGAAGTCGTGCTAAAACTTGAGGCGATATTTAACGAAATCGCGCAGACACGCATGATAGATGTACCCATTCTCAATCCGGCAATACGCGTCGAAGCCGTGGGGTTTCGTGTATGGCAGGATCGCTGGGTTGGTGTGCTGGTGACGCCCTGGATGATCAATCTGGTCTTGCTCAGTGGAGAAGGTACACCGCTCGTTTCTCTGCCTTTGGGTGAAAAAACAATCTGGCGGTTTCCATCTGGAAACTATGAGTTCATGGGGCTGAATGAACCCATGCTGGGTATCTGCCATGTTTGTTCGTTGATTTCACCCGTCACGAATTTCACTACCCACGAGGAGGCTGTAACCGTCGCACAGGAAATTATCCGTGTCTTGTTTGTCGAAGTCGAAGATAAACAGTCTGAAAGTATCGAGAAGGCGCATTTGATGAATCAATCAGCCGGCAAAAAGGAGATGTCGCGACGTGATTTTTTACGCATCCCTTTGATGGGAGGGAAGTGATGCCCGACGCAGGAAGACTGCATCTGCGTATCCTCTGGAATGGTATGACCGTGCTCGGTATAGGGGTGAAATCAACCCGTCCCCCAGCCTGCCGCTTGTTATCGGGAAGGTCGCCAGAGGAGGCCGTGAAGTTGGTGCCCTTGTTGTTCGGCGTGTGTGGCAAGGCGCAACAGGCAGCCGCACTGGCGAGCGTATCCGCTGCACAAGGTCGTGACATGCAGCCACTTGAAAAGTTTGAGCGTGCAGTGCGTTGCGAGGCGATGCAGGAATACTTGCGACAATTGCTTCTGGATTGGCCAAAACGGCTCGGTTTGCCACAGCTGGAGATGCAGTTCGTACGTTGGCACACTGCTCTGAATGTAATTTCGGCCGATAAGGGCGACGCAGAGGATTTATTGGCAGAAATGTATCAGGTATTACTGGGCGCGACGGTCACAGAATGGCAACAGTTGGATACTCATGATCGACTGTTTGAGAGCATGAAGGATAAACGGGGCTTATTGGTGCCGATTATCCTGGCCCTCGAATTTGGCGAAAGTCGATTGGATTTCTCTGGAGAACAAGCGGGCTGCGACTTGATGCCGATCTGGACAGCACTTGAGGTCGGTCAGAAATTTGCCTATCAGTTTGGCATGGAATTTGCTAAAAAACCGCAACTTGATGGTAAACCGATGGAAACAGGAGCGCTGGCAAAGACGCAACATCTGCCCATTATTCAGGATATATTGCGCAAACGCCCTGCACGATTGCTGGCAAGACTGATTGCCAGACTGGTTAATTTGCTGGAGGGTGTACAAGCGCAGAGGCGCATTGAACAAATAGCCATCGCAGATGGTGTTGGCTTGTCGGTGGTGCAAACAGCACGCGGAATGCTACTGCACCATGTGCATATTGAAACCGGGCGTATTGCGCGGTACCTGATTGTGGCACCTACCGAATGGAATTTTCATCCGCAAGGCGCCTTAGCCCGCCTGATCGGCTTGCAGGAATGCAATCTGCCTCGCCTGGTGGAGATAGTAGAATTATTTGCGATGTCACTTGATCCCTGTGTTGAATTCGAAATCGAGGTCATTCATGCATGAGATGTCGCTGGCAGAAGGAATTGTGCAACTGGTGGAAGACGTGGTGCGTGCCGAGGGATGCGTCAGGGTGCAAGCCGTGTGGCTGGAGATCGGTCAACTGGCTGCTGTCGAAAAGGAAGCACTGCGATTCTGTTTTGATGTGGTGACGCGGGGTACCGTTGCAGAAGGTGCGCGCCTGGAAATCATCGAAGCGCCAGGACAAGGTTGGTGCATAAAGTGCGAAGGCAGCGTGGCAATGACAGCATTGTATGAAGCCTGTCCTGTCTGCGGCAGTTATCAGATTCAGGTAACGGGCGGTGATGCAATGCGTGTTAAAGAACTGGAAGTCGAATAGGAGGACAGCAATGTGTACAACTTGCGGGTGCGGATCTGGACAAACATTCATTGGGGGGCATCGGCTCAAGTTACGCCCCAGGTACGACATGCCGGTGCAATACCGGGCGATAGCCCCCATCGCCAACCTCTTTCCGCAACCAGAGGAAGGTGAAAACAGAATTGTTAATTCGGCCACGGCATACAATCATGAACCGATGGATTTCGGCGCAGGCCCTGCGGGGACACATGCGCCAGGATTGAGTCAGGCGCGCATGGTAAAAATCGAGCGCGACATCCTGTCCAAGAATGACGCTTATGCTGATGAGAATCGCGCTTATTTGTCCGGGCACGGCATCTTCGCGCTTAACTTGGTATCCAGTCCTGGCTCGGGCAAAACCACCTTACTGGTAAAAAGCATTAACGCGCTGAACGGCAGCTTGCCACTTGCCGTTATCGAAGGTGATCAACAAACGGATAATGACGCCGCGCGCATCCGCGCCACCGGCGCCACCGCCTTGCAGATCAATACCGGCAAAGGTTGCCATCTGGATGCAAGTATGGTTGGACAGGCCATGCAGCAACTTGGTTTGAAGGATGATAGCCTCTTACTCATCGAGAACGTCGGCAACCTGGTGTGCCCGGCCAGTTTCGATCTGGGAGAAGCGCACAAAGTTGCCATCCTTTCCGTAACCGAGGGTGAGGACAAGCCGCTCAAGTACCCGGACATGTTCCGGGCTGCAGATTTGATGCTGCTGAACAAATGTGACCTATTGCCGTATCTGGATTTTGACGTCAGTCTTGCAGTGGAAAATGCGCACCGGGTAAATCCGAAGATACAGGTAATCCGCATCTCTGCCACCAGCGGAGAAGGCATGGAGGAATGGCTGGAATGGATCAGGACGGGTTGCCAGAAAGCAGTCACAGAAAAATAATCCAATGATACATGCACGAATCAAAGTATCTGGTCAGGTTCAGGGCGTAGGATTCCGGCCTTTCGTTTTCCGGCTTGCGCAAGAGTTAGGCCTGGCTGGCTGGGTACGCAACGACAGTAGTGGCGTGGAAATATCGGTTGAAGGCGAACGTTCGCAGGTACTGTGTCTGATCGAACGCCTGCAAAGCGAGCCACCTGCGCTGGCTCGGATAGAAAAGGTTATACATGATCTGGCACAACCAACTTCGGGCTTGCGCGGCTTTAGTATAGCGGCAAGCAGAACGGGCAAGGTGCAAACCGGCATCGTGCCCGACATGGCGATCTGCCCGGACTGTTTGTTGGAAATGTTTGATCCCGCCGATCGTCGTTATCGTCACCCCTTCATCAACTGCATACATTGTGGGCCGCGTTACACGCTGATAGCGCGGTTGCCCTATGACCGTGCCAACACCAGCATGGCGAAATTCATACAATGCCCGGATTGCCAGCAGGAATATGATCATCCCGGCACACGCCGCTTTCATTCACAGCCCAACGCCTGTCCGGCCTGTGGGCCGCGTCTGAGTTTATTTGATGAGTTCTGGCGGCCGGTCACATCTGATGATTGTATCGTTTCTGTCGCCGGACGCATCACCTCGGGACAAATCGTCGCCATCAAAGGCGTAGGCGGATTCCATCTGGTGTGCGATGCGCGGAATCCCTCTACTATAGACAGGCTGCGCATCAGAAAGCAGCGCGATGAAAAACCGTTCGCCGTAATGGTTCTGAACAGGCTATCTGCGCAACGTTATGCAAAGGTTTCAGAACACGAAGCAGCACTGCTGGAAACAAGGGAGCGACCCATCGTACTGCTACGCAAGTCAGCCAGTTGTGATGCGGAGTTACCCGGAGTTTCCCCAAATTTATCGGGTATCGGCCTGATGCTACCTTATACACCGTTGCAATACTTGTTGTTCCACGAGTTGTCAGGCAAACCAGAGGGCTCAGGTTGGTTGCAAGAGATGACCCCCTTGGCTTTGGTGATGACCAGCGCCAATTCCGGTGGTGAGCCACTGGTTAAAGATGATAGAGAAGCGCGCGCATCGTTATCCGGTCTGAGTGATGCCTTCTTGACACATGACCGTGAGATTCTGCATCGCTGCGACGACAGCGTACTGCGAGCAACGCCCTCTCCCCTGAGGTCAAACAATGACTTGGCCGCCATTATTGGACGACCAAGTCAAATGGTCAGCAAGTCCCTTCGAGAGCGTTCGGGAAAGGGGCAGCAATTCCAGTTTATTCGCCGCGCACGTGGTTACACGCCGCAACGAATTTTGCTACCCCATACCGGCCCGTCCATACTCGCCTGCGGGGCATGGCTGAAAAATACCGTTTGCCTCACGCGCGGCAATGAGGCCTTCGTATCGCCACACATTGGCGACCTTGATCATGCCACTACGCGGCAGATACTGGATGAAACTGTTATCCACCTGTGCGATATCCTTGATGTGCAGCCACGGGCAGTCGTACACGATCTGCATCCTGATTTCTATAGTACACAGTTTGCTCAGGCTTATGCTGGGCAACACGGTTTGTCTATTTTTGCCGTGCAGCATCACCACGCTCATATCGCCGCGATTTGCGCCGAGCATCATGTTACCAAACCTGTACTCGGACTAGCACTGGACGGCGTTGGGTTGGGGACGGACGGTAGCGCCTGGGGTGGTGAACTGTTGCGCGTGGCGGGTGCGGACTTTCAGCGCCTGGGACATCTTGCGCCATTAAGCATGCCAGGAGGCGACCGTGCTGCGCGCGAACCGTGGCGCATAGCGGCAGGCATACTGTTCGAGATGGGACGCGGCGATGAGATCATGCATCGCTTTCCGGCGCAAACCGGAGCGGCAACCGTGACAACCATGTTGCAGCGCCAGATGAATTGTATCGCTACCAGCAGTATGGGACGATTGTTCGATGCGGCCACTGGATTACTGGGCATCAAGGAAATTCAAAGTTATGAGGGACAGGCAGCGATATTACTGGAAGAACTGGCAGAGCAACATGGCAAGGTTTCGGCACTCTCGAATGGCTACGTAATCAGCAACGACGGTGTGCTTGATTTTTTCCCGTTGCTGGCAGCAATTACTGATTGCAAGAATGCGGCGTACGGGGCAGCCTTATTCCATGCAACCCTGGCCGATGGCTTGATGGCGTGGCTACTTCGTGCTGCCGCACATGACAATATCGACACGGTTGTACTGGGGGGCGGGTGTTTCCTGAACGAGATTTTGTCGAAAACACTCACCGCAGCCTTGTACGGGCGTGGTCTACGCGTACTGACCGCACAACAGTTGCCACCGAACGATGGCGGCATCTCCTTCGGGCAAGCCAACATCGTCCTGATGGGCATGGCAGGAACTTCGTCTATGGGGGCCAACGAATCGCCGGGCGAGTTTTATGTTAAACAGCATTAATCAAGGAACCTGAATCATGTGTCTTGCCATACCTGCCCGTATCGAAGAACTGACGACACCGGGTAATGCAATCGTCGATCTTGGTGGTATTCGAAAAGAGATTTCACTGGCACTGGTGGATAGTGTGAAAACAGGCGACTATGTCATTGTGCATGTCGGCTACGCCCTGCAAAAACTGGATCAAGATGAGGCTGAACGCACTTTGGAATTATTCGCAGAGATGGGCATGCAGGACGACGAGTTGCGTGATGAACTTGACAAGAGTGCAACATGAAATACGTGGATGAATTCCGTGATGGAAAACTGGCTAAAAATATTTCCGCCAACATTGCACGGGAAGCCACTTCTGTACCTGGCTATAAATTGATGGAGTTTTGCGGTGGGCATACCCATGCCATTTCGCGTTACGGACTGGTTGATCTGTTGCCTGACAATGTACACCTGGGCCACGGCCCAGGCTGGCCGGTATGTGTACTGCCCATCGGCCGCGTAGATCAGTCCATACTCCTGGTACGCGAACATGGCGTGATCCTCTGCACCTATGCCGATACCTTGCGCGTGCCGGCCTCCGATAATCTGTCGCTGATGCGTGCCCGAGCCAGTGGGGCGGATGTGCGCATGATCTACTCGACTCAGGATGCGTTGAAGATCGCGCGCGAAAATCCCGAACGTGAAGTAGTCTTTCTCGCCATCGGTTTCGAGACCACCACACCGCCAACTGCGTGGGCCGTTAAACAGGCCGCTTTCGAGGGCATGAAGAACTTCAGTATTTTGTGTGACCATGTGCTGACTCCCGCCGCAATGCATGCCATTCTGGCGGAAGAAGGCGGAGTAGCACTGGATGGTTTCGTAGGCCCTGCCCATGTATCCGCCATTATCGGCAGCAAGCCTTATGAACCGTTCGCCGATGATTATGGCAAGCCGGTGGTGATTGCGGGTTTTGAACCCCTGGATGTAATGCAGGCCATCTTGATGTTGGTACGCCAGATCAACGACGGACGCGCTGTCGTCGAAAATGAATTCACCCGCGCCGTGACCCGTGAGGGCAATCTCAAGGCGAGGGCACTGGTGGAAGAGGTGTTTGACTTGCGCGATACATTCGAGTGGCGTGGACTGGGCAGCGTGCCAGACAGTGCATTGAAACTGTCCCCAAGGTTTGCCGCATTCGATGCCGAGTTAAAATTTGGCGTGGATTATGTTGCCGTTGCTGACAACAGGGCGTGCGAGTGCGCTGCTATTTTGCGTGGACAAAAACGACCGCAGGAATGCAAAATTTTCGGTACGGTATGTACGCCAGATAATCCTGTTGGTTCCTGTATGGTCTCCTCTGAAGGTGCCTGCGCAGCGCATTACAGTTATGGACGATTCAGGGAGTCAGCATGACTGGTTTGGTCAAGCCCAATTACTCGCGCCCGCTCGATATCAAACATGGTCGGGTAGATATGTCACACGGCTCGGGGGGGCGTGCCATGGCGCAACTCATCACCGAGTTGTTCACTGCCGCATTCAATAATGAGTATCTATCTCAGGGCAATGATGGCGCATTACTGCCACAGGAGACTGGACGTCTGGTAATGGCGACCGACAGCCATGTGGTGTCACCATTGTTTTTCGCAGGTGGCGACATCGGCTGCCTGTCAGTACACGGGACCATCAACGATATCGCAGTAATGGGTGCCCAACCGCTGTATTTGTCAGCTTCATTCATACTGGAAGAAGGATTTTTATTGTCAGACTTGAA
>VFSW01008607.1_pt1 | contig 14629 bp, 7 predicted proteins | sample 5358111 | NCBI WGS metagenome assembly VFSW01 (sample SAMN11554181, study PRJNA540505) | mine drainage metagenome | isolation source: sediment from site ElyBrook_90M | place: USA: Ely Copper Mine, Vershire, VT | collected 2017 | reverse complement strand
CACCGTGCACGAGTGCGTTCGTGCACGGTGCAAAATCGAATCAGCACCCCCAATAATGACGCCGCCCTCGTCCGCGGTCGGTCTCGCCGAGTTTATAAATAACAATGCAATTCGTATGCACCGGATGATTATGTTGGATCAAATCTTGCAGAGCGAGCGAGTGCTCGTGGTGCTGAGCAGTTTTTTCGCGGTCGCCACCTCCCGGCGGCACATTTTCCCGCGACTGTTTGGTTCGAGCATCGCCGCGCGCTTTGGCGACGATGACAAGCTGCGAGACCGCTACTCGAACGTGCTGTTCTCGCTGCTGTGGTACCTGTTTGCGGTGGCGGTACAGGCGCGGGAGATTCTGCCGCGCGCGGCGCACTGGTACGCGCACGGGTTTCACGACCGGGCGATCATCGGCGCCGGAGGACACGTCCCGTACTACCTGCTGCTGGTGATGATGGGCTACTACATGGACGAGGTGGTGCACCTGTTTTTCGAGCCGCACCGCCGCTCGGACCATCGGCAGCTGGCGGCGCACCACTTTGTCACGCTGTTTGCGCTGTGGGCGTGTCAGGTCTACGGCTACGGCACCGGTACGCTGTGCTCGGTGTTTGTGCACGACGTGTGCGACATCTTTATCGGCGCGGCCAAGCTGTTCAACTACGAGCGTCGCTCGGCGCTGTGCACCGCCGCCTTTGCCTGCCTGGTTCCGGTCTGGATCGTCGGCCGCCTGGCGATCTATCCGCATATCGTTTACCGCATGTGGGCGTTCCATCCGGATAGCCTGATGGTCCATCTGCTGTACGCGTTCCCGGCCGCCATCTACCTGCTGGACGTCTACTGGTTCTGGCTTATCGTCCGCGTCGCGCTCAACGGCCTGCGCAAGGACGTCTCGGACGATTCGTCGGACGAGGATCCGAAAAAGGAAAATTGACGTGCGATAAAAAGGGCGGCGGTTGACGGGGACCGCCTGATTTTTTTTTTTTTGTTTCTCCGGATGACCGAGCCCGACGAGCCCTCCGGTCCTGCGACCGGCGCCGGCGCCGGTGGTCCGGAGCAGGTCTTTGACCGCTATGTCTTCGCGGGCAAGGATGCGCCGTCGCAGGCCAACACCTACATTCTCGTGCCGTCGGCCGGCACCGGCAAGTCGTACTACTGGACGGTCGACGGCGAGCTGCCGCCGATGCGTTTCCTGTACTACACGATCCGCAAGCGCGGTCGGTCGAAGCCGCGCATCTCCGTCGAGCCGATGGAGCCGCAGGGGCCGGCGTTCCTGGCCGAGGTGGTGCTGGCCGACCCTACGGTGCAGGGCACCTACGGCCAGAACGTCGCCCAGGCGCTGATGCGCGAGCGCGGCGAGGACAGCATCGCCGGCCCCGAGATGCTCAAGTACGTCCGGGACAAGATGCGCTCCGGGGCGTTCCGGTCCGGTTGGAAGGACATGCTGATGACGACGCGGGCGGCGTTCTACTTCTTCCCCGAGGCGCTGCAGATGCCGCTCGAGTACGCGCCGCAGTGCGCCGACACCATCTTCCTGTTCAGCTATCGGCAACTGCATGCCTACTACCTGTGCATCCACCGCTACCCGGAGAGCGCCTGCTTTGCGCCGATCATGAAGCTCCGCATCAAGAAGATAAGCGCTCAACTGAGCAGCTCGGCGCGGGACTCGAACGGCCGCGAGAAGTACCGCCTGCCCGAGATGGACGCCGAGCAGTGGCGCCGCTTCTCGAAGGAGCAGCGCGCGCAGCTCGACAAGCTCCACGACCGGCGCGAATCGACCGACTGGATGCAGCCGTTCTTTGTCCGCGCCGTCGAGATCTACTCGTCGGTGCTGATGAAGCTGCTGCGCGAATGTCGCAACACGTTCGTCACCGAGTCGATGATCGCCCGCACGATGAAATGGGTGAACGGCACCGAAGGCGCGCGAGCGCGCCAGGCCATCGATTTCCTGCGCTCGAACGACATCGTCACCGTCGTGCCGCGGCGCGACCCGGACCACCCGCTCTACGACGCCGAGTCAGACTCGGAGGAGCGCTACGCCCTCAACTGGGTCCACAAGGTCGAAAAGTACAACCACGAGGCGCTTCAGCAGCTGCGGTCGGCGTCGCCCCCCGACTTTGTCGCCTCGGTCTCCGACGCAATCGAGAAGCGCTCGGCCACCTACCGCATGTACTGGGGCGAGCGCACGCTCGAGAGCGATCCGGGTCCGTTCGGCCCGATTCTCAACCGCGACCGAAAGCCGTGCGGGCCCGACTCGGACCAGAAGCGGTGCCTCGAGATCGTCCTCGGCAACCCGGTCTCGATGGTCAGCGGGCCGCCCGGCACCGGCAAGAGCTTTGTCACCTCGCTGCTCGTCCGCATGCTGCTCGAGGCGTTCGAGCAGCGCGAGGTGCGCTTCGAAGTCGTCACGCCGACCGCCCGCGCCGCAGGCGCCCTCCGCAAGCAGCTGTCGCAGGTCGGCGTCTCGCTCGAGGATTATCAGCAGGACATTTCCACGATCGCGTGCGTTGTTTTTTTTTTTGCGCTATCGTCGGGCTCACTCGCTGGACAGGTACCACGTAACCTACTACAGACACCTTCGAGATACGAGTCAGCAGAACAACAAGAAGGCGGAATCTGCTGCTGCTGCTGCTGCTTTTGCGGCCAAGCGCGCCAAGCCCGATCCCAGCACCGCCCTCGATCCCGAGGCGGCCAGCCGGGCCGAACGGCTGGCGCGCTACAGCACGACCGAGATCCTGGTGGTGGACGAGGTGTCGCAGATCGACTCGCAGCTGTGCAGCGACATGCTGCACACGTTCCCGGCCGTCAAGATGCTGGTGCTGGTCGGCGACCTGGACCAGAACTTTCCGGTGGCGTGGGGCAAGCCGTTCCATGACATCGTGCCGCTGCTGAAGCGCACGCGGTGCGCGTTCTTCCTCGAGACCTACCACCGGACGATGGGCGTGCTGGAGAGCGCCGTGCGCTCGATGCGGCACTGCGAGCTCGACTTTATCTTCCAGAACGCGTCGCACTTTACGCGCTCCAAGGAGGGCGAGTTTCGCTGCGTGAGAGGCGCGCCGGACGCTCCGCTCGTCGCCATCGACGCCGGCCGCAGCGTGGCGACCAACAACTGGGCCAACCCGGAGCGCAACGCGGCGCTGATCAAGTACGTCGAGGACGCGGCGTTGTTTGTAGCGCGCGAGATCTTCCGGGGCGACGGCGGCCGCGAGTCGCAGTTTTGCACCTACAACAACAACGAGTGTGAGGCGATCAACCGCGTCTGCAAGGTCGACTATCATCGCCGAGCAAACACCTACGAGGCCAAGACGATGGAAAAGTGGCCGTTGATGCACTTGCACCGGGGCGACAAGGTGATGCTGCTGCAGAACCGCCGCGAGTGCTTCAAGGCCGCCTCGCCTGCGTTCTTGAGGTGGACTGACGAAGTCGGCGACGTCAAGGCCGAGAAAGAGGCAATTAACGACAGCAAGAAACCGGTCACCAAGGGATGCTACGACCGGTTGAAGAAGGGCCAGAAGCACATCCGGTCGGCGATGAACGGCCACTCGGGCTGGGTCGTCGACGTCTACGTGCACTATCGCGACGATAAGAGCGGCGAAGAGCGCATGGCGAACAATCCGCGCCGCTTCACGTCGACCGACGTCTACGGGATGCAGCAGCAGCACGAGACGCTGGCGCTGGTGATCAAGCTCGAGGGCCTCGACGAGACCTACCTGCACGTGTCGATGAAAGACTACCGGCGGCGCGACATCACGCACGCCTGGGCCATCAGCGCGTACCGGGCACAGGGCAGCGAGTGGCAGCGCGTCTGCTACGTCTGCTCCAACCAGCACCTCGACGACCCGGAGAAGCTCGCCCTGGTGACAAAGTACCCGACCCGCCCGACGTACGAGTCGCGACGCACCTCGTACGTGGCGCTGTCGCGCGCCCGCCAGCAGTGCGTCATGCTGTTCACCAACAACTATCGCGATAAGCTCGAGACGTTGCTGCGCGAGAAGGAGGTCGTGTACGCTTCGGTGTTTTCGTCGCTGCTCGACGACGATCTGCGGCAGTTGGATTTGCTCCACGCCGCCGGCGACGATCCGGCCGAGGCCATCTCCGACGAGGCGCTGGTCGCCGCCGCCGACGAGGCTGAAAGAGGGCTGAAACGCAAATCGGAAGACGAAGATTTGATCGAATTTTAAAACGAAAATGAAAAGCGCGGTGCGGTGCGAGCTGCGACGGGGAGGGGCGGTCAGTCTCTACGGTCACTTTCGAGGGAAAACTGTTGACGATCGACTTCTTGCCGGGCGCGTCGGGGTTCTCGAGGACGACCGTCTCCTTGTTGCTGGTCTTGATCGTCTCCTCGGCGCCCGGCAGCAGACACAGGACCTTGATGACGCCGATGAGAAACTTTTTGCTGGCTCGCGCACCTGTGCTGAACACCGAGATTTCGACGCCCGGCGCGCAGTGAGCCAGCACGGCCGAGAAGATGGTCGTCACGGTGGTCTTCCCCGAGCGGCGGTAGGACGCCAGGAACACCTCCTGGCGCAGCTCCTTGGTCTTGAAGCGCTCCTGGATCTGCGGCAGACAGCGGTGAAAGTCGTCGCGGTAGATGGCGCGCAGCGACGCTTTGAGCATCGCACGGAACGCGTCGCGCTGCATCGACGACAGCTCGTAGTGCTTGTTGGCCTCGAGGTACTCCATGCACCAGTCGATCTTGCGCAAGATGGCATCGCCGCTCGACTCGGTGCGCAGCTCGCGCTGCGCCAGGAACGTCGCGAGCAGCGAGCGGTCGGCGTGCTTCGAGTCGAGGAAGCGCTGTCGCTCGCGGCTGTGCGCATCGTCGATCGCCGCGCACAGCCGTTGCGCGCTCAGCACCGCCTCGGGCATCGCTTCCGAGCGGCGTCGGCCGTTCGGTAAATATATCGGTCGGGTTTTGGTCCGACGGAACACGGTCAAAAGGAAACCGGTCCAGATAAATAATCCCCGGCCGGCCCTACGGGCACGCCGACCGACCAAGATGGCCAAGGGCGAGTTTTGGTTCCTGGTTCAAAAGATCTGCGGCACCGCGTTCATCGCGGCCCCGATCATCCTGTTTATGATCGTCTCGCTGTTCCACATGGACTGGACGATGGGCGGAGGGCCCTACGGCGACAGCCGCACCAGCTTCTACCTCGGCTTCTACCTGCTTCTGCCGGCGCTCGGCGTCCTCGGCATCATGATCGGCTTCAACATTGGGCGCACCGCCTCCGAGTTCCTGCCCTACCTTTTCGAGTGGATCTTTGGCGGCATCTCGGTCGTCTTCCTGTTCATAATCGCCATCATCACCGCCGGTCGCGCCAGCAACTGCAACGCCAACCCGTCGACCTACTGCGACGAGGAGCAGGGGCTGCTGGTCTGGACCACCATCACGAGCTGGGCGAGCCTGGTGCTGCTCGCCCTCCTGATCGTCTCGTCGGCGCTGCTCTTCGCCAACCGACGCTCGTACGACACCAAGTACAAGGCGATGACCGGCACTGCCAACAAGGCCATCCCGACCGCCAACAAGGCCGTTCAGATGTTCAACGCTAAGTAGTGGCGAGCTTATCGAGCGCCAATTTCGACATTAAAGCGACGGTTCGCGTAACGGCGGCGCGCGCGCCGGCCATCGTCGCGCGCGCGACGATGCTTTCCTTGTACTCTTCGTAGACGACGAGCCAGATGACGACAAACAGGCCGGTGAGGACGAACGTGCGCAGCGCCCGGATGAACAGCATCGCCACGAGCAGCGCGCCGAGCGCCGCGGCGCCGCCCAACAGCAGGCCGAGTTCGCCGTCGCTTTGCATCGAGCGCCGTTCTGTTTTCGCTCGGTATATATAGAACGGTAGATCGCGACGATACGACGCCATGGCGCTGAACATCGAGTCGGCCAAGGACCGGACGGCCTACGATGCGCTGCTGAAGCGCATCGACGGCGAACACAGGAACGACTACGAGGCGCGCTACGACTATGCGCCGTCCGATGCGCTGCTGCAGCCGCTCGAGGAGCTGCCCGGCGACTCGCAGTTTCTCACGACCTATCGTCCGAGGGGGACGAGCGAGCCGATGCTGGCCGCCGATTTCGCCAAAGTTTCAACTTTCGGCCCCGAGCACGCGACCGCGTTGATGGCGATGGCGTCGCTGCGCCAGGTCATCCTCGGCGCGATCGACAAGCAACCGCTGACCTACTTTATCGGTCCGGAGGCGGTGACGCAGGAGGTGCTCGGCCAGGTGACACAGACTATCGACGCAAACGGACGCGAGCGCATCGACGACAAAAATCTGCACCTCCTGTGCCGCCAGATCGTCTACGCGGGAACCGATCTGACGCAGTACGACCGCATCGTGCTGATGGTGCGCGTCAAGACCGCTCGCAAGTCGTCGCCGACCGAGGACGACGGCGACGGCTCGAACCTGCGCGCCAAGAGCAAGTCTCAATGGAAGGCGCGTCGCGACGAGATGATGCGGGAAAAGCCGGAGAACGAGGGCATGCTCGAGCGAGCGATCTCCGTCGCGATGACGAAAGGCGACTCTTTCGGAGTCGCCCAACTGCGCAAGAAGCTGCAGGATGTGCGCGCCTCGGTCGACACGCAGCTGGCCGCCGAACGCAAGGAAGAGGCCGAAGCGCTGGCCAAGAGCCGCAGAGATGCGGTCGCGAAGCTGCGCGACGATGTCAATGGCCGGCAGCCCGGTTGGGTGCTGGCAGTGTTCGACAACATGCCCGAGCGCGACGATGGCCTGGGCGTGCACATCATCTCGGCGCTGCCCGGCGCCCAGGAGCTTCCGGATACGATCGCCGAAGCCAAGGCCTCGGGGCTGCCCATCTCGGTCGAGGCGCTGCGCCTGGTGCCGCGCCTGCTCGCTGGCGTGTTTCGCGAATACTACTCTACGACGCCGGTCGGAGCCTATCACGAGTTTGAAGCCGCCGCCTACCCGCGTCGAGACAGGCTGACGCTCAACTCTGCCGATCGGCGCTCGCTGCCGCTGATGTTCTACTACATCGGGACGCTGTCGCGGACGCACAAGATGCCAGTCGACGAACTTCGCTCCGACCCGTTCGATGCGGTGTTCAACGATCCGGAGCAGGGCAAGAAAAACCTCGAGGCGATGATCCTGTCGTTGCGCCTGTCGCTCGGCCTGCGCCGCTTCCGCGAGACCGAGGTCGACAACCTGGTCGAGCCGTACGCGCTCTCGCTCGACCAGCAGAACGCCAAGCCGACCGGCCGGCCTCGCCTCGTGCCGCTCGACTACCTGTCGCGCGCGGCCTCGGAGCGCAACCCGGCCGTCGGGCGCAAGCTCGAGCGCGCCGCCGATCTGCTGGCCAAGAGTGGCCAGCTGCCCAGCCTCGACTCGACGGCGGCGTCCAAGGCGGCGCCCGTCGCCGTCTACAAGAGTCCGGCCAGCGCGCCGCAGCAGGTCGTCCATTCGACCGAGTACGACGTGGCGCTGCGGCCGTTCATGGCCGCGCTCGGCGGCCTGTTTGGCCAGCGCTGGAACAACAGCTATTTCGGCCAGACGGTGGCGCTCGACAAGCTGCTCAAGGACGTCGCCGAGTCGAACAGCAAGCCGCACGAGCTCTGCAACGTCTTCCCGCTCTACGCGCTGATGCCGCCGCCGTCGATGATGCTCCAGGACGATGTCCTGCGCTACCTTCGCATGGACAGGAACCGCCTCGACGCCGTCGATCGGTACATCGCCGCGCACCGCAGTTCCGCATCCACGGAGGCAGAGCGCGCGGTCGATCCGGCGTGGGACGCGATCGTCAAGTACGTCGCCGAGGTGCGCCGGGCGGAGGATCCCGACCGCGCGCTGCTCAAGGCCAACGTCGATCGGCTGCTCCAGTTTGTCGACGACCGCGAATATTCGACCAAGGTCGATGGACGGGCGCCGGTGCTGTCGGCGCTCGAGCGCCGCTTCCTGATCACCGGCGAGGAAGCGTACCGGCCGCTGTGGGCGATCGTCAAGGACCGCGGCCAGCGGCTGCTCGAGACGCAGCCGGCGCTGCGCCACATGACCTACGCGCAGCAGCTCGAGGCGATGCTGATCGACCTGCGCGTCGGCCTGGCCGGAAAAGGCAATTTAGATGCTGCCGAGAAGTCGGTCGCGCTGCTGGCGGTCCTGCTTCCGTTCGTGGCGCTGGCTTCGCCGCCGCTCAAGGACGTCAACAAGCAGATGCGCAAGATCGTCGGCATCGCGCTCGAAGTCGACGCCAAGACAGCCGATCTGTCGGTCGACTACAGCTGGGGACCGCGCTCGATCGCGCTGCATCGGGCGATCGATGCCGCCACACCGTCGGGTTCCGTCGGCGAATTTGAGGCCGCCGTGGGCTACCTGCCGGGCGAAGCGCTCGCCGGCGTCCGCCGCGATTTGCGCGATCTGTCTGGCGAAGCAGCCCGGATCTTCGAGTACGTCGCGAAGTTTGTCAAAGATACGAGGTCCGAGGTCGACACGCTCGTGCTCATCGGCCGGCTGGCCGTGCGGAGCGCTCCGCACGTCGTGCGCGTCCGCACGCTGGCAGAGCTGTCGAAGGCCAACACGCTCGAGTCGGTCGTCGTCGCCACGAACGATGCGGCCATGCTTCCGGCGAACGCGCAATTTGGCGAGTTGCAGGCGACGCTCCATCGCAACACGGCCAAGCTCGGAGAGGCGCTCTGGGGCAAGGACCCGGAGCTGCGCGAGATCGAGCTTCGCCTGGCGCATGTCAAGAACGACCCGGTCAAGCTCGCCGAGGCCAGCTACGACATGGACGTCTACGCCCAGCGCGCGCAGAGCATCAATCACTTGAAGAACGAGGCGCTGGCCGAGGCCGCCTACGTGCGGTCGCAGCGCCGCGGGCGAATCGTCAACGTCTACGCGCAGACGCCAGCGCTCGTCTACCGCTACACGTGCGCGCGGCAGTTTGCCCTGTTCAGCGAGCTGTTTGCGCTGGTCTCGCGCAACCCCGACTTTTGGGCCTCGTTCGCCTACTCGGAGAATGAGGTGCAGAACACGCAGCAGACGTTCGGCCGGCTGGCGTCGCTGCCGCTCGCCCAGTGGAACGTCAAGGACATCGAGGAGGCGCGCGCGCTGCTCGTCTCCGAGGTCGACCGGGAGAACGGCCAGTCGATCCAGCGCGCCCACGGAATCGACGAGGTACTCTTAGACTCGGCCATCGTCCGCGACGTCGCCCGCGTGCTCGTGGCCGACCAGATCACGCGGCGCCCGAACGGCCTGCGCGGCGCCGAGGCGGCCTTCCTGGCGTTCGGCCGAGGCTACTACGCGTCCGTGCGATCGCTGATCGACATCCTGCGCGAGCTGCGCGACGACGTCTCGCTCGTCGAGGACGGCGAGCACTCGGTCGCCGTGGTCGCCATCGACGACCTGCTGCACGAGACTTCGCGCAAGCTGCGCGACCTCGACGAAATGCGCCAGACCATCTCGGAAGCCGAAGACTACTCGGGCGAGGCGGTCGTCGCGCAGCGCCGCCTCACCGGCCTGCGCTACCTGCTGCGCGATCGCTACTTTTACGAGGTCGCGCCGCAGAGCAGCTCCAACCCGCGTAGCGTCGGCGACAAAACGCTCGACCAGGTCGCCTACGGGGCCTTTGGTCGGAACAACACCGGCGTGTCGATCGGAATTGTCGAATACGACTCGGACAATTACCATGCCGACGATACCAGCGGCTGCATTGTCAAGCGCTTCGAAGTCCCGAAGGAAGTCTCAGCTCAGCTTAAAAAAAAGAAAGAAGGCGAGAACGCGGGGCACCTCTCCGACGTATCCCTGTGCGTCTACATCGACCATTCTGGCTTCTTGGCTACCACCGAGAGCGGCCGGCGGCTGCGCAACTTTTTGGCCGCCGTGTTCATCGAAGGTGGCATCAAATACGAACTAGAAGAATCCGAAGGGGCCGACTTCCACTATTGGACCGGAATGGACGACAGACGCATCGGCGTCGCTAGCATCGCAGAGGCGATGTTCTCCGGAGAATCCGTTCGCCGCAGTCTCTGGGAAGCGCTCGAGCCGTTCCAGGATCAGTATGGCATATCCTGGAACAAAGATTTAGGCTCCGACGTGTTTGACCATCTGAACTCGCGCGGTTTCGTGCGACGTCCCTACTCGGACGACGCGGTGGCGACGGCGCTGCGCGAGGTCCTCGCGCAGCGGATGAGCGTGATCGAGGACCTGTGCGACCTTTTGCACCGAACCGTGCCGACCGCGCGCGACGCCAACCTCTACCGCGCGTCGGTCATGCTGGTTCTGACGCGCAAGCGCCCGGACGGTACCGTCAACGTCACGACTGCCTCGGTCGGCGACCTGTCGATGATGGCGATGACCTACCCGCTGGTGACCGACTCGCGCAACGTGGCGCGCACCTACGAGCGCGTGCGCGATGTGCAGGCCGACGAGCTGGCCGATGCCGAGGCCATCTCGAATGCGATCCGCGCGTTAGTCGGCCTGAAGGACTCGAAAGTGCGCAAGGAAGTCGCCGCCAAGGTCGCCGATGTGCTCGACGAAGTGACCAAAGTCAAAGTGCCCCCGGATGAGCGCGACGACCCCATCAAGGTGGCCGCCTACCTCGAGCACATCTATCCGGACAGCCTCGACACGTTCAAGGCGCCGGCGAACTTCGCGACGCTGTTTGCTCGCCTGAACGACATCGTCTCCCCCCAATCCGCTTCGCACGAGATCTACAACGCCGAGGCGGAAGCCAAGGTCGAGATCTCGAACCAGCTGTCGGGCGGCGCGCGCTTCTCGCCCGACGAAGCGCGCCAGCGCCTGCTGGAACTGCAGCACGACCTGGCCGAAATGACCAACGAGGACGATCGCTCCAAGGCCTCCCGCGCGCTGGCCCTCGACATTGCGCTCTACGACTATCTGGTCGAGATTGGCTCGGGCTGTAACGAGGCGACTACGATCGTGACGCGAGCGGAGGGCGCCGACAGCGTCGTCGCCGGGCCGCTGCGCCGCGTGCTCGACCAGACTCCGATGCTGCGCGCATCCAACTTCTCGGAGATCTTACGAGGGCTCCCTCCGCAGCCGGACGCGAACCTGCGCGCCTACCTCGACCGCAGTCTGGATCTGCGCTCCTTCAGACCGATCGACGACGACGTGGATTCGCTGCAGCAGCAAAACTTTATCCGCCAGGTCCTGGAGAACGAGCGCTCGCACCTGGAACAGGCGGCGCGCGCCTCCGTGGCCCATCTCCAGGCGGCTCTGGAGCGCTTCGGATTCAACATCCCGCTGCTGCGCCGGCGCGAAAACCGCGCCGAGGTGCCGGTGTTCTTCTACATCTCGGAGGTGACGAACGGCTACGTACCGTCGCGCCGCGAGCGCATTCAGACCCTGGCGCTGCTAGCGCAGCTGGTCCGCATCGACTCGCCCTCCCTGAAAACCGTGAAGCGCGTCTACGACTCGCTGGGGAAGACGCGCCTGCAGGAATTCACGCTGCCCAAGGACCGCATCCTCGTCCTGCTGAGCTCCGAAGCGAAAAACTCCGACTGGGTGCTCGGATACAGCTCGACCTCGATGATCGACATCAAGGAAGAGAAGATCGCGAAACCCGAGCTGGCCTACATCACGGGGAGAGCGGCGCTCGAGAAGATGGTCGAACTGCAGCAACTGGTGCAGGCGGCGTTCTCGGTCGCCAGCCAGCGCCAGATGCTGCCGGTGGTGCGGGCGCTGCGCAACATGGGCTCGTCCTCGGACGATCTCGACACGCGCGTCCCGCTCCCGATGCCGATGGCGACGGCCAACACGCCGCGCGACGGCGAACGCTACCGCGAGCAGGTGCTGGTCGACAAAAACTCGATCGCCAAGGTCTCGCTGCTGCCGACGGATCTGTTCTGGCGACCCTTCACCGTCGTGGAGTTTGATACGCTCTCGGAGCGCCTCAAGGCAGTGCGCGGCAAACGCGGCTCGACCGATGATCTGCTCGAGGAGTATTTCTCGCGCATCAGCCTAGTCTGCGGCGTCGAGCGCTCGCCCTTCTCGATGGGCAACCTGTGGCTCAAGCGGCGCGAGTGCGCGGCGACGTTCGAGCAGATCCGCACCTACGCCGAGGCGAACGGCAGCGGCCCGCTCTACGCCGAGTACCTCGCCGGTCGCTACGTCAGCGAGGACTCGCGCCTGCTGCCGATCGTGTCGGTCGATCCGACCGACCTCGTCCGCGTATCGTCCTACGACCTGACGACCGCCGACCGCGCCTACTTTGTCGTCAGCGGTAACTTTTCGCGCTTCCTGCCAGTCGGCCTGCTGGCCGAGATGGCGCGCCGCGCCGCGCACCGCCTCGAGGCACATCTGTCGATCGAGGCACTCGACAAAGCGACGCGCACTCGACTGACCGATCTGAAGACGAAGAAGAACCGAGTCGAGGACAGGGACCAGCTGGCGGCCGCGCTCGGAAGTCGCCTGGCGGCCGACGAGGTGCTGATCGCCGCCTCGGCCCCCGACCGCAAAGCCTACCTGAAGCAGTACGACCGGCGCGCGTTCGGCACCGACAATCCGGCCTTATTTGCCAAGAGTATGCTCAACACGATGCAAGCGCGCTTTAAGATGCGCGTCGACTCGATCATGCACGACGTACTCCGCCGCGACGCTTCGACCGCAGGCGACAAAATGCAGCCGATCGAACCCGATAAGGCCGACGCGGCCGTCCGGTCGCCGCTGAACGCCGAATTCGGGCTGATGTACTTTGGCCCGCTGGCGCCGGCGGCCGCGCCGGACCTCGAGGCCGCGCGGATGGAGCTTTCGCGTGTGCTCGGCGCCGAGCACCTGTTCGACCCCGACGTCCGCTACGCGCCCAAGAACGAGGGCCAGACCGATACGAACAGCCGCGCTCGCATGGTGACGGCTCGCCACCGGTTCTTGTTGCACGTCGGTTGAATACAGTTGTTTTCGCGACACATACATAGGGGCGGGGGCACGCGTTCGCTAAGCATTCGCCATGAAGAATTCGGTGCTGTGGGGCGAGTGGCTCGCCGCCGGGATCGCCGACAAGAAAACCAAACCGAGCTCCTCCCCGAGCGGCAAGCCCGATGTGGACCTGGTGCTCCGCAGTGCCCTGTTGCGCACGACGATTCCCAGCAAACGCGACACGACGGTTCAGGCGGCCGTGTGGCGCTCGATCAAGTTGCCCGATCCGCGGCTGCTGCTCGGCGATCACGCGCTGCACTTTTTGCCCGAGATCAACTCTCCCGACGCGCACCGCAACGAGTCGGTGCTGGCCTACCTGGTCGAGATCGATCGGATGGTGACGACTCCCGCGATCCGCAAGAAGCTGCCCGAGTTTTTCGACCAGATCCTCGAGGAGGCGCAGCAGGCGCTCTACGCCACGGTCTTTCCGACTCGACCCGTCGAGCGCGGCTCTGGCCTCCTGAAGCGTCTGGCGGTCTACGCGCTGAGTGCCGCTCGCAAAGCTCTGGTCGGTCGCGGCGACGCCGCGGAACTGCTGGGGCTCGTCGATCTGGAGAAAGTCGGGGCGATCGAAGACCAGTGGCCGATCGAATCGGCACTGCTGATCGGAGCGGCGCCCGTCGAGCTTCAGTCCGACGCGGCGCTGGGCCCGATCGCCGCCGTGTGCGTCGACCTCGAGCGCAGTCTCGGCATCTGCTCGCTGGCAAACGTCGAGCAAAGCGACGCCGGGGAATTCTACGGGAAAGTCGGCGCTGCCTATTCCGACAAGAACGGAGGCGGGGATGGAAAAAAGTGTGGCTTTTGGTGCGGTTCGGCGCTGTTTGCCATGTCGCTCGCCGAGGCGAACTTGGCTGAATCGCCTATGCCGGGACTGTGCCTGCGGATGGCCGGCCTCGGCCTGGCGCTGTCGAGCTATCTGAAGCAGCTGGACTCGGCCGGCGGCGGCGGCGGCCCGAACCCGGCGCGCCTGGTCGATGCGGCCAACAAGGACCCCGAGAAGGAGCTGTCGGTCGAGGCCAAGATCGCGCTGGCCAGCATCGGCACGGCGTTCCGCGCGCAGCTGGCCTCGGCCGGGGAGGCGCTGCGCGCGGTGAGCCTGTCGGTCGAGCCCGGCAAGGCGCTCGTCTACGGGAAGTCGCGGAACGCGCGCGCCGCCTGCTCGCTGGCCGTCGCGATGCTGGCGCGCGCCGCGCGCTTCAACGCCTGGATCGGCCTGGACGACACCGGCGCGGTCGAGCAGCTGATTCGCCAGCGGCACTTTCTGCTGCAGAACGTCACGATCGCGGCGACGCTCGAACTGTTCTACCCGCCGCTGCTCTACACCCGCGAGTACCGCGCCGCCATCGAGCAGCGCCTGAGCTTCGACCCCAAGAGCATCGAAGACAAGATCGCCGCCGAGATCGCCTTCTTTGCCGTGCGCCGGCAGACGGCCGTCGACAACCGCAGCCTGCCGGAGCTGTCCGAGCAGCGGTTCCGCGTGCCGCGCGGCGGACAGCGCACCGTATCGATTTCCAAGCGCGACGAGGTCGAGCAGATCACCGCCACGCCCGAAGCCGCCGCCGCCGCCTCCGCTCCTCCGCCCGCCCCCGCCAAGAAGATGGCCCGTGCCGGCGCGTCGGGCAAGAAGCCTCCGGTGCCACCACCGCCCGTCAGCAAGCCGCCCGCCAAGCAGGCCCCGGCCCCGGACCCCGCGCCCGCTCCGGGGGGGGGGGGGGGGGGGGCGGGGGGGCCCGGGGGGGGGGGGGGGGGGGGGGGG
>VFSW01008606.1_pt1 | contig 14631 bp, 10 predicted proteins | sample 5358111 | NCBI WGS metagenome assembly VFSW01 (sample SAMN11554181, study PRJNA540505) | mine drainage metagenome | isolation source: sediment from site ElyBrook_90M | place: USA: Ely Copper Mine, Vershire, VT | collected 2017 | reverse complement strand
GCTTAATATTGGGTCGTTTGCGATTTTCGATCCGCGGGGATTTTCGCGAAGCTCCAAATGCCAACTTTTGAAACACGTTCGGTATATACCGAACAGGATTCAAAATTATACTAAGAGAATGCGCCACTATGAAGCCTAATGTTGTACATTCCGATGCAAAAAACGATTTAAAATCTATTTCCATGTTGGCGTTGGAGAAAATATTGGAGTCATCACAGAATGGGCTTACTCAAACAGAAGCACAGAAGCGTCTGATTGAATATGGACCCAATGAGATTGAAGAAAAAGAAATCAATCCAATACTGAGATTTCTTACCTATTTTTGGGGCCCTACCCCTTGGATGATTGAAGTGGCAGTTATTTTATCTGCAGTCGATCGGCATTGGCCAGATTTTTTCATCATCCTTATTTTACTCTTCACCAATGCTGTAGTGGGATTCTGGGAGGAGTACCAAGCAGGTAATGCTATTACTGCCCTGAAGGCCAAATTGGCAGTCAAGGCACGCGTGAAACGAGATGGCAATTGGACTACCGTTACAGCAAGGGAATTAGTGCCAGGCGATGTCATTTTTATCCATCTAGGGGACATTGTGCCGGCCGATGTGCGTCTGTTAGAAGGCGACCCTATAGAAGTAGATCAGTCTGCTCTGACAGGCGAATCGCTGCCAGTAGAACGCAAGCCAGGTGAAACACTATTTTCGGGGTCCATTATTCGCCAAGGAGAGATTGAAGCAATAGTCTATGCAACTGGTGCAAAGACTTATTTTGGCAAGACCACAGAATTAGTACAAGAAGGACATACCGTCAGTCATTTTCAAAAAGCAGTTCTAAAGATTGGCAATTATCTGATCGTTCTTGCAATAATTCTAGTGGGAATAATTATTGCCGTGGCAATTTTCCGTGGCGATCCCGTCCTTACAACATTACAATTTGCTTTAGTCCTAACAGTAGCTGCGATTCCTGTGGCAATGCCTACAGTATTATCAGTAACCATGGCAATCGGTGCAGGTCTACTGGCTAGAATAGAGGTAATTGTTAGTAGATTAGTGTCTATTGAGGAATTGGCAGGAGTAGATGTGCTTTGCGTAGATAAAACTGGCACAATGACTCAGAATAAGCTAACACTGGGCGACCCATTTACCATTAACAATATTCCCGTTGAACAAGTTATTCTTAATGCCTCGCTAGCATCACGCATAGAAAATAACGACACCATCGATTTAGCGGTTCTTGGAGGGATGAAAAATAAAGAGGTGTTGAACAATTATCAAGTCCTTCATTTCCAGCCATTCGATCCCGTACATAAGCGCACTGAAGCCACAGTCAAAGCAATGGATGGAAAGACATTCAAAGTAACAAAAGGCTCGCCTCAAGTGATTTTGGCATTGTCGGCAAATGCCGAGCAAATTAAGCAAGAAGTCGATAAAACCATTAATGAATTTGCAGCACGCGGCTTTCGTTCGCTAGGGGTCGCTAGGTCTGAAGAAGAAGGGCAATGGCAATTTCTTGGTGTGTTGCCTCTATTTGATCCACCACGTGAAGATGCTAAGGAAACTATTGCGGCAGCCAGTCACATGGGTGTCAAAATCAAAATGCTCACAGGAGATCAAATAGCTATCGCAAAAGAAACAGCTAAAAAATTGGGATTGGGTACGAATATACTCGATGCAAGCGGACTCGGAGATGTGAAACATAAAGAATCCGCACAAGTAGCTGAATCTATCGAGAAAGCGGATGGCTTTGCTCAAGTATTTCCCGAACATAAGTTTCATATTGTAGATGTGCTTCAACAGCATAATCACATTGTTGGCATGACTGGGGATGGAGTAAATGATGCCCCTGCGTTGAAGAAAGCCGATTGCGGTATTGCTGTTTCCGATGCAACGGATGCAGCACGTGCAGCGGCTGCCATTGTGTTACTGACACCGGGTCTTTCTGTTATGATTGACGCCATCAAGGAAAGTCGAAAAATTTTTCAGCGAATGAATAGTTATGCCATTTATCGGATTGCCGAAACGCTACGCGTTCTGGTGTTTATGACATTGGCAATTCTAGTCTTTAATTTTTATCCATTAACAGCGGTCATGATTGTGATGTTAGCATTGCTCAACGATGGAGCCATCCTTTCCATAGCCTATGACAACGTCCGTTATAAGGATCAGCCTGAAGCATGGGACATGCGCATGGTATTGTGGATTGCAACTGTGCTGGGTTTCATTGGGCCAGTGGCTGCTTTTGGTTTATTTTACTTGGGCGACCGCATTTATCATCTCGATCATCAACATCTTCAACCGATGATGTATTTGATGTTGTCCGTTGCAGGACATCTGACGATCTTTCTTACTCGCACACGAGGTCCATTCTGGTCCATCCCCCCGGCACCGATTTTATTGTTCGCTGTGGTTGGTACGCAAATCATAGCAACGCTTATCGCAGTTTATGGATTTCTGATGCCTCCGCTAGGCTGGGGTTGGGCAGTTTTTGTATGGGGATATGCGCTTATATGGGCACTATTAACTGATTATCTGAAACTCTTTGCATATAGATTTCTGGATGCGGAAGGTGAAAAGAAGTAATCGAAGTCTAGCTGAAGAGGGCAGATCCGATGCGAAGGAGCGTGGCACCTTCGGCAATGGCGATCGGGTAATCGTGGGACATTCCCATCGATAGATGAGGCAAAGCAATCTGTCCTCTAGATGCGAGATCGTCGCGGAAAAGGCGAAGATTCCTAAAACACTCTCTGATGATTGGCGTGTCTTCTGTTAAGGGAGCCATAGTCATCAGCCCTTCGATGCGAAGGTTAGACAACGACAGTAAATCAGGAAAAGCGGTTTTCCACTCTTGTGGAGAAAGGCCATGCTTTGAAAGTTCGCCTGAAGTATTGACTTGCAGCAAGATTGAGGCTGTGATTTCCATCCTTTGAGCTGACTGTGAGATCTGTTTAGCGAGTGTTGGTGTATCGACAGAATGGATCAAGGAAAAGTGTGAAATAACTTTATTCACTTTTTTGCTTTGCAGCGTGCCAATATAATGCCAACGAAGATCTGCAGGACTTTGTGGCAGTTTCTCCACAGCTTCTTGCAAGCGGCTCTCCCCCACATCGCGACATCCGGCCTCGTAAACAGCTTGAATGTCTGAAAACGGATGCCCCTTTGACACAGCCACAAGGGTTATATCTCGAGGGTTTCGTCCATTTTCACAAGCAATAGACTCGATCTCAGCTTTTAATTTTCGATAGTTTGTTTGGATTTGTTGATTACGGGTAGTCATAGGAATCGATCGATTGGCGGAGCGCTTTGGGACGTCCCATCACTTCTTGATAGATGAGCATATCGCGCTTTGAAGGAAGGGTCTGCAGGAGCGATTTCAAACGGGATTTTTCGACTGTTGAAATAATCCGATAGGCTTGTTGACCTTGCATTTGTAAATCGGCACTGACCACCTTATTTCCATATTCATCAAATTGGGCTTGGCCAATATCGATCATGAGATTGCGGTGTTCGATATCGGTCTTAAAATCTTTGATGTCCGTTTTAAAATGGAAATCATCACTGACCGTACGTTGTATTTTGGGCTTAGGTTGTGGCTTTGGTGGGGGTGGGATGACAGGTTTAGGAGGAAGACGTTTTGGATGTTCTTCTTCCTCCTCTAGATCACCTTCAAGCGATTTTAGAAATTCGTGTAGTGCCTGTTCACGTTTATCTGAGGCGGGTTGTCCTTCCTCCATATCCGAAGAACCACGTCCCTTGGCTTGTTTAAACATGATATAAATCAGTGCTAGAATACTGATGACAAATCCGATTAAATCAGACACTATGCGCTCCCCTATCCTTTCTTAGGTTCATTGCTATCAGGTTTTGCGATGGATCCGCGCATGTCGGTATCGGCCTGAATATTTTGAATGCGCATGTAATCCATAACCCCCAAACGTCCTGAACGGAATGCATCGGCCATAGCGAGCGGAACCGAAGCTTGGGCTTCGACGAGCTTGGCTTTGTTTTCTTGTTCCATCGCCACCGCCATCGCGCGCCGCTTTTCGGCTTCTGCTTGAGCAATCCGTTTATCCGATTCGGCTTTATCAGCACGGAGACGGGCTCCGATGTTTTCCCCTAAGTTCATTTCGACGATATCGATCGAAAGGATCGTAAAGGCCGTTGAGGAGTCGAGTCCTTTTTCAAGCACACGCTTGGAGATATTTTGAGGAGCTTCTAGAACTTGAGAATAGGTATCGGATCCTCCAATCGCACTGACAATCCCCTCCCCTACACGGGCAATGATCGTCTCTTCGGTCGCACCACCCACCAATTGAGTGATATTCGTTCTAACAGTTACCCTAGCACGGGCATTAACCTGAATCCCATCTTTCGCGACCCCCGTCATGAATCCGCCATGGCTTGGGCAGTCGATCACTTTTGGATATACGGAAGTCTGCACAGCCCCCTTAACATCACGTCCCGCAAGGTCAATCGCCGTCGCACGGCGCCAGTCGAGTCCGATATTCGCTTTGTCAGCCGCAATCATCGCATCGACAACATTAGGAACGTGGCCACCCGCTAGGTAGTGCGTTTCAAGGTCTGACACCGTGATCTCTTTGAGTCCGGCTTTGTAGAGGTTGATGCGGGCGTTGACGATGATGCGGGGAGGAATTTTACGGAGGCTCATCCCGATGATATTGAATAACGGGATAGGAGTTCCCGATACAAAAGCTTGAAACCAAAGACTAATGAATTTTCCTAGGATGGCTAGGATGACCACGACGATGTTGGCTAGTACGACAAGCAGAAAGTAAAATTCAATACTAATATCTGCTGCAAACATTGCAAGATTGATGATGATGTTTCCTTGTTATATTTTTTGACGTTCAGACTATCTTGTTGTCCAGAGATGACATAGACTTCATCCCCTTTGGAGATATAGCCTGAAACAGAAAGCGCTTGATATTTTTGTCCTTCGATAAGAATATAGCCCCCCGGCTTAAGGTCGGTGAGGGCTGTGCCATGTTTTCCAATCATATGCTTATTGATCGAGGAGGCCACGTAACCGGTTTGATCCGAATCAAGGTAGAGAGATTTCTTTTTTTTGGTCCCTTTGATCTGCCATAAGGCAAATTTGACCACGGCGATTAATCCACCGATGGCCACAACAGCAAAAAGCAAAATTTCAATCGGTGAAGTACTTTGAGTGCCGATTAGGATGATACTCGCGATGATCATGCAACCACCCGTAATCCCCATGACCATGCCTGGGAGGTAAAATTCTAGGAGAACAAGGATCCAACCGATGACTAAGAGGATGTAGGGATTCATGGTTTTCTCTGTCTTTGCACGATGATGTTGCTGCCATCTAAAACGGTGACTTCAATGGAAGCCCCTTTTTCGATGAAATCGCCATTGCTCATGGCATCATAGATCGTATCATGGATGAGCACTTTTCCAGAAGGACGCAATGTGGCTACGACAGTACCTATTGACCCAGGCTGTGGCAATTGTTGAGGAAGATCGCCTGCAATGTAACCCTTCTTCGCATCCTGTTCATTCCCCGCCAATACTAATCGGTGGAAAGGGGTAAAACGGGGCATTACATAACGGCCCAAAAGGGTCATGATGATAACGGCCACGACCAACGTGCCGCAAAACCAGGCCAGCCTTTCAAACACAAACACTCCAGCGGCGTTAAAAGTTTGGGTATCCGTTTCAAAGCTGACCGATCCAACTCCGGGAACCATGAGTCCGAAGAGACCAATCAAGAAAAAGATCGATCCGATAACACCTAATAAGCCGAAAGTCGGCAGGACAAAGAGATCAACAAGAATGAGGAGTGCACCTGTCACAAGCATGATAAGTTCCAACCAGTTAGCCGCTTCTTGTGCAAAACTGGAAAGAAGAATGAGGAAGAGACAAGTCAAAGCAACCGTTGCTGGCACCCCAAAGCCTGGTGAGCTCATCTCCATATAAAAGCCAATGAGTAGTCCAAGAAAAAGGAGAGATGACACCATGGGGTTAGCTAGAATGGCGAAGAAGTGCGTTTTCCAATCCATTTGGTAAGCATCAATCGTCGTATTTGTGATCTGCTTGAAAAACGGGTATTGGAACAGCAACATTTTACTTGCCGGCCATTGCCCTTTTGCTTTTTCCGCATCTGTAATCAAGACTAGCTTCTCAGGCGGCAGAAGAATATCGGCCACACCATAGGCCATGAGCTGATCGGCTGTTAAAGTTAAGAGTTTCCCTTTTGGAGAGATCACAATATCGGAATTCGGTTCGGCAGTGCGGATCTGATCTTCTTTATCCAATTTTATGATATTGCCATCGCGCATCACTAAAATAATATCTTTATCCACTATCGCTTGGGCAATCAGTGGATTTCGTCCAAAGAAATTAGCGCGGTTCGCAAAGTCGGCACGTAAAGCAGAGTTAACTTTTTCTGAAGCGGCCTCCATTTTGCCTTCAGTACTAGCTGTAATAGGCTCTGCAGCGCCCATGCTGGCGTCTTTTACAATGGTAATAAAGCGGCATGAATAGGCAAGCATGGCGCCTGCTGACATGGCCCAATTGTTGATGAAGGCCACAACGGGGATGTTGTATTGGGTGTCTATTTCCTTTAAGGCATCGGAAATCTGCTCAGCAGAGAAGACCTCGCCTCCAGGTGTATTAAGCTCTAAGATGATGAAAAGTGGATGGCTCTTCTTGTAAGAATCTAAAGCCCCTTTAACATAAAGCCAAGTCGCTTGATTGATTTCACTCGTCCGATCATCGATGGTGATGTAGCCCACAGTGTGTGGAACATTCGGATCATAAACGATGTGTTTCTGTAAGCGTTCCTGAAGATTGGCGGGTGTCGAAAGCTCCTCTGCTGTTAAACAGAGATGACAGAAAAGGCACACTAAACTAAACAAGAGCGTTTTTATAGACATGAATCTCTAATATCACAGATCACCATTTTTTTGAACGATGAATGATGAATAATGAATGATGAGCAAATTTATTCGCCATTTTATTTATTCATTATTCATTATTCAACGTTCATCGTTTTAGAAAGCGGAGGATCACATCACGAGTATGGATCAAGTGCTCATCGGTGTGGGCTTGCGAAACGAACCAGGCTTCAACTTGAAGAGGGGGAATGTAAATACCCTCTTCCAACATGTAGCGAAAAAAGGATGCAAATAAAGGCATGTCACACTTCTGCGCCTCTTCCATATTCGACACAGAATGACGTCCAAAAAATAACGTAAACATCGATCCCACTTCCTGAATGCAAGCATTTAACTTGTTCTCTCGTATATATTGCTTAATAGGCACAGTCAAAAGGGCTGTTTTACGCGCTAATTCCTCATAAAAGCCATCCACTTCCAACAACTTAATCGCTTGTAAGCCGGCTTCCATCGCGACCGGATTGCCGGATAGGGTCCCTCCTTGATAGACCGGACCAAGCGGAGCTAACTGATCCATGATCTCCCGTTTTCCTCCAAAAGCCGCAGCGGGGAATCCGCCTCCAATAATTTTGCCGAAGCAAGTTAAATCAGGAGTGATCTTATAAAGGCTTTGTGCTCCTCCTAGAGCCACTCTAAAACCGGTAATCACTTCGTCGAATATGAGTAGAGCTCCTGAATTTGTTGTTTCCTCTCTTAGCATCTGCAAAAATTCAGGCGTCGCAGGCACGGTTCCCATATTGCCCGCAATCGGCTCGACAATGACAGCGGCGATTTGATTTTTGTAAGTCGAATCGTGAAATACACGACGGCAGGCTTCCACATCATTGAACGGAAGGGAGATGGTATGACGCACTGCCTCAGGCAAGATGCCCCCCGAAGAGGCTTCAGGCAAACTTGCTACTCCCGAGCCAGCTTTCACAAGGAGAAAATCGGATGAGCCGTGATAATTTCCGTTAAATTTGATAAAATAGGGCTTCTTTGTATAACCACGAGCAAGACGAAGAGCAAACATCGTGGCTTCAGTCCCTGAAGAAACAAATCGCATTTTCTCCACCGAAGGGACAAGTTTAATGACTTTGCGGACAATCTGCTCTTCAATGGCTGTTGTCATCCCAAAGGTTGTCCCTTTGGCCATCCGCTTCGATACAGCTTCTAGAATGGTCGGATGGGCATGGCCGTGGATGAGCGGACCCCACGACCCGCAATAATCAATGTAAGAGCGTCCATCCATGTCGGTGATCATATCCTGGAAGCCTGAATCTACCACGGGAGGATTAACCACCATGGCTCGGCAGGATCGAACAGGTGAATTGACTCCGGCTGGTATGACCTCTTTGAGTTTCTCGATCCAATAAGTGTTTTGTGATTGTGTTTGTGACTGTGACATCTCTCACCTATTAGTTAAATTTTGGAAATAATCTGCTATTCTTGATAGAAATCGCTTAATGTCACTTGGTCTGTTATAACCTGAGACAGTCCCTTAATCCACCAAGACAGCGATTTTGCCTATACGACGATGACGCGATCTTCGACGAGGATGACGATGTACCCGAATTTCCACATCGCAATTTAATTTAGTTAAAAAACGTAAGAGACGATCTGTAGAAAATCCCGATAATCGACCTAGTAGGAGCTGAGAAACTTTTGGCTGGGGCAGTCCAAGATTTTCACTTACTTCAGCTTGTGTAAGGTGACGCTGATCTATAATCGAGCTAATTTCATGAATAAGCTCTGCTTTTGCTAAAGCTTCTTGCGGATTTGCAAATCCTAGATCTTCAAAGACATTTCCAGATCGAATAAAAACTTCTTCCTGATTTTGATCTCCTTTATGTCTCATGTTACCTCTTTGTTAAACCATTCGTTATATTCAATCAAAGCCCGCTTCCACCGAAATGCTTTAAAGGTTTTGCGTGAATGCTTTTTTTTCCTATCTGAGCTAAGTAGAGATGATAGCCTATTTCATTCTGCACTTCGAGGGGAAATTTCTTTAAATCTTTTCGAGAGGACCCGATCCAAAATAAAGGCTTATTACTATCCGTTTTGTGCTCCTAAAATTATTATACCAAAAAAGGTCTAAACATGGACGAGCCTTACTTGCATGATGGGGTCAGAACCTAACCTGCAAGTAAGGCTTGCTAAATAAACCCAAGCTTTAAATTCTCAACCTTACTTGCAGGTTAGGGTCTGACCCCATCATGCAAGTAAGGTTCGTCCATGTCCAGTTTTCAAAGCGCTGGTTGCAAACAAACGTCACACAAGATATAATTTATTAAATCTATTTGCCACTATTTTCTTGATGAAAGATGTTCGAAAGATAGCTTTAGTCCTGCTTTTTCTCATGTTGATGAGCTTGGCACCCTCGCGTATCCATGCCGATGTCCCTTACGATGTCGAAATTGAAGGGATATGCAGCAAAGAAACGATCGCTCTTTTAAAGACAGTCTCTCAACTTGTGACATTAGAAGAACATCCTCCCGCAACGTTAACCGGACTCGAACGTCGGGCCGAAACTGATATCCCCAACATCATCAAGGGCCTCCACAGCTTTGGATATTTCGACGCCAAGGCTACCTATCGGATCGATGAAGAGGCTTGTCCAGTAAAAGTTTTCATTATGATTGATGCAGGCCCGGTTTATACCTTCAAGCAATTTATCATGACCCCTTCCTGTGGTGATGAAGACGAAGATGATGAAGAAGAAAGCGACGATGAAGATGAAGAGGAAGACGATGAAGACGATGAGGATGAAATTCGGTATCCACTAGAGACCATCGATCCTCTTGATCTCGGCATCATCTACAACACAGCTGCTCTCCCCAAAATGATCATCGATGCTGAAAAGGCTCTCATTCAGCTCATGGCCAAAAAAGGGTTTCCCCTTGGTAGAATCGTCAAAAGAAATGTCGTCGCAGACCACGCCACTAAAACTGTTGAGGTCACCCTCTTCGTCGACAGTGGGCCCCGCGTGTTATTTGGTCCGATCAACATCACTGGAAACGTTGATGTTGATGAAGCCTTTATCCGCAAAAAAATAGCCTGGTGCGAAGGAGACCTCTATAAACCGCGCCTGATTGAACGTACCCAATTGGCTCTGGAGTCCTCAGGATTGTTCAGCTCTGCCACCATCACCCCTTCGGATGAATTAGATGATGACGGTAGAATCGCTACCAACATCGAGCTTATCGAAGGGCGTCACCGCACCATCGGCTTTGGAGCCAGCTACAACACCGAACTTGGGGCCGGTGTCACTGCAAACTGGGAGCATCGCAATATCCGAGGAATGGGAGAAAAGCTGAGTTTACGCACCGATATTTGGCAGATTCTTCAACGGGGTACCGTACTGTACGCGATACCCGATTTTAAGTGCCCTGGACAAGACCTCTTATGGCTATTGGAAGCCGAGAGGGAGATCACCAAAGGTTTTACGGAATCATTTGTCAGTTTTTCCGGAATCATCAATCGTAAAATTAGGGAAAGCACCGAAATCTCTTATGGGGGTTCGTTTAAGCAATTGGATTCCGAAGATTCAAATGATAATGGATCCTTTACCCTTTTGAAAGTGCCCTTTCAGATGAAGTGGAATAAAGCCAATAACTTGTTGGATCCAACTAGTGGGGTCACATTGAACTTCAAGACCACTCCCACCGTTAAGGTGAATAATCCACAAGTGGGTTACTGCATCAACACTTTAACCGGCACGGCTTACTATCCCCTCGATGAGGATCACCGCTATGTCATTGCCTCCAAACTGATGTTAGGAACTATCTTCGGTTCTTCAAACTACAATATTCCTCCACCTGAACGCTTTTATGCCGGATCTGAAAACACGTTGAGAGGCTATCAATACCTAACTGTGAGTCCGCTTAATCGTGAAAATAAACCGATCGGGGGACGTTCCATGATGATCTATAACTTAGAACTCCGCACCCGTTTTAGCGAAACATTTGGAGGGGTCCTCTTTTATGATGTAGGTAATGTATATTCGCAAGTTCTACCGCAAATCACCCATTCGCAATTGAATTCTGTAGGCTTAGGGATCCGTTACCACACCCCTGTTGGACCTCTCAGAGCAGATTTTTCTTTTCCTTTAAATCCTCGGAAAGGATTAGATCGTAATTTCCAAATCTACTTTAGCATAGGACAAGCGTTTTAAGGGTAACGATGAGCGATGAATAATGAATGATGAATAAACAACTTTAGGAAAAATGAATAGTTTAATCAGAATACTTCTTTGGAGCGTAGCAAGTGTTGCAGCGTTGATGTTGCTATGCATCGTTGTGTTTCGTCACGAAGGGATTAAACACTCTGCCATCGAATGGATGACGGTTCAGCTTGAGCAGCAAACAGGATGGCACTTAGAGATGCAAGAAGTGGGAGGGTTTCTCCCCTTCCATCTGACAGCACAGCATGTGGTCTTATCAAAAGATTCGGTCATTCGTGCAGATCGCTTGGAATTGGCCCTTTCGCCGTTGGAATTGCTACGTGGAAAGGTTGTCTTTGCTTTCCTCGACCTGGAGAATGTATTGATCAAAACGAAGGAAACGGCTGAACCCACGCTGGTATCTCCTAGTGAGATCCAAAAGGCGATTCCCTCTTTCCCCGTTGCCCTTGAAATTGAACGTTTCCGCTTTAAACACGTCACCACAGAACCGGCGATTCTTAGCTTTCCTTGTGATCTATCAGGTTCGTTTGATTTTGATCCTAAAAAAGGTAGACTGGTTGGAGAAGTGGGGTTCGTCTGCAGTGATACAAATTCCATTCCCACTATGTTAGCTTTTGATGTCGCTTTGCCCACATCGATCCAACCTCTTGAGGGTACTTTTGAGATCCACAGTTACCCCTTCCCTAATTTTCCCCTCACCATCAAAGGCAATATCCAATTGACAGCAGAAGGAATCATCGACCTCAAAACAATTGAGGGATCGTTAGATCACTCCGGCGACCTGCACCATTCCATCGCTTTGGCCCAAGGACATCTCTCTCTTAATCCATCCCTCGAAATTATCGAAAGCCACTTAGATGTTTTGATGCCCGATCTAACAACTTTAAAATCGACACTTTCCCTGCCTATTGCCGGAAAAATCGCCGCCACATGCACCCTGAATGGATCTATTCTCACTCCCACTGTCGATGCTGTGATAAAAGGAGAGAACACTACGATTGGCGTTCACACTATTACCAATCTTAACTCTAAACTCATCCTATCCCTTCCCAAACACGAGCTAGAAGGATCGTGGCTCCTTTCAGGCGAAGTGGATCAAATCCCGTTTACCTTCAACACCTATCTATCATGGCATTTTCCTCTCAATCTTACGTTTCCACGTGTGGAACTCACACTACCTTCAACAAAACTGCTGGGAAATCTCGCCTTTTCCTTTTCTAATCAAATGTGGACCGGTGAATTGAAGGGTGAAGCACAAGATCTCTCCCCTTTTTCAAGATTTACTCCAGAAGCCATCAAAGGGCGTCTTGGTATTCACACAACCCTCTCCTACGATGTTTCAAAAAACACCGATCTCAGCCAAGAGGAGATTCTATTCCAAAATCTTGATTTTACTATCGATGGATCCCAACTCCATTATGAAACATGGGATATGGAATCGATGATCTTAAAAGGGCACCTTAAAGATCCTTTTAGATCCCCTTCAGGTACTCTAGCGATGCATTTACAGAACACCTCCAAAGGTAAAGTGGTCTGGAAAGAGTTGTCCTGGGATACCAAAGTGGACAAACAACAACCCACCTGGCCTTTCTCCCTTTCTGCTACGGGTAATCTCCCGAGCCCGGTGCAAATTCTATCATCAGGATCATGGAGGCTAACAAAACAAGCCCTCGATATGCATCTCGAGATGTTAACAGGAACATTAGGTGTTCACCCTATCACATTGGCACATCCAACGGAAATAAGACTCGAGAGTGATTTATTGGAACTTCTTCCCACTAAGCTGACGATTGGCTCGGGCCAAATAGAAATTTCTGCAGGGGTTGCAGATGGAGCTGTGCACGCTTCCCTCACAGGTGATAAACTCCCGATTGAAGCCATCCCTTCTCCTAAGCTTTCAGAATGGATTTCATCCGGCCTACTCAACATCCAAGCCTCTCTCCACGGCACGCTAAAAGAACCTCTAGCCGATATCCAACTGAACCTCGACAATGTGACCTTTCCAAAAGAAAAATGGGCCCAGTTACCCCCTTTTACCGGACATTTTGAAGGGATAATTGATCCCTCCTTTTTGGTCCTTAAAGGACATCTTGAAGGTCCTGGGGAGCACCCCATCGATATTCACACTCAGCTTCCTTTAAAGCTTTCTCTTTCTCCGATCAGCCTTTCTCCAGATCCTACAGGGATTCTTCTCCTTCATGCCGAAGCCGAAGGGGAAATTTCCTCCCTTCTTCGGCTCATCCTTTCGGACACAATAAGCATCACAGGATATGCTAAGGCGGCTTTTGATGTGGATGGCACGTGGGAAAAGCCGGTCCTTAAAGGACGTGCTGAACTGACCCACGGGACTTTTGAAGACCTCGACACAGGGGCGGTCTTTGAACAAGTTGCCCTCGTTTTTGAGGGAAATCAGCAGCAAATCCTTCTCAAACACTTATCTGCGGTCGATGGACGCATTGGCACAGTATCAGGAAGTGGTGCAATCCAACTAGATCCTGCCAACGCCTTCCCCTTTACCTGTAATTTACACTTGGATAAATGTATCATAATCCATCTCGATTATGCTCTTGGCGGTGCGACGGGCGATATCACCTATAATGGAAACTTCAAAAAAATCACCATCAATGGAGACCTCACCCTCGATCAAGCCAGAATCACCATCCCTGAAGAAGTGCAGCCTCAAATGAAATCTGTCGAAATCACCTACATCAATCTCCCCACACAAGAACCTGCACCCTATCAACTCAAGAAAAAACAAGATAAATATCCTCTACACCTGAATATCGCGCTTCATGTCCCGGAAAAAGCTTATTTAAAAGGCAGAGACCTCAAATCAGAATGGAATGGAAATCTTAAATTCAAGGGAACCACGACAAATCCTCTCATTGAAGGTTCTCTCAATATCATGAGCGGGGAATATCTGTTCAATGGACGTTCATTTGTCAGCAACCGAGGAACGATTTCATTCACTGGTGACCCAGCTAAAACCTCTCTCTACGTGATTGCCGAACAACAAATTGAAGATAATCGCATCGAAATCATCCTCAAGGGTATGCTAAGCGATCCTATCGTAACCTTCAGATCTAATCCACCAATGAGCCAACGGGAAATCCTTTCATGGATTCTCTTCAATCATGGTATTTCAGACATCACCCCCCTTCAAGGAGCTGAACTTAGCCAAACAGTGTTCACTCTTAGCGGTGGAAAAGATAGTGCCGATGTTCTCACCAAATTGCGCCAAAGCATCGGGATCGATCGGGTTGACATCAGCAGTCGCGATACTCAAGACTCCAACGAAGTATCTTTAAGAGTAGGAAAATACATCTCAAAAGGGGTTTTCGTATCTGTCAACAAAAGCATCAACGCCGATACGAACCAAGTCGCGATTGAGGCCAAACTAACAAGACAACTTAAAATCCAAGCCGAAGTAGGCGACGATGCAGAAGGCAAAATGAGCCTCAAATGGGAAAAAGACTATTAAACCTTTAAAAATATTAGTTGCGCTTGCCAACTTTCAATAAATTCACTATTATCA
>VFSW01008605.1_pt1 | contig 14631 bp, 9 predicted proteins | sample 5358111 | NCBI WGS metagenome assembly VFSW01 (sample SAMN11554181, study PRJNA540505) | mine drainage metagenome | isolation source: sediment from site ElyBrook_90M | place: USA: Ely Copper Mine, Vershire, VT | collected 2017 | reverse complement strand
TGCCGCGATAGATGCCGTTGTTGTTGAAGACGACGACGCAGACCGGCAGGTTGTACCGGCAGATCGTCTCGACCTCCATGCCGGAGAAGCCAAAGGCGCTGTCACCCTCGACTGCAAGCACGGGCTTGCCGGTCTCCACCGCGGCGGCGACGGCATAGCCCATGCCGATGCCCATGATGCCCCACGTGCCGACATCGAGCCGTTTGCGCGGCTGATACATATCGATAATGCCACGCGCGAGATCGAGCGTGTTGGCACCCTCGTTGACCAGGATGGCATCGGGGCGTTCTTTGATCACGGTGCGCAAAGCGCCAAGCGCGCTGTGGAAGTCCATCGGCGCCGTATTCTTCATCAGCCGCGGCGCCATCTTGGAGATGTTGGCTTCCTTGCGCTCGTCGACCATTTTGATCCAATCAGCCGGCGGGGCCGGCCACTTGCCGTCAATGCCGCCGAGCAGAGCGGAAACGCAGGAACCAATGTCGCCGACCAGAGGAGCGGCAATCTCGACGTTGCTGTCCATTTCCTTTGGTTCAATATCGATCTGGATGAATTTCTTCGAGTAAGGCTCGCCCCACGTCTTGCCCTTGCCATGCGACAACAGCCAATTGAGGCGGGCGCCAATCAGCATGACGACGTCGGAGTCTTTCAGCACCGTCGAGCGCGCTGCACCGGCGGACAGTGGATGGGTGTCGGGCAACAGGCCCTTGGCCATGCTCATCGGCAGGAAGGGAATGCCGGTCTTCTCGACTAGGGCGCGGATATCGTCATCGGCCTGCGCGTACGCCGCGCCTTTGCCGAGGATGATGAGGGGGCGCTTGGCACTCTTGAGGACGTCGAGCGCGCGCCTGACGGCGGCCGGCGCGGGAAGCTGGGCCGGCGCGGGGTCGATGACCTTGACGAGCGATTTCGCCCCGGCGTCAGCAGCCATCACTTGCGAGAACAGCTTGGCCGGCAGATCAAGATAGACGCCGCCGGGACGACCGGAAACAGCGGCGCGGATGGCGCGCGCTATGCCGATGCCGATGTCCGCGGCATGCAGGACGCGGAACGCGGCCTTGCCGAGCGGCTTGGCGATGGCAAGCTGGTCCATCTCTTCGTAATCGCCCTGCTGCAAATCAACGATCTCGCGCTCCGATGAGCCGCTGATCAGGATCATCGGAAAGCAGTTGGTTGTGGCGTTGGCGAGGGCCGTGAGGCCATTGAGAAAGCCCGGAGCCGAGACCGTGAGGCAGATGCCCGGCTTTTTGGTCAGGAAGCCGGCGATCGCAGCGGCGTTGCCGGCGTGCTGTTCGTGGCGGAATGACAGGACGCGCATCCCCGCGGCCTGCGCCTTACGGCCCAGGTCTGTAATGGGAATGCCCGGTACGCCGTAGATCGTGGTGATGCCGTTGAGCTTGAGCGCATCGATGACGAGGTGAAAGCCGTCGGTCAGCTCCGCTTCGGCCGCATTTGCAGGTTCGGCTTGCTCTTTCACTGCTGCGTCCGCCATGGGCGTCTCCGGGTCGTCGTGTCGCGTTCAATCCAGATAATCGGCGTACTTGGCGACGTGTTCGGCGAGGCCGAGCGCGTGATCGCGGACCAGCATTTCGGCGCGCACCGTGTCGCGCGCTTCCAGCGCCTCAATGATTTGCATGTGATCGCGGATCGAACGATCGGCGCGGTCCATTTCGCCGATCGTCTTCCTGCGGATCATCCGCATGTGCGTAAAAAGATTCTCCGCGAGATCAATCAGCGTGGCGTTGCCGCTCATGCGGATGATGGTCTGATGGAATTCGATGTTGATCTCGGAATATTCGTCGAGATGGGCGCGCACGATGCCGTTCTCGAACGTGGCGAACATGCGCCGCAGCCCGGCGATCTCGCCGTCGCCGGCGCTTTGCGTGATCAACCGGGCGGCCATGCTTTCGAGCGCCGCCCAGGCGGTGATCAATTCGATCACCTCGCGCCTGGTCTTGCGCACCACATAGACGCCGCGGCGCGGCACCGAGCGGACAAACCCCTCGCGCTCAAGCTGCGCCATCGCCTCGCGCACCGGCGTGCGGCTGACACCGAAGTCCTGCGCCAGCCGCCGCTCGTCGAGCCTGATCTCGGCGCGGCTGCGATAAACGTCCATCGCCGCGATCGCGCTTCTCAGCGCGACATAAGCCTGGCGCTTGAAGTTCTCCGGGCTGGCGAGCGGATCGACCGCGAGCTGCGGGGCCGGCGTTTCCGCCGATCCAGCGCCCGGCGCAGGAGGAAGTGCTATGGAAACCGTCGAACTCATCTCTGGCATACATTATTCCAGTCTTTTGAACGTTCAAAGGCCCGATTTCCCTTCGCGCTCAGCCGCGCCTAGTAATCCGCCGGCGCATCGGCTTCAGCGCAAACAGCGCGAGCACGGCGACCGTCAGATTCATGATGGCGGCAATGATGAAGACCCAGTGCCACGTGCCCGAATGATTCTTGACGACGCTCGCCACCGGCACGACCCACACCGCCGTGCCCTTGGCAGTATAGAGAAGCCCGGCATTGGCGGTCGCGTATTTCGCACCGTAGGTGTCGGTCGCTATCGCCGGAAACAGGCTGAAGATCTCGCCCCAGGTGAAGAAAATGAGACCCGCCAACAGTATGAACATGTATGGCGTGTGTCCGAATGCGCCGAGGCTCCAATAGGCTACAGCGCCAAGCGTGAACACGATTCCCATGGTGTTTTCGCGGCCGATGATATCCGAGATCCAGCCGAAGAACGGCCGGGCCAGGCCGTTCAAAATGTTGTCGATTACCAGCGCCGCACTGAGTGTCGTGGCGGTGATGAAAAATACATTCACTTCCTGATCGGCGAGACCAAAATCCTTGGCGATCGGGGCGATCTGCGCGGTCGCCATCAGGCCCGACGCCGCCACCATGACGAACATGATGTAGAGCAGCCAAAAGACCGGCGACCGAAGCATTTCGAGCGGCGCGTACTCACGTAGCGAATGCGTCAGGCGGGCGGCCGGCTTCGGTGTTTCGCCGGGCTGCGGGGCGCGCAGCAGCCGCGACAAGAGCAGAATGATGAATCCCTGCCCCAACCCAAACCACAGGAACGCGGACTCGTAGCCGTACCCGAGTATCATCTCGCGGATCGGAATGACGGTGGCGGCCGTGCCGGCGCCGAATCCCGCTGCGGTCAAACCGGCGGCAAGGCCGCGGAGATCGGGAAACCACTTCAGAGCGTTGCCCACGCAAGTGCCGTAGACCGCACCCGCGCCGATCCCGGATAAGGCAGCCGCGACGTATAATTCCCAAAGCGAGTCGGCAACGGAATTCAGCGCCCAGGCACAGGCGACGAAGACGCCGCCTAGCGCGACCACGACCCGCGGACCGAAACGGTCAACAAACCAACCTTCGATCGGCACCAGCCACGTCTCTGTAGCGATGAAGACGCTAAACGCCAGTTGTATGGCGGCGGTACCCCAGTGATATTTCTGATCGATCGGATTGACGAAAAGCGTCCAGCCATATTGCAGGTTGGCGATCATCACCATGCAGAGCACACCGGAAACGAGCTGGCCCCAGCGCCCAGCCGGCGAAGCCTGCGCGTCCGCCCGGACTGCGGGCGATTCAACCGCCATCGTTTCCCGTCCCAGAATGCTTGGGTGCGGGCTTCTCCGGCCAGCACCTTGTTGGGTCTCAGATTACGGGACCATTTTGCTTCGCATCAGCGTGTGGTGCAACAATAAGAAGGTCGCGGGCTAAAGACCGCGACCTTAAGCCTTCCCTACAGGTCGGCTCGTTAGCTGAGCTAGAAGCTGAAGCGAACGCCCGCCGCGGTGGCGAGATTGTTGCGCATGAGGTTCATAGCCTTCGGTCCCCTGGTCCCCTACGGCAAATATTTCCAGATTTTTAGGCAATTTAGCCCGGCACGCGTAATGCGCTAATGTACTGCGACCCGCCGCCTCGCTCCGGTAAACGGCTTGGCGGCACCTTCCCGCGCTGCTCATCCGCGGCACCGGGAATTTTGTTGATCTTTCGGAACTCTTGTTCCGTCGGACGCTTGCCTCGCTAAAAGTCACGGGACCAGCCAGTAGGTCGGTCGTACGGCTATTGGTCACTCGTACGGCTATGCGCGTGGCCGATTTGCCGGATTCGCCGGCAAAGCGGGCGCGCTGCCGGCGCGCAAAGCCTGAGGAAAGACGCGATGTCTCCCAAAACCGCCTCGCAGGCGAAGCCCGTTGCCGCCGCGGTCGAAGATTCCTTCTACATTTCCGCCACGCAATCGGCGGGCGGGCCGCGGCGGACGCTCAAGCATAACGATGCTTTTGTCGTCTGCGATAATAATGGCGACATTGGTGCAGCGTCGGCAACAGCCGACGGACTTTTCTACTGCGACACCCGCTTTCTCGCGCGTCTCCAGCTCTTGGTGAATGACGCACCGCCGCTCCTGCTCGGCTCCAACCTGCGCGACGACAACGCCGCACTGGCCGTCGATCTGACGAATCCCGACCTGATTTCCGATCAGCACGTCGTCCTGGAAAAAGACACGGTCCATATCCTGCGCACCATCTTCCTGTGGCAGGACACCGCCTATCAGCGGCTTGGCGTGCGCAATTACGGCAATCGGACGATCAACGTGCGGCTGTCAATTCTATTCGCGAACGACTTCGCCGATTTGTTCGAAGTGCGCGGCACCCATCGTGAACGCCGCGGCACGCAAACGGCGCAGTTGCGCGGCAACGACCAGGTGCTGCTCAACTATCATGGTCTGGATGACCGCCTGCGGCGCACGACGCTGACGTTCGATCCCCCGCCAACGCGGCTGACGACAAACAGCGCCGTCTACGAGCTGCGTCTCGCGCCTGGCCAAGCGCAGCCGCTATTCCTCGCCGCCGGCTGCAATGCGGGAGAGGCGCGTCCGGCACTGTTTTTGCGCGCACTTATCCGGTCGCGCCGCGCGTTGCGCGAAGCCACGCGCGGACGCGCCAGCGCCGAGACGTCGAACGAGCTTTTCAACGAGATGCTCTGCCGGTCGGCTGCCGATCTTGAAATGCTGACCACGGACACGCCGGAAGGCCGCTATCCCTACGCTGGAATACCCTGGTTCTCCACCACATTCGGTCGCGACGGCCTGATCACGGCGCTGCAAATGCTGTGGTGGAGTCCCGACGTGGCGCAAGGGGTGCTGCGGCGGCTCGCCGCCCATCAGGCCACAACCACCGACCGGCTCGCCGACGCCGAACCGGGAAAAATTCTGCACGAGATGCGGGGCGGCGAGATGGCGGCGCTAGGCGAGGTCCCATTCGGACTTTACTACGGCAGCGTCGATTCCACCCCGCTGTTCGTCCTGCTTGCGGGGCTTTATCTCGAACGCACCGGCGACGTTGAAACCATCGCTGCGCTGTGGCCAGCGATTCGCGCTGCCCTGGATTGGATCGATGGTCCAGGCGATCCCGATGGCGATGGCTTCGTAGAATATAAGAGAGCGAGCGACCAGGGCCTCGCCAACCAGGGCTGGAAGGATTCGCAAGACGCGATCTTTCACGCCGACGGGCAATTGGCCGAAGGTGGAATCGCGCTCGCCGAAGTCCAGGGTTACGTTTACGCCGCGAAGGGCATGGCGGCGCGATGCGCGCGGCGCATCGGGCGCGAGGTAGAGGCAGGAAGGCTCGAGGCCGAGGCGCAAGTCCTCGCCGAGCGTTTCGAGGCCGCCTTCTGGTGCCCTTCGATTCAGACCTACGCGATTGCGCTCGACGGCGCCAAGAAGCCGTGTGCGGTGCGGACCTCGAACGCCGGGCAAGTCTTGTTCACCGGCATTGCCGATCCCAAGCGGGCCGCACTCGTCGCCACAGGTCTCCTGCGGCCCGACTTTTTTTCCGGCTGGGGCATTCGCACGGTGGCGCGCGGCGAGTCCCGCTACAATCCAATGTCCTACCATAACGGCTCGATCTGGCCGCACGACAACGCACTGATCGGACTCGGCTTCGCCCGCTACGGACTGAAACCGCAGCTTGAAACATTGTTCACCGGCCTATTCGACGCCGGCAGGTATATGGAGCATCGCCGATTGCCTGAACTATTCTGCGGCTTCCAGCGCGAGGCGGGTCAGGGCCCAACCCTTTACCCGGTCGCTTGCAGTCCCCAAGCTTGGGCGAGTGCTACGCCGTTCGCTCTGTTGCAAGCCTCGCTTGGACTGCAATTCGACCCCTTCGCCAACGAAATTCGGCTGAACAATCCGCGGCTCCCGGCGTTTCTCCAGGAAGTGACACTGCGCAATCTGCAGCTCGGTTCGTCGCGCATTGATTTGCGCGTGCGTTGCCATAATGACACCGTGTCGCTCGATACGCCGCGGATCGAGGGCGGTATTCGCGTCTCGGTCGTCTACTCCTCGTAGGCCGTTTCGCCGTCATCGCCCTTCCGGACCGGGGGCGGCACGAACGTGTCTGCCGACAACAGTTTGATGGAACCACACGGAGTTCCTGCGCTTAGTGGAGTAATCGCACCTCACTGGAGGCAGCATGGGCGGGAATCGTCGCGCGCCGCTCGCAGCGACCGCGTTGCTGGTCCTGACGATCGCTCTGACCACCGCGCTCGCCGAGAGTGATAGCGACAAAGCAGAGCCGCGGACTGGAACCCCGGCGCCCGCCGCAGTGACCATTCTCAATAAGCATGAAGTCGAAGGTGTGCTCGGCCGCGACGTGCGGAGCGCCACCGATGAGAATATGGGCCGGATCGTGGACGTGCTCGTCGACCGGGCCGGCCAGGTGCGGGCCGCGATCATCGATTTCGGCGGCTTCCTCGGGGTCGGCAGCCGCAAAATCGCGGTGGACTGGAACGCACTGCATTTTCCCGAGCCCGGCAAGCCGGGCGGCCGTATCGCCCTTGAATTAACCCGCGACCAGGTCAAGGCAGCGCCCGAGTACCAGGACGGCAAGCCGGTGGTCATCCTGGGCGCACTCGGCAAGCTGGAACCCCTGCCCGAATAAGCAACCATGCCGGAGAAACATTCTGTCCGCGGAACCGCTACGCCGCTTTGGCGACAGTCGAGATCAGCGCGACGGGATCGAAGACGAGCCCGCGCCGCCGCTTGGCGAACAACCGCGCGGGCCCGAGCCGCCGCTGCGGCCATCCGCGCGGAGCCTGCGCGGGCTTGATTGGTTCATTTTCTTCGTCGCCGACGTGCAAACCGGCTTTGGGCCGTTCGTCTCGGTGTTTCTCACCACACAAAAGTGGACGCAGATCGACATCGGCTTTGTGCTGTCGGCGGCCGGCGTCATATCGCTCATCGGCCAAATGCCAGGCGGCGCGCTGGTCGATGCCGCACGGTCGGAGCGTTTGGTCGCCGGCATCGCCATTGCTGCGATCTGTGTCAGCGCCCTGGCCTATGCGACACATCCGGTTTTTCCGATGGTGCTGTCGGCGGCGGTCATCCAGGCGTTGGCAAGTTGCGTGCTCGGCCCGGCGATGGTTGCGATCAGCCTCGGCCTCGTGGGCCATGCCGCGATCGGCGAACGATTGGGACGCAATGCCCGCTTCGCCTCCATCGGCAACGGCCTTGCAGCTGCCGCTATGGGCGCCTGCGGCTACCTGTTGTCGGCCCGAGCAGTCTTTGTTGTCACGGTCCTGTTGCTGGTTCCAGCACTGCTCGCGTTGCGCCAAATCGCCCCCGCGGAAATCGACCCGGAGCGAGCGCATGGCGCGACGCCTCGGCCGCGCGCCGCCGGGCCGCCCACCAGAGTGCCCGATATGTTTGCCAACCGGCCCCTGCTGATCTTCGCCGGCTGCCTGTTGCTGTTCCACCTCGCCAATGCGGCCATGCTGCCACTGCTCGGCAGCGCCGTTACGATGCGCTCGGCCAGGTGGGCAACGCTACTCATCGCGGCGTGCATCGTGGTGCCGCAGTTGCTGGTCGCAATTCTGTCGCCGTGGATCGGTCACCAGGCGCAAATCTGGGGTCGCCGGCCGTTGCTGCTGATCGGGTTCGCTGCCCTCCCGGTTCGCGGCCTGCTGTTTGCTTCGGTGACCAATCCGCAGCTGCTTGTGATCGTACAGTTGCTTGATGGCGTGACTGCTGCGGTATTTAGCGTGATGGTGCCACTCATTGTCGCCGACCTGACGCGCGGCACCGGGCATTTCAACCTCGGTCAGGGTTTCGTCGGCACTTTCGTCGGAATCGGTGCTTCGCTGAGCGCGACGTTGGCGGGCTACGTAAGTGACCACTTTGGTAGTCCGGCCGCGTTCGCCACTCTGGCGGCGATTGCGCTCCTGGGTCTGACGATGGTCTGGCTCCTGATGCCGGAAACGCGACCGATAGAGGAACCCGATTGATACCGGATGCGACCGCACCGGGTTCCTCACAAAGCCGGCGCATCCTCAGCGACCAACCGCAGCCGCGGCGATTCCGCGTTGGTCAGACCGCGATAAACCGACAGGTACTCCTGCGCCATGCGCCGCGACGTGAAACGCTCCTCAAAACGCCGGCGGATCTTCGCACGGGACAGGTGACCGAGGCGGTCAACGGCGCCAATGGCGCCGGTTTCATCCTCCACGATAAAGCCGCTAACACCGTCATCGATAATTTCCGGTACCGATCCGCGATTGAAAGCGATGACCGGCGTACCGCAAGCCATGGCTTCGATCATCACCAGCCCGAACGGCTCGGGCCAGTCGATGGGCACAAGCAGGACGATAGCGCCGCTCAGGAATTCGGATTTCTCGTGATCGCTGATTTCGCCGATGAATTCCACATTCCCCGGCTTCATCATCGGTTTGATCTGTTCGTCGAAATATTCGCGGTCGGTTTTGTCGACCTTCGCAGCGACCTTGAGCGGCACGCCGCAATGTTCGGCGATGCGGATGGCGCGATCGATGCCCTTCTCCGGGGCGATTCTGCCGAGAAAGGCAAAATACGACGGCTTGATCGGCTTCGGCGAGAGTAGTTTTTCCGGCAGGCCGTGATGAACGGTGCGCACCCAATTGGCCTGCGGCAGCGGCCGCCGCTGCGAATTCGAGATCGACACCACCGGAATCGACGAGAAAACATCGAACACCGGCTGATGCTCCGCCAAATCAAGACGGCCGTGCAACGTTGTCACGAACGGCGTCGGCTGCCGCGAGAATAGCGAGAACGGATAATAGTCGAGGTGGCAGTGCAGAAAATCGAAGTCGCCGGCGCGCTGGTACACCCGCTCCAGGAGCAGCATGTGCAGCGCGTTCGGATCGCGCACCGCGCCGTCCAGGCGCAGCGCGCGCGGCCATACCGCCTCCAGATGCGCTGACGTCACCGAGTCTCCGCTGGCAAACAGCGTCACTTCGTGACCGAGCCCAATCAATTCTTCGGTCAGCCACGACACCACACGTTCGGTCCCACCATAAAGTTTGGGCGGGATCGCCTCCGTCAACGGAGCGACCTGCGCGATATGCATCAGACGTCACCCTTCCTGAGCCGAGTGCCCAAGCATCCCGTGAGTTCCCGGCACAGAATCAACAACCGGAAAACCGCCAAATGTTTCAATTGAGGCGCGGAACTTATTTTCTGCCGCGCCGGGAACTTTTCAGTTCGCGAAACGTCAATTTCATTGCACGGAATTTCGGTGTGGCTGGCGTGTCACTGCACGAAGGCCGATGGAAGCGTAACAATGTGAAGAATGGGGCGGATAAATCTCAAATTATCGGCGTTGTGATGCCGTCCCGTGCCTGGGGAAGGTCTTAACGGCTTCGCACGGCGGAGACAAAACCTGCATGGCCGACCTTTGCGACTACGCCAATCGTCCTCTTGCTTTTATCCTTCGCTATGTGCGGCAGCGGCCGATCTCCCACGCGGCGATCCTGACCGCGGTCCTCGCGGCGGTGGGCTGTTCGGTCGGCACGCAATATGGTGTGAAGAATCTCGTCGATACCCTTTCCCATGGGGTAACCACCTACGTATGGGCAGCATTTGTTCTGCTCGCCGCGCTGATCGCCGCCGATAACTTGTCGTGGCGCATCGCCAGTTGGATTGCGAATTTCGCCTTCGTCGGTGTGACCGGCGACTTGCGGCGCGACCTGTTCCGCCATCTCACCGGACACTCCCCGCGTTATTTCGCCGAGCGGCTGCCCGGCACGCTGACGAGCCGGGTTACTGCGACTTCGAACGCTGTGTTCACCGGCGAGAACATGTTTATTTGGAACGTGCTGCCGCCGTGCGTGGCGACGGTCGCAGCGATTGCGTTGGTGAGCACGGTCAGTCTGCCGATGGCGGCCGGCCTTGCCGGCGTGGCCGGCGTCATGGCTTGCCTGATGTTCCATCTGGCGGCCGCCGGCCGGCCCTTGCATCACGACTTCGCCGGCAGGGCCGCAGCGGTGGACGGCGAAATGACCGATGTCGTCACCAATATGCCGCTGGTGCGCGCGTTTGGCGGCCTGCTGCGCGAGCATCATCGTTTCGACGCCACCGTTGCGCGGGAAATGGAGGCGCGGCGGCGCAGCCTGTTATATCTCGAGAAGCTTCGGATTTTTCATGCCTTGGTGACGATCGCGCTGGCGCTCGGTCTGCTCGCTTGGGCGATTATGCTGTGGCAGCAGAACCAAGCGACTACCGGCGACGTCGTGCTGGTGTGCACGCTTGCGCTCTCAGTGCTGCATGCCACCCGGGATCTCGCGGTGGCGCTGGTCGACATAACGCAGCATATTGCGCGCTTGTCGGAGGCGTTGGCGACGCTGCTAGTCCCGCACGAGCTGCGCGATCATCCCGAGGCAGAGCCGCTGGTACGGTGCGGCGCCAGCGTCAGGTTCGAGCACGTCAGTTTCCGCTACAGCGACGGCCGGCAGATTTTCGAGGACTTCAGCGTCAGCTTTACGCCGGGCGAACGCGTCGGTCTGGTCGGGCCGTCCGGCGGCGGTAAATCGACTTTGTTCGCGCTGTTGCAGCGTTTCTACGACGCCGAGGACGGCCGGATTCTGATCGACGGCCAGGACATCGCGCGGGTCACTCAGGAGAGCTTGCGCGAGGCCATCGGCGTTGTGCCGCAGGACATTTCCCTGTTCCACCGCTCGGTCATGGAGAATATCCGCTACGGCAGACCGGACGCCGCGGACGAAGAGGTGCTCGACGCCGCTTTCGCGGCGCGCTGCGACTTCATCGAGGACCTGCCGAACGGCATGCGCACGCTGGTCGGCGACCGCGGGGTGCGGCTTTCCGGCGGCCAGCGCCAGCGGATCGCCATCGCGCGGGCGTTTCTCAAGAATGCGCCGCTGCTCTTGCTCGACGAAGCGACATCCGCGCTCGACAGCGAGTCGGAAGAAGCCATCCGTGAGGCATTGGGCCGCCTGATGCACGGGCGTACGGTCGTCGCCATCGCCCACCGGCTCTCGACCGTGCGCCACTTCGATCGCATTATCGTGCTACAACTCGGCAAGGTCGTTCAGGACGGCCCGCCTGACGTGCTGTTTCATCGCGAAGGCGCATACCGCCGGCTTGTGCAACGCGAGATGGATCGGCTTTCCCGAGCAGTGGCGGCGTAGCAAGGCACAACATAAATCCAACCACCTGAGCATTGCGCAATGCCCGGCGTTGGCTGCATTATTGCGCCTGCCAACCGACAGCTTCTCACCGGGACCGGCCGTGAACGACGTTCGCACACAATATTCTGCGGTCCTGCCCGGAGCCGAGCCGGAGGACGTCGGGCTTTCGCCGGCCGGGCTCACAAGGCTGACGGCAGCGATGCAGCGCGAAGTCGATTCGCGCCACGTGCCCGGCGTTTCCATGATGATCGCCCGGAGCGGCAAAGTCGCTTATCGGCAAGACGTCGGCGCGCTGCGGCCCGGCGGGCCGCCGCGGGGCGCCGCCGCCCTTTTACGCATCTATTCGATGACCAAGCCGATCGTTTCGGTCGCACTGATGATGCTGGTCGAGGAAGGAAAGCTGTTCATCGCCGATCCGATCGCCAAATTCGTACCCGAAATGGCCAGCCCCAAAGTTGGCGTGGTGAGAAACGGCAAACTCGAATTAGAGCCGATCGAGCGGGCCATCACTATTCAGGACCTGCTGAGGCACACATCCGGACTGACATATGCCTTCACCGGCAGTTCGCCGGTGCAGCGTCTTTACGGTCAGGCGGACCTGTTTGCTCCGGATCCGGCCAACGCCAAAACGTTTCTTAACCGCGATCTCACGACCGCCGAATTCGTGGTCGAACTCGCCAAGTTGCCGCTGATCGATCAGCCGGGCGCCGCCTGGAATTACAGTCACTCCACGGACGTTATCGGCCGTGTCGTCGAGGTGGTCTCGGGGCAGACTTTGGGCGCGTTTGTGAAGGATCGAATCTTGGCGCCGCTCGGCATGCGCGATACCGCCTTCTATCTGCCGGCCGATAAGCGCGAGCGTCTTGCCGAGCCATTTGCGAACGACCCGGACAACGGCAAGCCGGTACAACTCGTCGAAATGCCCTCGGCACCGCGTTTTGAATCGGGCGGAGGCGGTCTTTTCTCGACAATGGATGATTATGCCCGCTTCGCCCAGATGCTTTATCTCGGTGGCACGTTCGCAAACACGCGCTTCATCGGGCGCAAAACCCTGGAGTTTATGACCGCCGATCACCTCGGACCCGGCGTCCGCATCGTCAATCCCAATTTGCTTCCGCCCGGACATGGCTTCGGGCTTGGCTTCGCGGTGCGGCGCGAGGTCGGGATGGGGCCGACGCCCGGCACACCAGGCGAATTCTTCTGGGGCGGCCTTGCCGGTACGGTATTTTGGATCGCGCCGCAGGAAGAACTCGTCGCGATCATGATGATTCAAGGGCCGGGACAGCGTGACTATTTCCGCTATCTGTTCCGCGATCTCGTCTACGCCGCCGTGGCTTAAGCACTCCAGCCGAGCAAAGCGCGCGCGCCGTCCCAGATTTCTCGCAGCACTTGGCCGGCGGGCTCCGCCCGCGCCAGCCGAGCCGATTGTCCGGCCCAGACCTGCATGCGGCCGGCGTCGCCAACTTTTTGCGCTTCAGTGCGCATGGTGGCGGTCAAAGCGCGCTGCACCGGATACGGCGCCGGCGGCGGCGCGTCCGGCGCCGTGGCCGCACGCACATATTCGGTGGCGATACTGCGTCCGGCGCGGCCGCTGAACACACGGCTGATCATCGTATCCTCCGGCGCCGCGCGCGACAGCGCATCGGCCCACGCCGGGTTCAGCTTCGCCTCCGGACAACGCAGCAGACCGGTCCCGCTCTGCGCCGCACTGGCGCCGAGCCACAGAGCCGCAGCGCCTCCGCGACCGTCGGCGATGCCGCCGGTGGCAACGACCGGGATTTTGACCGCATCGACGACGGCAGGCAGTAGCGCGAACAAACCGACCAGCTGGCGCTCCGCTGTCGCCGCATTGAAACAGCCGCGATGTCCGCCGGCTTCCATGCCCTGCGCGACCACGACATCGGCTCCCGCAGCCTCCGCGGCGCGGGCCTCGGCGACCGTCGAGATGTTCGCAAACCAGGTCACACCGGCTTGCTTGAGCCGGGTGACAAAAGCAGGCGGATAAAGCCCCATCACTGAGGAGACAATCGGCGGCTTGATCGCCAGCAAAGCTTCGCATTGGGCGGCAAAATCCGGCGGCTTGGCATCGCCGGCGTTCGCCGGAATTGGCGGTCCGAAGCGTTCGAGAAACGCGCGGACCAGATCTTCGCGCGCCTGGTCACGCGGCGGCGCAGGATCGGGAATCCAAAGATTGAGCTGATAAGGTCCGTTGCCCTTGACCCGCACCTCCTTGGCCCAGGCAACGATTTCATTGGGCTGCATTAGCAGCGCGCCGCAGGCGCCAAGGCTACCGGCATTCATCACCGCGATCGACAACGAGGGCGGACAAGCTCCGGCCATCGGCGCGAGCAGCACCGGCATTTTCAACCCGAACCGGCGGCAGAACGACTCGGCGCGAGCCTGACCGGGAGACATTTTTCAGCTCCACCGTTTGGACCTCGGCGCCGTTGCCGCCAAAATCGCAGCTGCGAGCAGGTAGGCGGCGGCACTGGCAAGGATCGGCAGCGTGTAGCTTTGGCTGACGTCGAAAGCAAACCCCGCCGCGCTCGGGCCGATCAAGGTGCCGAACGCGATGCCAAGCGAGACAAGTCCAATCATGCCACCGAGATTAGTAGCGCCAAAATAGTCGGCGGCGACGGCCGGAAGCAACGCCACCCAGCCGCCGTAGAACAGCCCATACACCAGGGCGAAGACGGCGAGCGGCCAGAGGCTAACCGAGAAGAACCAAATAACGAATGCCAACGCCATGCCCGTGATCATTGCGGCCAAGGACAGCGAGCGGCCGAGCCGGTCGGCAAGTCCGCCAAGAAAGAAACGCCCGGCAGTGCTGCCGACACCGATCGCGCCCAGCAGAAATACCGCCGCCGACTGCGGCACTCCATGATCGAGCGCGTAAGGGACTAGGTGGACGAACGGCACAAACACGCCGAACGAGCCGAGCAGACTGGCGACAAAAAGCCCGACGAAACGTGGCGATTTGACCACCGCAAGCATTGAAGGTTTGGCGATCGCAACCGGTTGAGAGTCCGCGGGCACTGGATCGCCGTCGGGACCCAAACCGCGGCTGCGCGGATCATCCTCGATCAGGAATGCCAATCCACCGCCGACAACCGCAGCGAAAACACCGAAGATGAGATAGGTCTCGCGCCACCCGAAGGCATCGATCAAAAACGC
>VFSW01008604.1_pt1 | contig 14631 bp, 21 predicted proteins | sample 5358111 | NCBI WGS metagenome assembly VFSW01 (sample SAMN11554181, study PRJNA540505) | mine drainage metagenome | isolation source: sediment from site ElyBrook_90M | place: USA: Ely Copper Mine, Vershire, VT | collected 2017 | reverse complement strand
GCCACCGCCGCCGCCTGAAGCCTTTGCGAAAACCATGATCGTCGTGACGGTCGAGGGCACCGTGAACGATCCCGACGCGGTGAACGACTGGCCCGCATGGAAGATGGGCGCAAGCAGGGCCAGGGGTGATTTCGCCGCCCCGTTGGACGAGGCCTGGGCGATGATGTTCTGAAGGCCGTTTCCCCGGAGCGACTGAACCGTGTTGTTCGGCGTCTGAAACTTGTTGTTGATCGCCATCAGGCCATCCGCCCGACCAGCGCCGCCGGTTTGTCCAGATACCGCCAGATCATTCCCGAGATCCGGACGAGGCCCGATCCCTGCACGTTCATGTAGACGTTATACCCGGTGCGCGAGACGTTCAGCGTCACGAGTTCCGGTTCCGTCGATCCCCCGTAGAACGATTGACCGTATTGGGACAAGCCGTACTTTCCGGCGGGAGAGGACGGATCGGTCAGGATGAAATTGAAATTCGTCCCGGCGACCGGATTGTCGGAGATGAACGGGTATCCCGAAACCTGTGCGTTCCCGTTCACGTTCTTCATTTTCAATTGAAGCCAGCGAACGAAGATTCTCTCCGTCGGATCTTCGGTGACCGGCGTCGTCTCGAACGACCACTTGACCGGGTTGGATGGGGAATCCCAACCGTCGTCGCCCTGCTGCCAGCGACGGAGAGTGCCGTCCGAATAACCCCCGAACACCGTCATCGGCGTCTGGTTCGTCGTCAATATCTGGGCCATCGACGTGATGAAGAAAGGCAAATCCACGATGGTCCAGACCGGAGACCGGCCCGTCGCCGAAAGCACGAAGTCCAGCACGAACAGACGATTGATCGCCCCGTTCGTTCCTACGGTCGGAAGACCCATGACATAGAGCTGGGGATTCACGACCAGGGCGGAAATGCCGTTCTTGATATAATTCCAGTCGACCGGGTTGATGGTCGGATCTCCACCGAACAGGTAAGGCCGGATCGGCGTCGAATACAGGATGTCCCGTTCCCCGTCGAAAACCGCGACGCCCTCGTGGCTCATCCGTATCACGCCGACGCCGCTCTGGAACTGGATCGTCCTGGGAGCCACGCATCCCATGTTCGTCTGTGCCGGAACCAACGATGCGTTCAGGGCTCCGAAGACGCCCTGGAACTGGAACGTGGACAAGTTCTTGAAGATCACGAGAGCTGCGGTAGGTGCGATACCCGCCGCCGCAATGCTCATTGTCGTAAGGCCCATGGCCATCGTTCCGTCGTCTTCCGCAATGAACGTCTGGTTCAGGGGGTTGTAGCTCTGGATGTCCTGTACGTCGCTCATCCAAAGGGCGGAATAGCCGGTCTGGTCCTGTTCGTTCGTCAGCGTCCCCACGCCCCACAACCACAAGGAACCCGAATAATAGATGCCGTTCATGGCTCCCGGAGGCGCGAGCGCCGTCACCGGTCCCATGCATTGCCAGATAAGGCCCGTCACGCCGTCCGTCACCTGGTTTCCATAGGTCGTCGGGTAGGCGGGAGCCGTCGCGGCGGTCGTTCCTCCCGTAATCGCCTGGTAATAATAACCGTTCGCCGTGGCGGGAACGATCAGGTCTCCCGCCGCATAGGTTGTCGTAGGTTGCCAGATCGAAGTGATCGCCGAGATATTGAACGTATTCGTGATCGTCTCGATCGGGGCTCCCGTGATGCCGGACCATTGCCGTACGGGATTCGCGAAATCCGTCAGGATCACGATCCCCGAGTTCGTCTCGATGATCTGGGGGGGGAGCGTCGGAACATTTCCCGAGAATGTCCCGATGAGCGTCCAGGGGTTATTCGACATGTTGATGAGCTGGTAGTTCCCCCCGCCGTCGTGTGTCAGGCCCACCGTCGTCGAATCTCCGGCGACGGGGAAGACCTGACCAAGTGCCACGATGGGATGAATGGTCAGTTGCGGGGGACCCGAGATGACCCGCGTTCCATCGCACGTCGTGATTTCTCCGGGAAAACTTCCCAGCATGTTCGTAAGGCGCGGAAGCGCACCCTTCGGCAACATGAAACGGTTCGTGTTCGCATCCAGCAACTTCGAGAAGTCGTTGACGGGTTTGGCTTTCAGGGGCATCTTTTATATCCCGGATCGGGTTTGATGACGAGTGGGCGGTGTTCCAGGTGCCACGTCATGGTCCGGTTCAAGGTCTGGTAGCTCATTCGTTCCCTCAGTTCCGATCTCCATTCGAACCACAGGAAAGAGGACAGTAGAGAGAATCCCACGGTCACGAGGCCGGGAAGAACGTATTTCTGGAATGCCTTCATAGGGAGTGGCTTCCTTTCATGCGTCCCTGCCCGATCCTTTGGAACGGCCTCTGCGTGTTCGGCACCGGTCCCCTCACCTTGCGCCGACTGCGCGGCCGTTTCCTCAATCGTCCCTGTTCCCGCTCTATGCCGCCCGTGAACGTCATGTCTTGCGTCCCCGCCTGTTCGCTTCTTACCGCGCTTCCTCAACGGACTTAATTGTTAGCAAGTTACTCACGGAACTATGACGCCTCCAAGGAAGCCACCCGGCATCGTTTCCAGGCCGTACACTTCTCCCATTTGCCTGGGGACAACCACGTCGGATGAGTTCTGGTCTTCGAGGGCTTCTTGCCGGAATTCCTGTAACAGTTGCTGCGCTTCCCTGTCCGCCTGCTCGCGTCGCCGGTACTGGGCGAGCATGTATTTGGAGAGGAGGTAGGACCAGGAAGGCGGCAGTTGCAAATAGGTCGGCACGGACGCCTGGCCCACGGTGAAACGGGGGGGGATCATGCGTCCGGAGGTTCTGAGGTTCAGTTCCGTGACCGGCGTATTGACCGGCCACGCCTGCGGCGTCGTGAAGTTCAGGCCCCGGAACACGTTCAAAAGCGAGGACGCTCCCAGCTGGATATAGGAAATGATCTCGTACCCCGTCTGCCCCGATACGGGTCCCAGCTGGGCGAGTCCCATGGAAAGGAACCCCCCTCCCGACGCGTTGTAATTTCCGACGGTCGCCACGTTCACGACCGAATCCGTCGCGCCGACCTGGGACGCAACCGTCGTGGTCATGGAGTTCCGTTGCGCCTGGGGCCATATCTGGATGCGGGAGTTGTATTGGACCTCTTCCTGGGAGTAATAGCCCGCAATGCCGGGAACCGGATTGTAGAGGAACATGGTCTCGCGCTTGGCGGCCATGAGGGGCCATGCGTCGTACCACATATCGGTCACGCGGATCCACTGGCCCGGCAGCTGGTAGATCCCCTGGCCGTTCGATGTGGCCACGCCGGTCAGGGTGAGGACCCCCTGCCAGATGCGCGAGAGTTCGTCCATTCCCATGTTCAGCCACCGATAGGTCTGATAAGCCGAAATGTCCGAACCGTCCGTATCCGGAAGCCACGCTGAGGATGCGCCGGGGGGAACGGCGGGGGTCTGGGTGGTGAAACCGAGGGTATAGGGAAGGGAGGTAAAGGATTCGTAGACCGGCTGGCCTTGACCTAGCTGGTAATAGATGCGGCCGCCCGTCGCCCCCGCGGGCATCGTTCCGGAGACCTTCAGCGCATTCGAGGCAAGGGTCGCCGTCTGCATCGCGGAGGGAAGCGATTCCCCCCACGCGTTAGTCCACGTCACCTGCCAGGTCAGGGTTCCTGTCTGGGACCCGGACACGAGCGTCCCTGTGAGGGCCGGAGGAGGCCCGAGGACCTGACACGGGTCCGGAGCCTCCGCGCGGAAATTCAGGATGATGTCGCCAAGCGTCGCCATAAAAAGCTCCCATGGATCTTCTTAGGCCACGCCGGATGCGGTCGCCACGGCGATATCGAGGGACGCCGTGGGGGAAGTTCCTCCGAGGGTGGTGTTGACGGTGACGGTCGTCGCCAGAAGATCGGTCGCAAACGGCACGAAAAGCCGGAGCACCGATGTGGTCGTCAGGGCGAACGCCGCAACCGGCAGCAGAAATGTTTCGGTCGTGGTGCCGTCGGTCAAGGACGCAGACACGATCACCGTGGGGCTTGTGCCTCCGGGCGCATACACACGGATGAACAGGTACCCCGCCTGAAGATAGGCGGATCCGGCCTGGGAATATCCGCCGATGGACGTGGCCGTTCCGATCACGAGAGTGTTGGCTTGCAAGGTCGTTCCGGAAAGGGCAATTCCGTAGTTGTAGAGGCCGAGGTTCGGAGTCCCCATCGAAGGGAGCAGGGACCATGGATTCTTCGCGAGCGTCATTTCGGTTCTCCTCCCTTACTGGGTATTCGTGATGATGCAGGACATCCGGGGTGAAACGCACATCAGCTGCCATGTGATGAAGATCTGGCTCACCACGACGCGCTGGTTCGAGGGCTTGACCCAGGGATCGACGGTGAAATAGTCGTCCTCGTTGAAGATCGGGTAAATGTATTTCGAGTTCAGCACATAGGTCGTATTCGCCGGAACGAACCGGTCCTGGAGCACGATCGCGTTGTCGAACATGAAGTGCATCCGGAACCCGGCCTGTACGGCCTCGTCGTCCTGAAAGGCATCGAACTGGCGGTTGTTGGCGAGGAACTGCTGCTTGAACCCGGCGTAGGTCGCGGGACCCTGCGCAAAGATATCCGGCTCGTCGTATCCGTAAACGACGCCCTGGTACGCGGATTCGGCCTGTGACGCCGTGAGCGGAGACGTGGTTCCGGAACCGGCCACGGAGGGACCCGGATTCCAGAAGGTGTTCGCGGATCGCGAGATCCCGGCGATCGTATTGTTCGTCGTTCCGATCCAGCTGACCAGATTGTCGATGTCGTTCGGCGTGTTCTGCGGAGAGGTTCCCCAGAGAGCCCTTGAGAGCTTCTGGAGAAGAGAAGATGCCGCGATCTCGAATTTCAGGCTGACCAGATCGAGGACGCCCGTGTTTCCCCGGTTCAGAATGATGTCGAAGACCGGGAGGGCGAGGGATTGGTAATAGCCGCGCCAGACCTGATCGGCGGGGGTTATGGAATCGACGACGGTCGTGTTCAGGAGCTGGTCGCCGTAGTAGGCGCCTCCCGTCATTTCCTCCATGCCCAGGATCGGATAGACGAGTTCGCCTCCGCCTTTCGAGGCGATCCCGCGTCGTTGCAATGCCCAGAAGAGCGGCGAAGGAACCATCACGGCGTCTCCCAGTTTCGGGACGATATATTTCTGCGTGATGGCGTTCAGGGACGATTCCAGGGTGGCCGGCGGGGACTGTATGCCGGTACCGACTGCTCCGTAAGCCATGGTCCTATCCTTTATCTGTCAGGGTGAAGTTTCGGGATGGACCAGCTCATCCGGTCTATTCCCGTCGGTTCAGGTTCATCAGTCCTTCGCGGATCGAAGGGTCTTCCATCGCGGCCGAAAGGGCGTCGTTCAAAATGCCCCGCGAGCGCTTGGGCGAGGTCTGCAACCTGCCGTTCCGATTGACGCCCGGTATGGTGTCCGTATCCGCAAGGGCCGAATTCCGCACGCTCGGTTTCTGGGAGGGAGCCCCGTCCTGCCGTCCGGGAGCGATTTCCCGCCGGAGTCCCGGTCGTCCCATGAAAGCCTGCCGGTTCAGCTCGTCCAGGGCTTCCTTGCGTCCCGCCTCTTTTGCGTCGGCGATGGCCTTTTCGCGTTGCCGGGGCCCGAAGTAATCGTTCGAGGCCCGGTCGAAGTCCGGGAAACCCGAGGAATCCCGATACCCGCGTTCCACGGCCCAGCGGGCGAACTCCTTGGCGGTCATCGTGCGGCCGTCCTCGGTCGTCGGCTTTTCCGGAAGGGCGCGGTATTCCCGTTCCATTTCCTTGGCCACGTAGATCGTCATCGCCTGTTCGGTCTCGGCCTTCAGTTGAGCCAGGGTGGAACGGAGGACCTTGTTCTCTTCCATGATCGGATCATACTTCTGGTACACCTTCTCGTACACGGGCCTGAAGAACTGCTCCAGGTCGGGGTCACCCGAGGGCACCTGCGGGACGAGATTGGGCTCCGGATCCGGGCGCCCCTGTTGCTGCGCGGCCCAGGCCAGTTGTTGCTGTTCGAATTGCCGCCGCTGTTCGGCCAATTCCTGCGTTTTCCGGGTGTAATCGGCATCGGCCGATCGCAACTTCTGCCGGATGTCCTTGAGGGGCACTTCCACGATATTGCCATCGGAGCCGGTCAGGCTGATGGTCAGGTCGTCGGGAAATCCCTTTGAGTCCCTGACAATGTCGTTCAGATTCGCGGGCATGTCGCTTCTCCTGTCTCCGCCTGCGGCGGGTGGACGCTAATGTGCGGTTAAGAGGGTGTGCGGCCAGGGAGTGTGGGAACGGGTCCCATTCTCGGCGTCGCATTCTCCTGTCCGGTAAAGCCCGGACGGGCCAGTGAAAACGAAAGGGCCGAAATGCGGTTCTGGTCGGTCTGCCATTTCTCGTGCTCCTCGATGGCGGCGGAGATGCTGGACAGGGCGTGGTTCAGATTCTTTTCGACCTTCGGAACCTTGAGTCCCAGGTGCTGCATAAGTCCCAGGATATTCAGTTTCATTTGCTTGAGCGTGTTGGGAACGTAGTTCGGATCGACCTTGGCCTGCTCTCCCAAAAGCTGGGAGATCGCCTGGGCCATCGGATTCGGCCCTGGAGCCCCTCCCATGGAGGGCCGGGGCGCAGCCCCAGGCGGCATTCCCGGAGGCGTTCCGGGCGGTGGAGGCGCTCCTCCTCCTGGCATCGGCATTCCGGGTCGTCCGAGGAACGGGGCGCCCATGGCTTAGCCACGGGTCCGACGTGACTTGCTTCTCTTCGTACCTTCGGGACGCCGCTCTCCTTCGGGCACAAATCCCATCGGATCGGAGGGCGTTCCCATGACGGCGATCTCCATGTTCTGGGGCCAGGAATCGTTACGCAGTCCCTGGGACATCATCGGGGAATCGAAATCGAAGGACTGGCTCCGGCGGTTCTGGGACGGTCGGACGGTCGGGGAGGGCTGTTTCCCTCCGGATCTCTTAGACACAGATGTTCTCCTTTTGGGAATTCAGTGCGTAGGCCTGGCGTTCGAGCCAGCGGTGGAACGCGGAATCGCTCGGAAATTTGTCCCGGTATTGGGCGGCGACCGGAAAGACGACGGGATGGCCGTCCACGGAAACGCACGCCTCATATTGGGGACCGAGCAATTTTTTACAGTAGATAAATCGAGTATCCATGCGAAAAGGATAAAAAGTAAAAAGGACGATTCGCTAGGGTAAAAAGGACGGTTTCATGGAATGTGAACTCTTTGAATCCGGTTGGACCGGGTTGGACCGCTATTGCCTGTCGAGGTGAAAGGGTTTCACCTTGACGTAGAGATAAAACCCGTGCCGATAGGTCGGCATCCCGATCGTATTCAGGTATCCGTTCCGGAACCAGCGCTTGGCGGTGGCCTTGGACACGCGGAGCATCCGGGCCGCTTCGGAGATGCGTACCCAGTATTTCGCATCCTCGGGATGCTCGAGCCAGGGAGGGGGGCCCACGGACGGTTCGTTCGATGCGATGTCTTCGGCGTTCATTTTTTTCCTCCGTGTCTGGCCGCATCCTTCTCGGCGTTCATGAGGGCCGCTTCCTGGGCGGCCTTGGCCATCCTCTCCATGGTGCCCTCCCGGTCGGGCCAGTCCATGATGTCCAGGAGGGACTTCTGGTCGATGGCATGAAGTTCGTAGAGCTTGGGGGCCAACTGCCGAATCGCCGTCTGCGACATGGGGCGGATCGAACCCGGATCGACCGAGACCCGGTACGGCATCCCGGACAGACCTTCCCACTTGATCGTCTCCACCGTCTCGCCGTTCATCACGTCGAACTCGTGGTTGTTCTTTTCCTTGTAAAACTCGTTCATGTAGGCCAGCACGATCCGGGCGATCCGCGTGATGGCGGGACCCAGGAGCTTGCCCCGGAGACGCGTCATGCCCTGGGCCTGGGAAACGGCCCCCTCGAAGAGGGAGGCCGAGATGTTTCCGGCGCCGGGATTTCCCTGCCGGGATGGCGTCTGGCCCTGGATCATCCTCTGGAGTTCCAGGAGCGTGTGAGGCATCTTCACGATGGAATCGGGGTAGGCGGGGGGGGCCAGGACCTCGGGCTTCTTAGCGTTCATGTTAATCTGGTGGAGTTCTCCCGGCAGTCCCCCGTATTTCGAATAGTCGACGCCGGACCCCTTGTAGACGAACGTCACGACGTTATTGACGCGCATCGCGTTCTCGTAGGTCCGGGAGAGGAACTTCTCGGCCAGCTTCTGGAGGTCGCGGGAGTAATTGATGGGGGGAGGGGCATAATACCCCGTGACGGGAGGCAGTCCGCACAAGCGCGTGATCGGAAATTCTCCCGAGGGAACGATGTTGTTTCCGTCGTAGAGAATGACGCCTCCCGCATCGACGATCAGGCGCCCGTTCGGATATTTGAGCCGGTATTTCATCTTCGGGAGGCCGGGGGGCGCTTTTTCCTTCGGATCCGCGGCTTCCCTGGTGGTATCCCGGATCCACGTCTTCCGCACGGTCACCTGGCTTTCGAACCCTCCCGGCTGCTTCATGATCAGGTCCCCGGTGGACCGCATGGGACCGGGGGTGAAGTCCAGGGAGGAAATGCCGGATTGCCGCGTCACCTGGGTTATCTGGGACGGACGCACCATGTGCCCCCGTTCGGGCCACCGGTTCTCGATTTCGTCAAGGTACATCGGATCCTCGACCATGATGAAATAGGCGTCGTCGTCCCCGGTGGCGTTCGGATCGACATAGACCGACTGGGGATCCCTGGACATGAGTTTCACTTCGCCCCTTCCACCCTGTGCGTCGGGATCGTGCCAGACCTCGACGTAGCCGTTCCCGGCGAACAGCGCCCATATCTGGGCGAGCAGGATCTGAAGATTGAAGAAACCGATCTCCCACTGCGCCTGGATTCCGCGCTGGGTGCGCGCCAGTCTTTCCTTCAGCTTCTCGTCGTTGCCGGCTCCGGCCATGGAGATGTAGATGCGGGGGTTGTTGTCGAGGAGGTCGTTCGCTTCCTGTATCATGATCTGCTGGAGTTCCGGAACCATGACGTTCGGACGAAAGGAAGGGGACTGGACCGCCCTCAGGTACGAGAGGTCGTAAAACTGGCGGATATCCTCGTAGAATTTTTCGCCAAGGACGTTCGTCCGGGCTTTCAGACTCATCTGCTGGAGCCTGTCCAGGCTTGCAATCAGGGAATTGGTCGATTCCCTTTCCTCGATTTCGATCGCCATGTCACTCCTCTTTTCCGTCAGGCACCGTGAACCAGGCCTCTATCATCTCTTGCGCGGTTTTCCGCTTGTCGTCCATGTCGGGAGATTTCCGCGACCGGTACTCCTCGATGGTCAACAGGGCGTCGATATATCCTTTTACCTGGGTTCCGGCGTTTCCAAGAACAATCGCCGAAAAATGTTTTGCAAGGGCGAGTTCGAATCGTCGGAAGGCTTCCCGCTTGTCCCCTTTTTCGAGGTCGTGGGCGAGGTCCTTTCCGATTTTGTCGAGGCCGGAAAGAGTACTTGCGGAAAGGCCATCCGGGAGGAGAAGGTCTTCGGGGGCTCCATTCTCTTCCGCAGATTCTCCTTCCGGTTGCCGGAAGGACCGGGGACCTGCGTCCACCTTCCTTCCGCGAGGGCGGCCTCTCGCTCCCGGTTTCCTTCTTCCCAGAGACGCATCTCCCTCTTCCGGAGGGCTTCCTCTTCCTCGATCTCGTCCGGCCATGTCATGTCACGGCGTTCGTGGCCGGTTTTTCAATCGCGGGAGTCCCGCCGGACGGAATCCCGTTCTTCCATTCCCCGCACCATCCGTTACCCCAGACGACCGGCGGGGTCGAGTAGTTCTGGATGACCGGCATTCCCATCTGGGCGTCCTTGGAGGCGAAGAGTCCCTGCTGGATCCCGACCACGACATGTGTCAGGGTCGGCGGATACCGTCGGCACGTTCCCTTGCTTTTTTCCATCCGGAGGACGTCGAGGGGGAGTTTCTCGATCTGCTCGGCGGTCAGTTCCGCCGGGCGGAAATAACGGCAATCGAAACACTGTTCGGACATTCGCGGACTCCTTATACGTCGATCATGCGGGTTTTGGGGGCGTTCAGATTTTCCCAATGATTCACGAGCGCCATCTGATGGTCGCTTTGATACTTGAACTGCTCCTTCATCGACTCTTCGGAATCGAGAAGGTTGCGGGACTCCCGCATGCCTCCCGCGGGGGGATAATGTTTCATGGCCATGCAGGCGATCAGGGCGGAAAAAAAGATGTCGTCGTGCCCCTTTTCCACCTCGAACCGGTAATTGGGCGTCGCGCGAACGAGACCCATCTGCTGGAAGAGCTGGGCGGACCGCACTTTCACGCGGCCTCCACGCACCATTTCCCGGAAATTCGTGATCCCGATGTCGCGGCTTTTCCAGGTCGTCTCCCACCCTCCGTGGGTCGCGTTGGAATGCGGCTTCAGCTTGTCGTCCTTTCCCTTCCAGCCGTACAGGTTGGGATAGTATACCTGGTCCCTGAGGTACGTCTGGACTTCAAGTCCGTGCGCGTTCACCTCGACCGCAATCATGGCATTGTAATAAAAAAGCCCGAGGGCGAACACGAACACCTTGAGATCCATCGGCGAGATCTTGCAGGCCATTTCGGCGGCCTGTTCCCCCGTCGTTCCGTTGAACACGTTGACGGCGGCGAAATCCCCCGTCTCGATTCCGCGGGCCGGATCGCATCCCAGGTAATATTCGCAGCCCTCTTCGGGCCATTCGAAGATCTTGAGCGGAGACTTGTAGTCGGCCTTGATATTCCTCCGGTATGTCGTGAACTCGACCTGTCCGCCGTCGATTTCCAGCCAGCCGTTTGCGATGGGCTTCCGGAGTCCCTGCCGCACATGGGCGATTTCTTCCGGCAGGAACGCGGGGTCCTCGGAAAAGATGAACGCGATTTCCGATGTCACCGGATATTCCTGAGAGAAGCGCGTAACGGACCCTTGGCACTTGTTTTTCATGACTTGGCGGCGCCACATCATCTGGCCGGAATCCAGCTTGTAATCCTTCATGAACTGGGCTTCTTCCTTCGTGGGCGAAAACGAGGGCGCGGGCAAACGGCATTCCGGATCGATGGTCCAGGGAATGAAAATGGGGATGTAGTCGTTCTCGCCGACCTCGGCATCCTTCCAGGTCTTGAAGAAGCTCTCGCCGATTCCGACTTCGCCGTTGGCGGTCGATTCCTGGGCCACGATGGTGTTCTGGGAAAAGTTCACGGTGTTGATGAGGGAAAGGTAGGATTCGGGGCGGATGAAGGCGGCTTCGGAAACGTGGAGGGCCTGCCGGGTCATTCCGCGTCCGGCGGTCATGGAGCCGGCGGTCGCCACGTCGAGGAAGGAATCCCCCTTGGGATGCGGAAAGGCGAGCTCCGTTCCCAGGGGCTTCGGAACGGGAATATGAAACCGGTCGGCAAATGACTGGCGCATGAGCCGGGATTTCTGGAAGAGGGAAAGGGACGACTCCTTGTCCTGGGCCACCACCCGGTTCTCCACGTTGGAGTTCCCCCAGCAATGGTAGCTGATCAGGGCTTCGATCAGCGTGGATGCCCCGATCTGCCTTGATTTGAGAACGATGAACCAGAGGGGGCGATCCTTCCGGAAGGCTTCGGAAAGCCGGTCGATCATCAGCTTCTGGGAAACGTTCAGCCGAAGCGGCATCCGGTTTCCTTCCTTGTCCAGGATGTCGATGGCGTTGCAGAATTTTTCGAAGTGGGAGAGGTTCAGTCGGGGCATTTACCGTGTGCGCCTCCGGAAATGTATCGGTCCACCCATTCCCGTCTGACACGTGAGTTCGGAATACCACGCGCCGTTCTTTTGACTCTTGACGAACGGGCGAACCGAAACAGGACTCTGGATCGAGCCCATGTGATCCCTGTCGATCAGCTCCTTCAGGAGACGAAGCGCGTCCCGGATCCTCTCGGCCATGAGCTTCGCCAGTTCGGCGTCGGGAAGAAGCGCCTCCTCCGGCGCGATCCAGAAACGGGAAAAGACCGTCATGCCGTTGGGGTCCCATTTCCCGAGGACATGAGGTGAGGTCATCCAGTCGGTATGGGCCGCCGCCCAGGACAGGACCTGACGGGCGAAAAGAAGAAGCCGGTCGGGATCTTCGGACGGGACAGGTTGATCGACGGGAACGGGCGATGAAGAAACATCGAGGTCATGCGCCATCCGGTTCCTCGCATTCAATCCCATCAATCTTTCTGCTAATCCTCCATTTCAGCAGGTCCATTTCGAAGAAAAGGATACGAATATCACCCTCTCCAAAACAGGTGCTGTTTGAAGAACCATCCTCAAACTCGGCAATGACAAAAAAGACCTTCACATCCTTGAGGAATTTAGCCAGTTCTTCCATGGTCCAGTCTCCGGACTTCCGGAACGGGAGTATATCGGAATCGCTCAATTGTATACCCTTCCCGCCCGCACGATCGGTGGCGAAGGGGGAACCCTGGGAAGCGGCTGCGCCACGGGTTGGCCTTCGCTTTCGCCGTCCTCTCCGGTGTCTTCTTCCCTCTTGCCGGGCTTGGGGGTCCGGTCGGACCAGGGCCTGTTTTTCTCCTGCATGGCGTCGACCAGCAGATTCAAGACTCCGAACAGTTTCTTGAACGTCGCCTGGATCTCGTCGATCTTTCGTTCGAGGGTGTCCTGCTTGTCGTAGATCCGCTCCAGGGCATCCAAGAGAGGATTTCCGCCTTGGGGCTCCGGTTCCTCGGCCTCGGGTTCGATGAGGTCTTTCGATTCTCCCCATGCGATCCAATCGGCAATGAGCAGGTTGTATTTTCCCTTCGATTCTCGACGATAGGGAACGACGCCGGTCAGAGCCTCGAGCTCCCTGAAGAACGGAACCGGGTCTTCCGGTCCTCCGCGGAGTTCCATGAGGCATTCGCGAATCCGGTCTTCCGGAACCGTCCCGTTGTCCGATAATTCTCCGGATTCTCGGGCGCCGCGCTCTGTTACATTATCGCCCTCGGACACCGGTCAGTCTCCGAAATGGACAAAGGTTTTCTTCATCTCCCGGCGACGGAATTCTTCCTCGTGCCTTGTCCTGCGCCGATTGGCCTCGTCGAATTTCTTCTCTTTTTTTATCGCATCCTTGGAGACGGCCTTTATGGCATGGCAGCGGGGACAAACAAACGAAAAGGCCTCGTTCACCTCGATGACCTTCATCTGCCGTCCCTTGCAGTAGGGATTGCTGCAATTCGGGGCGTTCATCCGGACTTGGCCTTGTTCGGCAGTCTTTTCACTTGCGACGGGAAGAAGTCTTTGCGGATCCGGGCCAAGACCGCCTGATCGTTGGTCCTGAACGCCGTGATGTGCTGGTCCAGGATAAGGGCGCACCGGTCCGTGCACATCCGGAACACCTGAAACCGCATCGGGTCCGAGGGATGGGGACACGCCTTCTCGGACCTCCATCGGCCCTCCGGCCAGGGATTTCCGCACACGGAACACCTTCCCAGGCTCTGGTCCGCCCGTCTCCGGTCCAGCGTCTCCGCTCCCTTCCGATACACGTCCTGAAGTCTCTGGACGGCGGCCAATCCCACGTCGATGTCGATGGTCTCCCAGTCGGGCTCGAGCAGGCGAAGGGACGTTCCGCGGTTTTCCGTCCTTTCTTCCCCGGCCCGCTCGGACCGGCTCTTTTTCGCTGTCGCCTTCCCCTTCGGTTCCGGTTCCGGTTCGCCGTCCATCTCGTCAAGAATGCGTTGCGTCAGGTCGTCCATTTCGTCGTGCGAGGCATTTTTGGCCATGGGTTTTTCTCCGTGGGGTCGTTGACTTTTTTATATTACCTGCCTTTGCGGCTCACAGGCAAGAGCTATCCGCGCGTCTTCCCGACCGGCGTAAGGTACGTCCGGCATACGTCCATGTCCATATACACTTTCACGTCCAGGAAAGGAGCCCCCGGTTCCTCGTCCCCCGTGTTCTGGAACAGCTGGGATGCAAGGTATCCCAGGTACGATCCGTCGCTCCGGCGCACAACCTTCACGATCTGGGTTCCGTCCTCGTGCTTCTCCTCGGTATCGAAACGGAAGTCCGTCCCGAACACCTCCTCCAGGTATTCCACGGCCTCCGTGTAACTGTTCATGATATCTCCCAGTCTTTCGCGAAAATTTCTTCTTCATTCAGAAGATAGAATCTTCCATCGTATTCCGGATGTGAACTGTTCACGATTATAAATCCGTCTGTGGTTGTTTTATCGGAAACGATCTGAAAATCCCCTTTCCAGCTTTTCCGGAAAATGGGCTTCCCCTCCCTGTTTTTCCGATACGCCGACAAAAGGGTCACGGCATTTCCTCCTCAATTTCCTTTCCCGTGATCACCACCCGGCCCAGGGAATCCACCACCCCCACCTTCGGCATGTACCCGAAATCGGCGAAGACCCCCCGGTCGTACATCCGCTTGAATATCTTACCGATCTTCAATAGCGTTTCCCGGTCCGTTCCCTCGGGATAGCCCAGAACCTTCCCCCCCGTCAGGACCCGGACCGCATAGCGGTCGGGAATCGGCCGGTCTTTTTGTTTTTCGTTCATGTCCCCTCCCGATCTTCCATGATGCCCATAAACGACGAATCAGGGAATGTATTCTGGTAATACCAGGTGATTCCCTCATTGTCCAATTGACTCACATGTAACGCGATATACTTTACGTTAATGACATAAAAACATCCCTCCAGCACAAGAGGATGGTCCATGATTCTGGT
>VFSW01008603.1_pt1 | contig 14633 bp, 24 predicted proteins | sample 5358111 | NCBI WGS metagenome assembly VFSW01 (sample SAMN11554181, study PRJNA540505) | mine drainage metagenome | isolation source: sediment from site ElyBrook_90M | place: USA: Ely Copper Mine, Vershire, VT | collected 2017 | reverse complement strand
GTGTATTTGCATGGATGTTAAACGGTGTCTGGGGCCGGCGGCTCTGCTTTTTGCTCAAGCTTTCGGAGGGCGTTCATGGCTGCAAGCGCGTTCGTCAGCTTATTGGTGGTCCTGCCGAGGATTTTTGCGGAAACGTCCCGCACTCCCGCGAGTTCGAGAACGGTCCTGGCCGATCCACCGGCTATGAGGCCGTGATTCAGCTTGGCTGGTTTCAAACGGATTCGGGCGGCGCTGTATTTTTCTTCTATTTCGTGGGTGATCGTTCGGCCGTCCTTCAGGTTCACCATAATGAGGTTTTTTTGCGCCTGCCGTTTTGCCTTTTCGACGGAAGCGGCAACATCGAGTCCTTTACCGATGCCGAGGCCGACTCTCCCCTTTTTGTCGCCAATGACGATGGTCGCCCGGAAGCTCATTCTTTTTCCTCCGGCAACGACTCTGGTGACCCTCTTTATTTCAAGGACTTTTTCCTGGAATTCGCTCGGTTTCTTTTTTATGTGTGGGTTTCGTGGATTCATAAAATTTATAACGAAAGACCCGCTTCTCGGGCGCCCTCGGCGACCGCTTTGATCCGGCCGTGGTATTTGTATTTTCCTTTATCAAAAATCACTTTTTTTATTCCCGCCTTCAGTGCCTTTTCCGCGATCATTTTTCCAACATTTTTCGAGGTGTCCGTTTTCTTCCCCTTGGTTTTCGTTTCCAGCGAAGAAGCTGACACGAGCGTCTTTCCCGTCGCATCGTCTATGATTTGGGCGTAAACGTTGGCATTGCTTCTGAAAACGGAAAGCCGTACGCCGTTCCCGACGCTCTTGATCTTTGTCCGGGTCCGTATCGCCCTTCGGTTATTCCTTTTGTTGATTAACGATTGTTTCATGGTTTATGCAGCTGACGTAGTTGCCGCTTTCTTGCCGGCCTTCCTCCGCACTACTTCTCCTTCGTAGTGGAATCCCTTGCCCTTATACGGCTCCGGTTTCTTCATTTGCCGTATATCCGCGGCTGTTTTGCCGACCAAATTCTTATCGATCCCTTGTATCTTCAAGATCGAATTTTTCTCAACTTCGAAGGAAATTCCTTTCGGGGCGGCGAATTTCACCGGATGGGAAAACCCCAAACTCAAGTTTAAATTCTCGCCTTCTTTCATGACGCGGTAGCCGACTCCTTCTAAAATGAGGGTCTTTTCGAATCCTTTCAAAACGCCGGTTACGGCATTCTGCAGGAGCGCTCGTTCGGTCCCCCAGTTGCTCTTCACTTGTTTGACGCGCGATCCGGCCGTCGTTGTGAGCGTTTTGCCTTCCACCGAAACCGTGATGCCGGTAAGGATGGGTATCATGAGTTCTCCCTTCGGTCCCTTTACGGAAACGTGGTTATCCGCAACCGTCACGGTGACGCCTTCGGGTATTGTTATTGGTTGTTTGCCGATCTTTGACATAGGGGTATTACCAGATTTCAAACAATAGTTGGCCTCCGACGCCGAGTTTTTTTGCATCGCTTCCCGAGAGAATCCCCTTCGGGGTCGAAAGAACAAGGGTTCCAAAACCGCTTTTAACGCTCCGAATGTCGCGGTAACCGAGGTATTGCTTGACCGAAGGCTTGCTCAAGATCCGTATACCTTGGATCATTTTCCTTCCCATAACATTCATCTCGATGTATTTTTTGTATCCCTTTCCCTTGACTTCGGAGTTCTTCACGAACCCCTTCATTTCGAGGACGTCGACAACCGCCTTGTCCAACTTCGAGTAGCGGCTTTTGACGGTTTCCTTTTTCGCCTTTTGGGCGTTTTTGATTTTTATAATGAGATCGATGTACATATTACCAGCTTGCTTTTTTAATTCCCGGAATTTCGCCCCGGCTTGCCAATTCTCTGAAGCAAATCCTGCAAAGATTGAAATCCCGAAGGTAACCGTGCGCCCTTCCGCAACGGAAACAGCGATTCACTTTTCTGGTCGTGAATTTCGGTGTTTTTTTGGATCGTACGTAGGTGGATGTCTTTGACATGAATTTATTTCTTCAATGGTACCCCAAGGTTGCGGTATAAATCAATCGCAGCATCGCGATTTTTGTCCTTTGGAACGACGGTAACTTGGATGCCGAACGTCGTCCTCGTTTTTTCCAATTCTATTTCCGGAAAGACGGTTTGGTCCTTGAATCCGATGTTCAGGTTTCCATTCGCGTCAACGTTCGAAAGATTCAATCCGCGGAAGTCTTTGACGCGGGGCAAGGCGAGATTGATGGTTTTTTCCAAAAAATTCTTCATGCGCGCTCCCCGAAGCGTCACCTTGAGTCCGATGATTTGGCCGGCGCGCACCTTGAATCCGGCAATGGATTGTTTTGCTTGCCTCCGGGAGGCCTTTTGGCCGGTGATTGCCGCGATATCCTTCTCGATCTCCGGCAAGCCCTTATCCTCGAAGTGGTCTTCCTGGCTGCGTCTCCCGATGCCGGAATTGACCACCACTTTTTCGATTTTTTTCATGAAGTCTTCCATGGTCGTTATATGGTCGCTTTGCATTTTTTGCATACCCTTTCTTTTTTCGTTCCGTCGATTTTCATGCCGATGCGCGTCGGTTTATGGCATGAAGGACACACAATCGAAACATTCGACGTAGACATCGGCCGTGGAACGTCGACGATCTGCCCTTTTTCGTTTTGCGTCCTGGGTCGCGCGTGTTTCTTGAATATGTTCAATCCCTCAACGACGATTTTTCCGGCCCGCGAGTCAACTTTAATGACCTTGCCGCTTTTTCCGGCATCTTTCCCCGTCGTTATTTTTACCAGGTCTCCTTTCTTGATCTTCATGTTCGTGTTACACCAATTCTTCGGCAAGCGATGCGATGGCATCGTATCCTCGTTCTTTTATTTCCCGCGGAAGCGGACCGAAAACTCTGGTCGCCTTCGGTTCTTTTTTGTCTTTGTCGATGATGACGACGGCATTGTCTCCGAACCGGACATACGAGCCGTCTTTCCTTCTGAGCGGTTCACGTTGCCGGACGACCAAGACGTTCACAATGTCCTTCTTCTTGATTTGTTTTCTTGGTTCGGCGGTTTGGACGGAGGCCACGACGACATCGCCGATGCGCGCATATCTCCGTTTGCTGCCGCCCAAAATCCGGAAACACCGCACGATTTTCGCGCCGGAATTGTCCGCTACTTTTAATATGGAACGTTCCTGTATCATGGTTTTATACGCGTCCGCTGATGATCCAGCGCTTGTCTTTGCTTAACGGTCTCGAGTCCTGAATGATCACTTTTTCTCCCGTTTTGTACTCGTTGTGTTCATCATGCGCTTTGAATCGCTGCGTTATTTTGTAGTACTTCTGGTAACGGGGATGTTTTCTCAGGCGTTCAACCTCCACAATTCTCGTTTTTTGCATTTTGTCGGAAACGACGATGCCTTGAAGCTTTCTCATGGTATTAATTCTCTTTGCGCGCGTTTTTAGCCGTGAGGATTTGCGCTATCCTCATCTTGGTCTTTTTGACCTCTTTAATGTTCTTCACTTTACCAGCCGCCAGATTAAATTTCAAATCCACGAGCTTTTGGCGCTCTTCCGCGAGTTCTTTTTCCAATTCGATTATCGGAACGTCTTTTAAATTTTTCGTTTCTTTCTTTGCCATGTTAGTTCTTTTCGATGACTTTCGTTTTGACGGGAAGTTTGTGGCCGGCAATGCGGAGCGCTTCGTGGGCGGCCGCTTTTGGTATGCCGTCTATTTCGAAGAGGACCCTGCCGGGGCGCACTGGGGCGACGTAATGATCGATGTTTCCCTTGCCGCCTCCCAAGGTGACTTCCGGAGGAAGTTTCGTTATCGGTTTATCCGGGAAGATGCGAATCCAGCTCTTGCCGCCCTTTTTCAAGGCATGTGCGATGGATTTTCGTGCCGCTTCGATTTGCTGCCCCGTGATCCAGGCCGCTTCGGTTGCTTGAAGGCCGACGGTGCCGAAACTCAAGGAAAGTCCTCTTGTTTCTTTCATCCGTTTCTTGGATCTTCCTTTTTGCTGTTTTCGATGTTTTTGTTTTTTAGGTTGCAGGAACATGGCAGTTTATTACTTGGTTTCTTCGAAAACTTCACCTTTATAAATCCATACTTTGATGCCGACGGTACCATACGAATTGTGCGACGTCGCCTCGCCGTAATCGATGTTCGATCGGAGGCTTGAGAGGGGCATTTTGCCCTTCAAAAGGAAGTCGCTTCTCGATATTTCGGCCCCGTCGAGCCGGCCGTCCATTTTGATTTTTGCTCCCTTCACGTCGCGATTCTGCATGATCGATTCCAATCCCCGCTTCATGACGCGCCGGTACGGAAGCCTCTTTTGAAGGTCCGCCGCCAATTGCTGCGCGATGACAGGCGCTGAAATTTCAAACCGCTTCAATTCTTCGATGTTGATGTTGAGCGAAAAGTTTTGATTGATGTTGTTCTTTTTTCTCGACTTCTTCAACGCTTTTTGGATCTTATTTTTCAGCTCTTCGATGCCCTTCCCCCCCCTGCCGATGATGAGTCCCGGCTTGGCGGATCTGATGTTCACGCGGACGTTTTCTCCCGCGCGCTCGATGTCGATCGCCGCGATGCCGGCCTGTAGGATCGAGGCATTGATAATCCCCCGGATCATGTGGTCTTCTTCCACAAAAAACTTGTTCGATTTTTTCAGGAACCACCGCGATGACCATGGAATGGTCACGCCGAGCCGGTATGCATTTGGTTTTATTTTTTGAGCCATATTATTTAAATCGCTTTCCTTCTAAAAACTCTTTTGAGGGTCCCGGTTTCAGCTGCGGGCTTTGGCGTATCGATTTCTTTCATTTCTTTTACGACCGGCTCTTGTTTTGATTGCTTGGCTTGCTTTTTTTCCTTTTCCGGCTTTGTTTCCTTTTTGGCTTTCTTGGTTCGCACGAACGTGAACGTGCCGCCGACCGTACGATCGGAAACCCCCAACGTCATCGTTACGTGGCTTGTTTTCTTTTGAATCGGATCGACGCCTCCTCGCGCCCGGGTTGTCCATCGCTTGAACATCGGACCATTGTCAACCGTTATCGTTTTAACGAAGAGTTTTTTTGCGTCGAGGTGATGATTGATCGTGGCGTTCGAAACGGCCGAACGCAAAAGCTTCAATAAAGGTTCCTTGGAGCGCCTTGGATTTACGACGAGCTTCGCTTCGGCAACGTCTACGTGAAGGAACTTCAAAAGATCCGCGACAAAACGCACCTTTCGATGGGGCATGCGGAGGTATTTGAGCGTTGCTTTTATTTCAGTTAATTCGTTCGCCATGGAATTTATTATTTTTTACCGCCCGCCGCGGGTGATGGTGCCGGTGCCGCTCCTTTTTCAAGTTCCTTTTGCATTTTTCCGCCATGCTTGACGAATTTCCTCGTCGGCGCGAATTCGCCGAGGTGGTGTCCAACCATGTCTTCGCCGACGCGAACTTCGATGAAGTTCTTTCCGTTGTGCACAAGGAAAAGAAACCCGACCATCTCGGGAGAAATTTCGGAATCGCGCGACCAGGTTTTCACGGCCGGTGCATCGCTCGCTTTCAGTTTCGAGATCTTCTTCAGGAGTTTGGGATCCACAAATGGACCTTTTTTGCTTGATCGTGACATGGTCTTATGTTCTTCGTTTTACGATAAGTTTGTTCGAATACCGATTTTTTCTCCGGGTTTTGTGACCGCCGGTGATCTTTCCCCATTTCGTTTTGGGTTTTCTGGTTCCCCGCGGCTGCCGGCCTTCGCCGCCGCCATACGGGTGGTCCCGCGGATTCATGACGGAACCTCGCACGGTCGGCCGAATGTTCAGCCATCGCGATCGTCCCGCCTTGCCAAGTGTTATCAAATTATATTCTGGATTGGATATTTGTCCAATGGAAGCGTAGCAATCCCACAGTATTTTTCTTATTTCGCCGGACGGCATTTTGAGATGCGTATAGCCGTCTTCGTGCGCAAGGATTTGCGCTGAAGTTCCCGCGGAGCGGATGAGCTGCCCTCCCGTTCCCGGCTGCAATTCCACGTTATGGACGAATGCTCCGACGGGGATCCGCTTCAAAACGGTTCTCATGCCGTTCTCGAGGGGCGCATTGGGGTCCGTAAGAACGCGGTCGCCAACCTTCATGTTGTGCGGCGCCAAGATGTACCTCCGTTCTCCGTCCGCATAGAGGACGAGGGCGATGAAAGCGGTCCGATACGGATCGTATTCGATGGTCTCCACCCTTCCCGGTATCCCTACTTTTAATTGTTTGAAATCGATCTGCCGATAGACGATCTTGTTTCCGCCTCCCTGATGACGCGTGGAAATTTTCCCCTGATTGTTCCGCCCGGCGTTCTTTTTGAGACGCTCGGTAAGCTGTTTCCGCGGTTTCACGGCGGAAAGAACCCGGTAGTCGACTACCGTCATCGATCTCGTCGATGGAGTTCGAGGATTCAGTTTCTTGATCATGGTTACTGTATTTCGATCTTATCCCCTTTTTTGAGGGTTATGATCGCTTTTTTGATCGACTGTCTCCGCCGAGGCTGGTTTTTAAAATATTTCAGTTTCCCCTTGATGTTCACGATGTCGACGGCTATGGGTTTCATGTTGTAGCGTTCGGCGATGTTTTCCTTGATGAGCGGCTTCGTTGCAGACCCGTCGACGACGAAAACGTATTTATTGAGCGCCGAAAGATCGGTTGATCGTTCGGTGATCCGCGGTCTTACCAAAACGTTCCGCGCCATGTGCTTTGCCGCTTTTTTGGGTTCGGTTTTCTTTTGTTGTTCCGCTTTGGTTTGTTCCGTTTTGACGACGGGCTCCTCCTTTGCGGTTTTTGGTTGTTTTTTGAAAATGGCCATGGTTATTTCTCGTATTTTTTAGCAAAGGTCGACAAGGCGTCCTTCTCGAAAAAGATCTTCCGGGAAAGGAGGGATTCGTAAATGTTCAAGGATTGCGGCGTCGAAAGTTCGACGGTCGGGAGGTTTCGGAATGCCAAAAGCGCCGTTTTATTCTTCGGTTCGACGACCAAGAGAACTCGGTCGCGTTTCTCCGACAGGTTTTTAATGACTTCAGCCGCTTTCTTCGTTTTCGGTGCTTCCAAATTCAGATCATCCACTATCTTGACGTCGTTATCCTTGATCTTTTTGGAGAGGACTGAAAGCAAGGCAAGCTTTTTCATTTTTGCGTTGATCTTTTTCGAATAATCTTTCTCGTTTCGCGGCCCGAAGGTGACGCCGCCGCCGATCCAAAGTGGCGATCTGCTCGATCCGTGCCGCGACCGGCCGGTGTGTTTTTGGCTCCACGGCTTCTTGCCGCCGCCGGAAACTTCTGATCGGTCTTTGGTGTGCGCCCACGGCCGTCTTGCGTTCGAGGTGAATGCTACGAACGCTTGATGGACGAGGTCGGGATTCCACTTTACGGCAAAAAGCGATTCCGACACTTCGACGGTTCCCGTCTTTTTATTGGTTTTGTCGAAAACGTCCAGTTTCATTTTTGTATTTCAATCTTTCCGCCGACCGGTCCGGGAATCGCTCCTTTCATAAGGACGATTTTTTCTTCGGTTCGAATGCCGACAACCTCCAAATTCTTGACGGTCACCCTTTCAACGCCCATGTGACCGGCCATTCTCCTGCCCTTGATGGTTCGTTGAGGGGCCGTCGGACCGTTCGATCCTGGCGCCCGCAAGCGATCTTTTTGCCCGTGGCTCTTGGGACCGCCGTGGAAGCCGTGCCGTTTCACGACGCCTTGAAAACCGCGTCCTTTTGTCGTGCCGCTCACCTTCACCAATTCCCCTTCTTTTATCTCTGAAAGGTCTGAATTTTCGGAAACTTTAACCGGCGTGACAGCTACGCAGATATCCTCTTTCCAAACTTGAGACATTTTTAGTTTTGTGCCGCTGACTTTCATGGTGATTTGGTCAAAAAAAGAACCGAGACGCGCCCGGTTTTGCTTTTGGCTGCTTGTCTCCTTGGGTCTTATATTAGACAAAAGGGCATTTTTTGTCAACTAAGAAGCTGGAGCTCATTCTCTTTTCTCTCAAACACGCTATGCCAAACCCCGGCGAGGTTTGGCCGCTCGCTCTCGGCCTCGCTCGTGAGGAGAAATGGCGTTACCCGTGCGGCAGCTCTCGGAGCTCTGGGTTGCTTGGTCTCCCAGAGGGAGAACAGAGAGCGAGAGCGCAGGGCAGCTCCGCTCGCTGGAAGCGGAGAATGCCCGGTGCCGGTAGGGCAATGTCATTTCTCCTCACACCATGCCCGCTCGGCCTCCGAGACGGTTTTATCGAAAAGAGAATGAGCTCCTGGGAGGCGGTGGATTATGAAATGCAAACACCGCCTCGAATGGCGGTGTTTGCATTGCTGCTCTTTTTCAATTCCTATTCCATCTTAATTTCAACGTCCACGCCCGAAGGCAAGTTGAGATCGGTCAAGGATTCTATCGTTTTTTGTTCGGGGTTCATGATGTCGAGAAGCCGTTTGTGAATGCGAAGCTCAAACTGCTCTCTCGATTTTTTATGCACGAACGTCGAACGGTTCACGGTATATTTCTTGAACTCGGTCGGCAAAGGTATCGGTCCCACGATCTCACCGCCCTGCCGCTTGATCGTTTCGATGATTTGGCGGACAGAGTTGTCGATCAATTTTGGATCGTACGCTTTGATCTTTATTCTCAATTTGTCTTTTTGAAGATCTGAATCTTTCTTGGGCATTTTCGTTTGAAAGAGCTGCGATGAATCGTAGTTATTTAATGATCTTGGTTACGACTCCGGCACCGACGGTTTTGCCGCCCTCGCGGATGGCGAACCGTTGCTGCTCTTCAAGAGCAACCGGGGCAATGAGCTTGACGGTGATGTTCACCGTATCTCCCGGCATGACCATTTCGGTCCCTTCCGGAAGCGTTACTTCTCCCGTAACGTCGGTTGTTCTGATGTAGAATTGCGGTTTGTATCCCTTGAAAAACGGCGTGTGTCGGCCACCTTCCTCTTTGGAGAGGACGTAAACCTCTGCCGTGAATTCGGTGTGGGGCGTAACGCTGCCCGGCTTTGCGATGACTTGGCCGCGCTCCACGTCTTCCTTCTTCAAGCCGCGGAGGAGAACCCCCACGTTATCGCCTGCTTGGCCCTCATCGAGGGTTTTCTGGAACATTTCGATGCCCGTGATGACCGTTTTCGTGGTCGGCCGGAGGCCGATGATTTCCACTTCGTCGTTCACTTTGACGATTCCCCGCTCAACCCTTCCGGTCACGACAGTGCCGCGTCCCTCGATCGAAAAGATATCTTCGATCGGCATTAGGAACGGCTTGTCGATGGCGCGGACCGGTTCCGGAATATAATCGTCCAACGCTTTCACGAGTTCGAGGATCGGTTTTGCCGCTTCGTCGTCAGCCGATTTCGCTTCGAGCGCCTTCAAGGCCGAACCGCGGATGATCGGGGTTGCATCTCCGTCGAAATGATACTTCTTCAAAAGTTCTCTGACTTCTGATTCGACGAGATCGATGAGTTCCGGATCGTCAACCATGTCCACCTTATTAAGGAAGACGATGATCTTCGGAACGCCGACTTGATAAGCGAGCAAAATGTGCTCCCGCGTCTGCGGCATCGGGCCGTCAGCCGCCGAAACGACGAGAATTGCGCCGTCCATTTGCGCGGCGCCCGTAATCATGTTCTTGATGTAATCGGCATGTCCCGGAGCGTCGATGTGCGCATAGTGGCGCTTTTCCGATTCGTATTCGGAGTGGTGGAGGGCGATCGTTATACCGCGCGCTTTTTCTTCCGGCGCGTTGTCAATTTGATCGACGGCTTCCTCCTTCTTTGCCAAACCCTTCATGTGAAGGACGTGGGTGATGGCCGCGGTCAACGTCGTTTTTCCGTGGTCCACGTGGCCGATCGTCCCAACATTGACGTGCGGTTTGGTTCTTACGTATTTTTCTTTTTCTGCCATGTTTTTTGTTTTTTTGTTTCGACCTAAAGACTTTTAGTTATTGATAGTGTAGAACATTCTCCTCTTTTTATCAAGGTTTGTCAACATTTATTTACTTCTTTCTCCCCTCAATGATGGTTTGAGCCACATTTTGCGGCACTTCCTCGTAGTGGGAAAATTCCATATTGAACGAACCCCGGCCTTGGGTCATCGATCGGAGCGCGGTTGAATAGCCGAACATTTCCGCAAGCGGAACGTTTGCATCGACGACGCGAATAGTGCCCCGTTCTCCCATCGACTTGATCTTGCCGCGTTTGGAGCTCAAGTCGCCCGTCACGTCGCCCAAGAAGTCGGGGGGGACGATGACCTGCACCTTCATGATCGGCTCGAGGAGAATGAGTTTTGCCTTGTTACATGCTTCTTGGAGTGCCATGGAACCGGCGATTTTGAAAGCGAACTCGGAAGAGTCCACTTCGTGGTACGATCCGTCGAAAAGCGTGCCCTTGAGGTCGATCAAGGGATAGCCGGCCAACATGCCGCGGCCCAGCGCTTCCCGGCTCCCCTTTTCCACGGCCGGTATGAATTCTTGCGGAATGACACCTCCCTTGATGGCGTCCACGAATTCGAATCCAGTGCCGCGTTCCAAGGGCTCCACGTTGATCCACACGTGACCGTATTGTCCGCGGCCTCCCGATTGCCTGATGTATTTGCCCTCGGCTTCCGCCTTCCCCTTGATGGTTTCTTTGTAGGCGACTTGCGGCCGCCCGACGTTCGCTTCAACGTTGAATTCCCGTTTCATGCGATCGACGATGATCTCGAGGTGGAGTTCTCCCATGCCCGAGATGATGGTTTCGCCCGTTTCTTCGTCGCCGGCAACCCGGAAGGTCGGGTCTTCTTCGGAAAGACGATGTAAGGCAATGCCCATTTTCTCCTGGTCAGCCTTCGTTTTTGGTTCGATGCGGACAGAAATGACGGGCTCGGGGAACGTGATCTTTTCGAGAATGATCGGATGTTCCGGATCGGTCAAGCTGTCGCCGGTCGTCGTGTTTTTGAGGCCGACGATGGCGCCCAAATCTCCCGCATACAGCTCTTCCACTTCTTCTCGGTGGTTGGCGTGCATGCGGACCATTCTGCCGATGCGCTCCTGATTGTTTTTGGTCGAGTTCAAAATATAGCTGCCCCGCTTGATGACGCCCGAGTAAATCCGGAAATAGGTGAGCGATCCGACGAAAGGATCGGCGGCTATCTTGAATGCCAAGCCGGCAAACGGTTCTTCGTCCTTCGGATGCCGCTCTTCTTCGTTGCCCGTTTCGGGATTGATCCCCTTGATTGCAGGCATGTCCAAGGGCGATGGAAGATAATCGATGACGGCGTCGAGAACCAACTGCACGCCTTTGTTTTGGAGCGCCGATCCGCAGAAAACGGGCACCAGGCGGTTCGCGATGGTTTCGTTCCGTAAAACTCTCTTCAAGGCGTCGACCGAAGGTTCTTTTCCTTCCAGGTATTCCGCCATCAAGCTGTCATCCTTTTCCACGATTTTTTCGATGAGATCGTGCCTCTTGCTCTTCGCGGTTTCCGCGAGTTCCTCCGGAATTTCGCCTTCGATGATCTTTTCTCCGTGTTCGCCCTCGAAGCGGATCGCTTTCATGTTCAAAAGATCGATGACGCCTTCAAAAGCAGATTCCGAGCCGATGGGTATTTGCATGGCAACGGCATTCGGCGTCAGCCGCTCGAGGATCGAGTTAAAGCTGAAATCGAAACTCGCCCCCATCCGGTCGAGCTTGTTGATAAAGCAAATTCTGGGTACTTCATATTCGTCGGCGTAGTGCCAATTCGTTTCCGATTGCGGCTCAACGCCGGCAACGCCGTCGAAAACGACAACGGCACCGTCCAAAACGCGGAGTGAGCGCTTCACTTCGACCGTAAAGTCGATGTGGCCGGGCGTATCGATGAGATTGATCCGGTGTTCGTGCGTTTTATCGCCTTTGGCGTAGGTTGGGATCCAAAAACAAGTCGTGGCAGCCGAGGTGATGGTGATGCCCCGCTCCCGTTCCTGTTCCATCCAGTCCATGACGGTATCCCCTTCGTGGACTTCCCCGATCTTGTGGGAAACGCCCGTGTAAAACAAAACACGCTCCGACGTCGTCGTTTTTCCGGCATCGATATGGGCAATAATGCCGATGTCTCTGACTTTTTCCAACGGGTATTGTCTCGGCATATTGATTAACCCCTCAAGTAGCTCGCAAAGGCTCGGTTTGCTTCAGCCATGCGGTGCGTATCCTGCTTTTTCTTGATCGCCGTTCCTTCGTTTTTGGAAGCGGCAATGATTTCTTCCGCGAGTTTTTGGGCCATGGGTTTCCCCTTCTTCTTTCGCGCTGCGTCGATGATCCAGTGCGTTGCAAGGAAGAATTTCCGCTCGCTTCTCACTTCCCGCGGTATTTGGTAGTTTGCTCCGCCGATTCGCTTCGAGGTTACCTCGAGAAGCGGCGTAGCGTTTTCAAGCGCCCGCTCAAAAACTTGAATGGGGTCTTCCTTCGTCTCTTTTTCGATTCGTTGCAAGCTTTCGTACAAAATCTTCTCGGCGGCTAATTTCTTGCCGTCTTCCATGAGGTAGTTTATAAAACGACCCATATCCACGCGGCCGTGGACGTGGTCGGGATTATGCTCTCTTTTTTTGAATCCTTTCCTTCGCATGATGATTATTTTTTCGGACGCTTTGCCCCGTACTTGGAGCGTTGCTGCTTCCTTGCTTCGACGCCTTGCGTGTCCAAGACACCCCGGACAACATGATAGCGGACGCCCGGAAGGTCCTTAACTCTCCCGCCGCGGACTACCACGACGGAGTGTTCTTGAAGGTTGTGGCCTTCGCCAGGGATGTACGCGGTGACTTCCATGCCGTTTGTAAGCCGCACCCTTGCCACTTTTCGCAAGGCGGAGTTCGGCTTTTTCGGCGTCGTCGTAAAGACCTTCAAGCATACTCCCCGCTTGAAGGGCGACGGCGAGTCGACGGGGCGGTTTTTTAAATAATTGAAATAAAACTCCAAGGCTGGAGATTTCGATTTCTTCTTGGCAGTCGACCTGCCTTTCTTGATCAACTGATTAACAGTGGGCATCTTTGTCGCTACGGATAGATATGGTAAGGGCGATTGCTAAAATTGTCAACCCACGGTAACCGGCTTGTAGCTCCCGCTTGTGAAGTCGAACTGATAAAAAGCGGCATTGTCGGAAGGACCGACCTGGAGAATGAAACTTGTCGTCGAGGGATCCAGGGAAAAGTTCACCATGCCGTCCACGGAACTTTGCGGCGGCATCGCTTTGAAGGCCCCGGTAATGCTCGTCGAGGTCTCATTGCTCCCCGAAGGATTGAAGATTTGTACGAGATTCGAAAGGTCGACGGCGCTATAGCTCGTTGCGGAATCCGTGAATACCTTGACCGTCACGGCAATAGTCCCGTCCGGCGTTTTGGTAACTTTGCTCACGAGAACAGTGAGCTTTGCCTGGGGCTGAAGGTCGGGGCTCGACGTCGCATTGAATAAGATGCTGGAATTTATCGAAACCGGCGATGATTGAGAAGAAGTCGCGGTCGTTGTTTCCGCAAGGGTGCTTGAGGCCGAGGCCGAACTTGAGCTCGAGCTCAAGTTTGTATTCGTGCTTGTGTTTACACCCACAATGTCTGTGACGTCCTGCGAGTCTGGGCTTTCCAGAGCGCCGATCTTTTGAAAGAGAATGTAGAATCCGGCGATCATAAGAACAACCATTACTCCCAATACCAGATATAAATTCCCGAGGCTTCTGTTTTTGTTCATGGTTCTATTATATCATGAGAGGGTTACCGAAATGATAACAGTTGTCTTTGAAGTAATTATTTTGATATTTTCAGCGGTCATCCACGAGGTATCGCACGGCTTCGTTGCGGATAAGCTGGGAGATCCGACCGCGAGGCTTTCGGGGAGATTGACGTTGAACCCCTTGAAACATCTGGACCCTTTCGGATCGGTCATTCTCCCCCTTCTCCTTTCCCTCATACCCGGCGGCATTATCTTCGGCTGGGCAAAGCCCGTTCCGTATAATCCTTACAATTTAAAGGACCCAGAAAAAGGCGCGGCAAAGATCGCGGCTGCGGGTCCCCTTTCCAATTTCGCCTTGGCGCTCGTCTTCGGCATTCTCTTTAGAATTACCGCTCCCTACAACAATGGAATTTTTGCAAGCTTCAATGCATTTGCCGGCATCATCGTTGCAATCAACGTGCTCCTCGGCGTTTTTAATTTGGTACCGATTCCACCCCTCGACGGGGCGAAGGTCCTTACGGCGTTTTTGCCGAACAGCGCTTGGAAGGTGAAACGGTTTCTTGCCGAGAACAATCCGTATGGCTGGTTTATCTTGATCGCCTTCATTTTTTTCGGCTTTTCCGTCATAACGCCGATCATCTCGTTCATTTTCAGGATCGTCACCGGCATTCCTCTCTACTGAATTGACATCCGCATTTTCTTTAGGTAACATCCAACCATATGCGACAGTGCTCTATTTGCGGGAAATCGTATAAAATTGCCAATACGCGCGTGATGCTTCGGAGTCATTACAACCCGACGTCCTCCCAGCGGAAGCGGGCGAACTTGAAGCTAGTGCGCAACATCGTTCCGGGAAAACGGGTTTTGGTGTGCGTGAAGTGCTTGAAAACTTTGAGTAAAAAGAAAGCGCCTTTGAAAAAATAAGGCGTTTTTTGCGGGCTGTAGTATAGCGGTAGTATACACCCTTGGGTGGGTGCGACCCGGGGCC
>VFSW01008602.1_pt1 | contig 14636 bp, 20 predicted proteins | sample 5358111 | NCBI WGS metagenome assembly VFSW01 (sample SAMN11554181, study PRJNA540505) | mine drainage metagenome | isolation source: sediment from site ElyBrook_90M | place: USA: Ely Copper Mine, Vershire, VT | collected 2017 | reverse complement strand
CCTGATCTCGGGGAACTGTAACAGCGAGATCAACGTCTCGCAGGTCGTCCTCGAAATCCTCTCCGCAATCCCACCCGCCGCGCAGATAGCTGCAGGCAACGAACTCCGCTTCCCCCCGGCAATATCTTACGGGGCGTATGGCGGTAGCAGCGGGTGGTCGACCACAGTGGTCACGACAGACGACGGCACCGAATATCGTCTGGGACGCTGGGGTCGCAGCCTGGGGCAATGGGTCGTCGGCCATAACCTGAGGAAGGCGAGCGACTGGCAGATCCTCCTGGCGCTCCACCGGCTGTCGCAAGGCAGCTTCCTGCCTATTCGCTTCCAGGACTGGACCGACTATCAGGATGGCGGCCAGGGCGTGACGATCCTCAACTCGGCCGGCCAGGTGCAGCTCGCAAAGCAGTACCAACTGACCGACGAAATATCGCTTGTTACTTTCACCGATCAGCGTCCGATCTACAAGCCTCAGCCTGGGACCCTGGCCTTCTCTTCTCCCTCGTCCGGGGTGTCGGTCAATTATGCGACGGGGGTAATTTCAGGCGCCGGGGTGGTTGCCGGTACGACGACATGGACCGGAAGTTTTGACGTTGCAGTGCGGTTCGATTCTGACCTCGCTGACTTCTCCGTCGATAAGCCCGGAGACGTTTCTACAGGCACAGCCAGCTTCGCCGGCGGCTGGCGGTCAATCCGACTGGTCGAAGTGAGGCCACAAACACCATGAGAATCCTCTCCGCCGCAATGCAGGGGCTGTTGAACTCGGACAGCATATCCGGGCTGTCGACCTTCTGGAAGCTGACACGCAAGGACGGTACCATCCTCGGCTTCACCGACTACGACGCCCCCATCATCGCCAACGGCGTCACCTACCAGGCCGCCTCCGGCTTTTCCCGGAGCGCCATGGAGTCGCGCGCCGACCTGTCAGTGCCAAACTGCGACGCGACCGCCATCCTGACATCCAGCGCCATTACAGAGGCCGACATTCGGGCCGGGAAGTACGATGGCGCAACCATCGCGATCTGGCTTGGGGTACCGACCGATACTGATTTCGCGGTCTATGGAACAGTCCCCCTGCCGGGCGCTTTCCTTGGGGAGATCAAGCTGCAAGATGGGGTGTGGATCGCTGAGCTGCTTGGCCTCAGCTACGCCCTTTCTCAAGGCTTCATCGAGGTCTGCACGCCGACCTGCCAGGCCGACCTTTTTGACGCGCGCTGCGGTGCCGGCCCTCGGCTGCTGAATGCTGCGGATTTCACGGATTCGTCGAACGTCTTGAGTGTCGTCGTAGACCGGCTGCAGTTCACCGTCGCGACCGCGGGGCTGCGGTTTAGCGCCGGGAGTTTTGCCGACGCAGGGAGTACGAATGTCCCTCCCTACACCTACGGGACTCTCACCTGGACGAGCGGCGCCAATAAAGGGGATGGCTACGAAGTTAAGCTGGCCTTCTTCGACGGCAGCGAGCAGTACAACATCCAGCTCTACCTACAGACATCCCAGCCAATAAACGCTGAGGACTCCTTCACGATTACGACGGGGTGCGACAAGACACAGTCGACGTGTTTCAACATCTACAACAACATCCTCAACATGCGGGGGTTCCCGGGAGTTCCTGGTTTGAATTTCCTGTTCGACTACGGGGAGGCGGCTGCACCATGATTGGGCATGAGGAAGAACGCCTCGCAGCCGTGGCAGAGCTGCGGTCGTGGCTCGGGACGCCGTGGGCCCACCAGGGGCGTACAAGGGGGGTTGGCGTCGACTGCATTGGGGTGGCCCTTGTCATCGCGCAGGCGGCGCACGCCTTTGACGACCCGGGCGCTGTGGTGCCGCAAAACTACAGTCGGCTCCCCCGCATGAACCAGATGCGGAAGTTCATCGAGCAGCATATGAGCGTCATAGAGAAACAAGATGCTCTCGTGGGAGATATTGTGCTTGTCGCGTGGCATACTCACCCGACGCACCTGATGGTGTTATCGGATCAAACACCTGGATGCATCCGACCTCCCTTCAACATAATTCACGCCAACAACGCCAGGACGGTCAGCGTCGTGACAGAGCGTCCCTTGGGGTCCTGGCGGGGGATGAGCGTGACTGGGTGCTACCGATTCCGCAGGTGGGCTTGACATGGCTTCCATCGTTCTCGGCGCTGTCGGCTCTACTTTTGCCGGGCCGATCGGCGGCATGCTGGGAGGCGCGCTCGGCTCCTTCATCGACAACAAGATCTTCAACCATCGCTGGATTCAGAAGCCCAACCCCTGGGACCTTATCGTTGAATCAGCGGCCTTCGGTACGGCCATACCTATTTGCTTCAACCGCTGCCTGGTGGCCGGCAACCTGATTCAGTCAACGAATCTGATCCCAAGCGAGCACAACTCGAAGGGAGGTAAGGGCGGCGGGAGCAAGGGGGGACAGCCCTACTACACATACAGCGCGACATTCGCGACGCTGATTTGTCGGACGACCGACAGCTTTGGAATAAACCGGCCTCTGAAGAACATCTGGCGTATGTACGCCGATTCAAAAGTGATGTGGTCTCGGGACCCAAACGATCAAACAATAAATACGGACAACCAAGATATAAGTCTGCAGAGCGCCTACCAGCCGATCTACGACTCGTTCGGAGTAGAGGTGGGCGGCATTGCAACAGTCTATGAGATGAACCAATCCAAGAACGCTAATACCCAGAGCCCTGCCGGGTATGTGCATCTCTGGTACGGATACGAAAATCAAGCCGCCGACCCTACCCTTATTGAGACGTTCGGAGCTGCCTTCACCCCCTCCTATAACGGGTATGCCTACGCTGTCTTCAGCATGGGGCTGCAGTGGTTCGGCAACCGCATCCCGCAGATCAAGTTCGAAGTAAACGGCTGGCCAGCGGCCTCTGTCACCAACCTGGGATCACCCCCCGCTACCCTGCCGCCGGGGGGCGCGCCTCAGACGAACTTCGCGAACGACACTTTCGTCTCCAGCGCATTGCAATCCTACCCCACCAGCCTCTCGACCGGGTTGAGCTACGTCTGCGACGAGAATGCGGTCACGCCGGTCTATTCTGTTCTGGCCGCGGTCCTCAATCCCGTGGTCTACCTGAACCCCGCCTCTGGCGCGCAGACGGACCCGGTAATAGCGGCCGTCGCCGGCTATGCCGATGGGGTGGTTTTTCAAACGCCCAACCAAGGCCCCAGCGGGTTTGGAGCTGACGCGACCTTATGGCTTTCGGTGCAGCCGGCATCTGGCAGCACTGGCGGCCCAGCCCTACTGCAGCTGATCGGGGGCACAGGCACAAAACAGATCTTTCCCCTCGCCAGCCCGGGCACCTCGGGGCTCACGGCAATGGTAGGTTCTGGGTTGACCGCCTACTGCGGCGGCCTGCTGTTCGTCAGCGACAACTCGACCAGGTTCCAGGTCTACGACCTATCCCGTTTGACCGCAGCGGGGAACCCCTCCCTGGCGATGATGGGGGATTTCGCGCTCAATCAAATATACCAGTTCACAGGCGAGTCGTCCCCCCTCCGTATCTGGGAAGGGACGCCGGGGGCTGGGGGCTTTGTCAGCCCGACCTCAGTAGCCTGGTCGGAAAGCCGCAACGAGCTTGTCGTTTATGACGGCAATCACGGCGTCCAGTTCGTGCTTACGGGAGGCAGCAACAGCCCCCTGTACACCTCGTTGACGGAGATGTCCGAGCCTATCACCCGCGGCGCCGGCGAAGGCATCACGAGCACAGGGCCGATCTATGTTGCCTACGACTCGGTAAACGACATCTTTCTGTATCAGGGGGGCCAGGCGATCTACGGCTTCTCCAACGTCACGACAAGCGGAGTGCTGCCCCTCAGCAGCCTGCTTCTGAGTGCCTCGACAGGATGGGGGAATACCCTCGCAAACCAACCCCTGGAGGGGGCTGTCGCAATCGCGTCGGCTGGGAACTTCTATCTGGTGCAGACGGCGCCTCCCTTCTCCATTGTCTCCTCGTGGTCCTGGTCGACGGCGACCGACGCCCCTTCCCCAACCTCGTCCCAGGTCCTGTACAACCCCGCGTACGGGGGGTCGATGAACTGGCCCACCCTGGATTCAAAGGGATTCGGCTTCTTCAGCCGTGCGGTCGGAGCAGACGACCTGGCGGATATCGTTGGGGTCATAATGCAGCAGTGCGGTTTAACAGCCGCCCAATATGACCTCAGCGCCCTAACGGGAACGGCTGTCTATGGCTACTTCGTTGGCTCCGAAGTCAGCGGACGGGCTGCCATCGAACCTCTGCAGGAGGTCTATTTATTTGACCTCATCGACACCGGCAGCAAGATCGTTGCACGCTTCCGTCAGGTGCAGGCTGCGACCCCATCATTCATCCTCACCCAAAGCGACCTTGCTCCGCGCGCGCTGCATGAGGGGGAGCCGGCAGGAGAACGACCGCCACCGCGGTTCACCGAACGTCGCAAGCAGGATATTGAGCTGCCGCAGCAGATCACGCTCCGCTACCGCACGACCAGCGGGAGCCGCTATGTGCAAGATTTCTGCATGGAGATCGGCACGCAGTACATGAAGAGAAATCACGCAGTAATGGGGGCGCTGGGGAAAATAACCCTAAACACCCCTATTGTGCTTACTGATGCGATGGCGCAGCAGCTGTGTGAGACTGTGCTGTTTAACCAATGGCTGCAGAGGACAGACTTCGAGCTTGGAATGCCGATCCGGTATCTGTCTTGTGAGCCTGGCGATGTTATTACATTAGGATTTAACGATTTTGCCGGAAACTGGGTAAACTACCTCATCTATGTCACCGACGCGGTCATTGGCGCCGACAACACGATCGCGGTCAAGGGGATGTTGACCTATCCCAGCGTCATGCTCGGAAGCCCCTCCGCCCTCGGGGGAACTACCGGGGGAAGCGTTGCGCTCCCGAATGGCGGCCTCCCGCCCACTCCCTTCAGCACGAATCTCGTCCTTCTCGACATCCCGCCGCTTCAAGATACGGACGACAGCCCGGGGATCTACTGGGGCATGTCTGCCTCCTCGGCAACCTCCCTCTGGAACGGCACCCTGCAGCGGTCAATCGATGGAGGCCAGAGCTACTCTACTGTCGGAACCACCGGGGTCCAGGCTGCGATCGGCGTCGCGACGAGCACGTTGGGGGCTTGGACGGGGGACAACTGGGATAAGTCGAATACTCTCACTGTTCGCTTCTTCACGGCCGGCACAGGCCTTGCCAGCGTTACCCCGGAGCTGGTCCTTTCCGGCCAGAATATCTTTCTCGTGGGGTCGGAAATCGTCGGGGCCGCGAACTGCGTCCTGAACGCGGACGGTACCCACACTCTTTCTTTGCTGCTCCGCGGCGGGCAGGGAACCGACATCTACGAGGGCACACACGTCGGTGGAGAGCAGGTCGTCCGGCTCGGCCTGGACGGCTCGATCACGGGTTTCACGGAAACCTTGGGGGATATAGGGATCGCCGAGACCTACGCAGGCATCCCAGCTGGCGGCTCCCTTGCGACGGCAGCCATGAAAGTCGACACGCTGACCGGCGCGCGCATCAAACCTGAAGCCGCGGCGAGCGCCTTTATCACGCGCGACGGCTCAAACAATGCCACGATATCCTGGATTCCCCGGCGCCGCATCAACTGGCAATGGAACGACGGGCCGGAAGTACCCTACACGGACGAGGCGGGCGGTGAGGCGTACTCCGTCGACATCTATAGCGGCAGTACCGTGGTGCGGACGATCACGACCTGGACTGCGATGACGGGCACCGTCGGGCCGCAGTCGGGCTATGACCTTGGGATTCGACAGGCCAGCTATATGGCCGCCCAGCAGACCGCCGACGGTTTGACCCCAGGGAGTGCGATCAAGACCAGCATTTACGAGCTGAGCACGCGCGTCGGCTGGAGCGGCACCCGCGGCTTTGCGAGAACGATCACGCAATAGACCTGTTGCGGCGCCTCTTAATGCCGTACAACTTGAAAAGCAATGTGAGGGGACCCAGGAGGAGAGGATGTGAGCCCGAAATACCTATTCGTCGGCGGGGAACTGGATGGGCAGTGGCGCCGGCTGGGGAGGTACGAAACGCCCCCAGAGGGCTACCGCCGGATCGTGCTACCTCGGGAGCAGGTCATCTTTGCCCACGAAAACCTCACTGATCAGGGCGCCGTTATCTAGATTCTCATTCAATACAAAGCGAGCAACATCTGATGGCGACTGATCTGATGAACAAATGGGAACCTTCGCGGCTTGGCGAATCCTATTCTGTGCGCTTGTCGCGGACATTGGTAATCACAGTATCGCGCGAGGCACAATCCCATGACAATCCATCAACGACGCCTTATGCCGCTACTGTGTTTGGTGCTCGGTTGACACGGCGTTTCGCCACGCTTGACGAAGCGAAGGAGGCGGCAATCACGTTTGCTAAGAGCGAGCTGGAGCGGGCCCGGAAAGCGAGCAACATCTGATGGCGAGCGAGCAATACACCGACATCCTTGAGATTGACCCCAACCAGTACGGCAAGTCGGCCGCGGCCAACACGGCATTCTCAGCGATCGACTCCATGATCGGCGGTATCTTGGCTGTCGCCGCCAATACCAACCCGTCTCCCTATACGATCCCCTACCAGAGTGGGATCGACGAGCCGCTCGGCACCAAGACGGCCCTGCGCTTCTTCAAGCTGAACGTCACAGGCGCCATCACTGCCGACTGGACGGCCTATATGCCGTCGGGGAAGCAGAAGTTTTTCCTCGCCGTAAACAATACGACCGGGGGGCATAACGTCATCGTCAAGGTCTCGGGGCAGACCGGCGTTACGATCCCAGAAGGGGTCGAAGCCTTCTGCTTCCTAAACGGCACTGATGTCGAGCTGATCTCCCTGTCTTTAATGAGGGCAGCCAGCCAGAGCACCGACGCGTCGCCCGTGGCGACAACCAGTACGGTGGGGGTGATGTTGGGGTTGGCGGGCGCCATCACCCCCACTTCGCCCGGGCGCGTCAAGATCACGGTATGCGGCGATGTCGCCAATAACACCGCCGGCGATGGCGTATCCGTTCAGATCCGCACGGGAACCGGGTCGGCACCGGCGAATGGAGCCGCCCTGACAGGCACAACACAGGGGCTCGCTGCCTCGGCGATCTCCGACAACGCGAACAGCAAGCGACCCTTCAGCATCTGCGCCCTCTTGACCGGGGCCGTGGTTGGCACCGCCTTGTGGATCGACCTCGGGTTTGCGGCTCTTACCGGCGGCACTGCCACTGTTGAAAACGTGACGGTGGTGGCCGAGGAATTGTAAGGTCCGGTCTTTGGCTGTGGTATGATTGAGGCCCACCCCGCGAGGAAGCTGCGATGGCCGCCGTGACTGACGAGGGAGTTGTTGCGCAGGTGGTGCAGGCTCTTGTCACGTTCGGTGAGGTAAAGACGGACGTGGCGGTGATCCGGGCTCTCCTGGAGAAGATGGACAAGGCCCAGGCAGACCATGAGTCCGCCGACGAGATCGTCCATAAAGACCACGAGCGCCGCCTCGTGTCCCTGGAGACCGACCGCAAGGTGAACAAGGCGTCCGACGCCGTAAACCTTCGATGGGTCTCGGTGCTTTCCGCCGGGATCGGGGCTGTGGGGGGAATTGTGGGAGCCATCTTGACCTATTTCCTGAGGGGAGCGACGCATTGACGGGCCATTCCGGTGGCACCCCGAACTCCACTTCCCAGTTCAGCGACGAAGAGATCCTCGCTGCGCTGGAGAAGTGCCAAGGACTGGGGCGGGCCGGCCGGCTGCTGGGCGTCTCCAAGGATGCCATGTTCCGCCGGGTACGCCAGATCCGGCGCCAGCAGGCTTCCCCTGAGCTCGTCCTCAAGGGCACCTCCATCCTAACCAACGCCCAGGGCGATCTCGTCGAGCGCTGGGACAAGACCCGCATGCGCGGCCGACGCGACGAAGAAACCCAGCACCTCCCGGACCCCAAGGCGATCACGAAGATCTCGACCCTCTACGACCAGGAGGGGAGGGTCACGCAGCAATGGGTAGCAGAGCGGCCTGACGATCTGAGAAGGGCCGAGCTCTGGAGTGAAGCCGCCAAGGCAATGGCCGAGGATCTGCCTCGGGTTCCCCTCATTGATCTGGAATATTCATCGACGCCGTGGGCGAACCTGTTGACGGTCTACCCCATCGGCGACCACCACATGGGAATGTTGAGCTGGAAGCACGAGACCGGCGTCAGCTACGACCTCGACATCGGCGAGCGCCTGCTGACCAAGGCAATGCAGTACCTGGTATCGAGCGCCCCTAATTCAGACACCGGGATGGTGATCGTCCTCGGCGACTTTGAGCACTACGACAGCCCGATCGCGGTGACCCCACAGCACCAGAACCCGCTCGACGCCGACGGCCGCTACGGCAAGATGGTGCGCGGCGCCGTCCGCACGATTCGCCGCACGATTGAGATGGCGCTGCAGAAACACGCCCACGTCCATGTCATCATCGAGATAGGCAACCACGACCTCTACAGCGCGATCTGGATGATGGAGGCGCTGGCCAATATCTACGAGGCGAACGACCGCATTACCGTCGACACCTCGCCGCGGCACTTCCATTACTACCGCTGGGGCAAGAACCTGTTCGGCGTACACCACGGCCACGGCGTCAAGATGGAGCAGCTGCCACTAATCATGGCGACCGACCGCCCGCAGGATTGGGGGGAGACGCTCCACCGTGTGTGGATGACCGGCCACATTCATCACCGCCGGGTCCTCGACCATGTCGGCTGCACCGTCGAATCGTTCCGCATCCTGCCGCCGTCCGACGCCTGGGCAGCCAACGCGGGCCACCGCGCCAAGCGAGAGATGCAGGCAATCGTCTACCATAGCGAGTATGGGGAACAGTCGCGCAACATCGTCTCGCCATGGATGCTAGAGGAGAACTGAGACGATGACCAAACCCACCGCCGAAAGCCTTCCAAGCCTCGGCCGGATCGTTTACTATTGCGACGATCATATGGGCGACGAACAGGCGGCGATCGTCACGCTGGTAGCGGACCCGATCGTTCACCTGACCATCTTCCCGTCGAACCAGCCGCCAGTGCTCGCCCGGGCCGTTCACTTCAATGCGACCGACAAGCCCGTAAAAGGCACCTGGCGTTGGCCGCCACGGGCGCCCTAGAGCAGTCCAGTCCTTTCAAACCCAGGGAGAACACCAATGTCCGACCCCAACATGCCCGCCGCCGCCGCTTCCGTCGTGTCCGAGATCGTCTCCGCCGAGACGGTCGCCGCCAAACTGCGCGCCGATGTCGTCGCCGAGTTCGTATCCCTCGCCCGCAAGGTCGGCAAGACGATCGCCTACCTCGCCTTCGCCGCGGGCCTGTTGGCAGTCGGCCACTTCCTGTAGCACCTGGAGCGTGGATGGGCGCGGAGGATCTCATGGCGTTCCAAGGCCAAGACCTGACACCGCTGTCGGACAGGGACTATGCCCGCGCCGCCACTGCACTCGGCTGTGAGGTGGCGACGATCAAGGCGTTCGGCCACGAAGAGGGCCCCCGCGGCGGATTCATCCCCGGCGACGGGCGGCCGACCGTGCTCTTCGAGAGCCACTACTTCCACACCAAGACCCACGGCCTGTACGACGATTCGCACCCCGGCATCAGCACCCCGAGCTGGGTTCACAACTACGGCGCCGGCGGCGCGCACCAATGGGAGCGCTACTACGAAGCGGCCGCGCTGAACGAGGGAGCGGCCCTCGCCAGCATGTCCTGGGGCAAATTCCAGATCATGGGGGACAACTACAACCAGGCCGGCTACGACACACTGGACGCCTTCGTCGGCGACATGTGCGAGTCGGAAGGCTACCAGCTCGACGCTTTCGTCGCCTTCATCCAGAACACGCCCGGCCTGCAGGTCGCCCTCGCCAGGAAGGATTGGGACACCGCGGCTCGCCTCTACAACGGGCCTGGCCAGGTCACCCGGTATGCCGCAGACATCGCGGAGGCTTATGCGAGCTATGTTTAGCTTCTTCAAGGCGCTATTCTCCAGCAACGACTTGGGCGCCGACAGCATTGTCGTCAGCGGTCTGCTGGCCATGGCCGGGCTCGTCGCATTCTCGGGATATTCGACCTACGTTCACCCCGAACAGTTCAACCCAGTGAACTATGGCACGGCGGTCGCTGCTATCCTCGCGGGGATTGGTGGCGCCCGGTGGATGCGCGACGGGCAGGGGGCGAATGTTCACCAGCCTTGAGATCAAAGCCGCGCTGTTCGCCCTCGTCGCCCTCGGCGCCTTCACGGGAGGCGTCGTACTCACCCGCAAGATCGATGCCGGCCGCTACAACGCCTTGGAGCTGTCTGTGGCGCAGGCACATGCCAAGGCAGTCCAGGCGGCAGCCGACGAGCAGGCGCGCGCCGATGCCATTTCCCGTCAGGCGGCCGACAAGGAGGCCGCGGCCCAGCGCGCCCTGGCCAACCTCCGGAACCGCCAGCTAGACGAGGTGAAGCGTCATGTCCAGGCTCTGGGTAAGTGCCTTCCTGTTGGCGTCGTGCGCGTCCTGTTCGCCGGCTCTCACGGTATCGCCCCCGACGACCTGCCCGTTGCCGGCGGAAAGTCTGATGCAGCCTGCGCGCCCGCTGGATGGGTTGAACTCCTTCGCGGGCTTGTTCGCGACGAAGCGACCTCCCGCGCCAACAGCGCCCAACTCGACGCCCTGATCGCCAACCTCAAGGCCATCCACAAGGAGTATGCAAAATGAGACGCCTCCTCGTCGCTGTCGCGGCCCTCCTCTTTCTCGCTCTGCCGGCGCACGCGGTTCCATGGCCGCCGGGGGCGACAGCCATCTATTACAGTTCCGATTTCTACTGCTCACTCAACGGCGTTTCCTGCGGAGGCCCATACTGGCCCCAGGCTCTCTACACCGGAGGTGGCCAAATGGGGGACTGCTGCATCGGGCAGAGCGGCGGAAGCCAGTGGTTCGGCGGCGACACGATCACCAACAATGTCGCCGAGGCCGGCAACGGCTATTTCAGCGATAGCTCTAAGGGCGGTCCTGGACTGGTATCCGCCAACGGGGAATACGTCGCTACGATCATCAACGGCAATCTGGCGCTGTTCTACACTGCCGGGCAACTCGGGGTCACCTCGACGCCTTACCCAACCTGGAATTTGATTTGGGACAGCGGAACATCGGACGGCGGCCCGAACGCGAACAGCGGCACCTATGCTCTGGTCATTAACGGCTACTTCGCCATGTACACACAACAGAGCAACCCCATCGCGAACAACGTTTACATATGGGGGCCCCCGGTCGGCGGGGGCGCGAAGCTTGTGCTGCAGAACAGCGGCGACATGCAGCTGCTCGACCCGAACGGGGTTGTCCTCTGGCACACCAACACCGCCGGCATGCAGTAGCTGCTTCACCGGCTAGTCAGAACGGGGCCGGAACGCCCGTGTCGCGTACGTGTCACGCGATCACGGGCGTTTTCGTTTTGATTATGGGGACGCCGTGCCGGCGCGCGAACTCCCGCAGCTGACGTGGAGTCAGAGCATAGTCGGCTGCGACCTGGGCGAGAGTGCGGATCAAGGGGAACAAACCCATTAACAAGGTCGTTGACGACCGCTCCTCTATCATGTATCAGATCGTCCCACAAGGCCCCTGAGAGGTGCCCTGACGTTTGGAGGTCATGATGGTTTTTGTCTCCCCTCTGCATTCGCGGCCCGAGACGGCTGGCGGCCAGCGCTACAAAGCGAGCCTCATAGATTCGAACCTCATAGATCCGCGATTTGACGAAATCGACCACGATTCCCCCGCGCGGGGAGGGGTGCGCATCACGGCCGCCAACACCGCCCGCATCCAGGCGCGTCTCGTACCAAAGAATATGGCTGAGCTGCTCTATCGGTTCCACCAGACCCCAGAGATGCGCCACCAGAGCGAAGAGACGGCACGGCAGGTCCGGCGCCTCACAAAACGCATCCACTCCCGCTTCGGACGCCTATCCATCCCCGAGATCGAGCAGCACGAGTTTCGCACCTACGTCTACGACTGGCGCGACGAGATGGCGGACACACCCGCTGAGTGCGAGCGCACGATCAGCCTGATGGCGCGGTGCATCTCCTGGGGCGTCGACCGGGGCTTACTGCGCCAGAACCGCATCGAGGGGCTGCGGTTCCGATGGCGTACTGAGGGCCGGCTGCGCGCTGACATCATATGGCAGCCACAACAGATCGAGTCCCTGCGCCCGCACCTCGGGCCGATCGCCGACGCCTTCGAGCTCGCGTTGTGGAGCGGTCTGCGCCAGGGCGATGTGCTTGACCTGCGCCAGGACGCATGCAGGGAGGGCTGGCTGACAGTGGTCCCCCAGAAGACGTCGGCCGCTACCGGCATCACTGTCCAGCTGCCGGTCTCGGCGCTGGGTCCTCTCAACGCACTGATTACCCGCCTGCGAACCTCCGACCGGGAGCACATGCTTCCCCAGCGCTGGAATCCGCGCTCTTTTCGTCGTCTCTTCGAAAAGGCAAAAGATGACGCCGGTCTGGGGGGCCAAGATCTGCATTGGCATGACCTCCGCGGCACTACCGTGACCTGGCTTTTTGAGGCAGGATGTACTCAAGCGGAGACCGCGGCTGTCATCGGGCACGCGCCGGCCGAAGGCCTGACACGTCGCTATGCCGCCCAGAGCCGCGTCTATTCCGAGCACGCTTTCGAGAAGCTCGACGCCTATCTGAAAACTGACCTGAAGGAGTTCTATGATGCCTCCCTCAATGCCTGTGCCGGCTGACGCGCGGCCTCCGATGCCGCGGGTGCTGGGGCCGAAGGGGCTGCAGCTCCCTGACACCTGCCAAAACTGCAAATTCTGGGTGCTACGCGCCGACGATCCACAGGGGATTACCCGCTGCAGCGCCGAACCGCCCAAGCTGTTCACTGTGCAGGTTCCGCAGGTGCTGAGGAAAACGGAGAAGCGCGGCGTCGGCATGCAGACCCAGGTCACCAGCGACTTCCCGCCGGCGCCGCCGTGGTGGAGTTGTGGGAAGTTCCAGAAGAAGCTCGTGTTGGCGCGATGACTGAGGCCGATCTGACCGAGGCGGTCGGGCTTGTTGCGCGCTTCTACGCCACAGACAAGAGAGGCAACCGCCGCGCACCGCCGTCCGAGCGGCAACAAATCATGCGGAGCCTGCTTAACCTCGGCGTTCAGCTTTCTCAGCCCGACCCCTGGGGTCAGCGGGACTAGAAACTGAACTCGCCCCTCAGGCGACGCTTGCCGCGCTGCTGGAAGGCGTCCCTCAAGTCGTGCCCCAGCTTCTCCACTGCCGCGATCATGGTCTGTGCCTCGTCGAGCGTGTAGTCGTAGCGCTCGGTCGCGGCCAGAACCAATATGTTGGCTTCAAAGTAGTGGATCAGATTGGACATGCGAGGGGGCGCCAGCTTCAGGAATGCCTGGTGCTTGCGCTCGTTGAGCGCCTGAGGCTCCCCGTTGGTCATCCTCGATGGCAGGATGGCGATAGCCCCCTGCTGGCGCGCGCGAGGCTCCATCACCGGGATGGGGGAAGACGCTTTCGCCGCACTCGCTTCCTGCCGGACCTTCTCCGCCAGCGCCGACGCGGCTTTTCTGTCGGCTGCAGTGATGGTGGGGGTGCGGTTGGGTAGCTGGCGGCTGGTAGTACGGTAGCTGGTTCCTGCGACCATTGCTCTGCCTTTCTTCCGAATCGTTCCCCTCCTTAGGGGGGCCGTGGGGTATCGCGGCGCTGCGAGGTCGTTTATCATAATTATATCAACAAGTCTGTAACTTTTTGTAAATGACTCTGATCGTCGGCGTCGATGGCGGAAAGTCTGGGGCTATCGCCTTCCTGGCTCCTGACGCCGCGTCTGTGCGGGTCTACGACATCCCTCGCATAGTGCGCAGGACCCGCGGCAAGGAGCGCACTGAAGTCGACCCTGACGCGTTGGGGGCTCTGCTGGCCCTTGAGTTCGGCGGGGATGACGTAAGGGCGTTTTTAGAGGTTGGGGTCGGCGATCGGCGCCAGTCAACAGCTGCGGGATACGACTACGGATTCGCCAACGGCGCCATCTGGATGGCTTTCCGCCTTCGGCTGCCGAGGAGTGCGGTCGTTCTCGTTCATCCCACCACGTGGAAGCGGAGCCTCGGCCTGATCGGTCACGACAAGGAAGCCAGCCGCAACAAAGCTCTGCGCATGTTCCCCGCCAGCAAGAACGCCTTCGCGAAGAGGTCCGACCACAACCGCGCTGAGGCCGCGTTAATCGCACTCTATGGCTACCGGTTGCATGCCTGAGCTGTATGACTTTCAGAAATCTGGCGTTCCCTGGCTCGCCGCCAGCCGAACGGGTTACCTCGCCGACGAGATGGGCCTGGGGAAGGCTCAGCCGTCTTCGGCTCTTGTCGCTACCCCTCAAGGGTGGCGCCCCCTAGGCCGCATATGCGAAGGAGACTCCGTTTTCGGATCGGAGGGAAAGCCTGTCCGCGTCACCAGAGTGTATTCCCGCGGCGTGTTGCCGGCTTGGCGCGTGCGATTTAGCGACAACAGCAGCTTGGTTACCGCGGAGGATCACCTATGGGCCGTGCGAACGGCAAACCAAGCGTTCCGTGCAGAGCGCTGGAGAGTTTTGAGCACAGGGGCCTTAAGGGACGCACCTTTGTCTTTGCGGCGGTATCGCATCCCCCTGGCCGCCCCCCTTCAGTTCC
>VFSW01008601.1_pt1 | contig 14636 bp, 12 predicted proteins | sample 5358111 | NCBI WGS metagenome assembly VFSW01 (sample SAMN11554181, study PRJNA540505) | mine drainage metagenome | isolation source: sediment from site ElyBrook_90M | place: USA: Ely Copper Mine, Vershire, VT | collected 2017 | reverse complement strand
GCCCAGCTCGATCCGGATTCGGCGCGCGAGGAAATCCGCGACATCGTCAACGAGATCATCTCCATCAAGGCGGTGGTGATGTCGATCGCCGAGCAGGAGCACCTGTTGCAGGACATCTGCAACGACGTGCTCGGCTACGGCCCGCTCGAACCGCTGCTGGCGCGCGACGACATCGCCGACATCATGGTCAACGGCGCCGGGCGGGTCTTCATCGAAGTGGGCGGCAAGGTGCAGCTCACTTCGGTCCGCTTCCGCGACAATGCGCAGCTGATGAACATCTGCCAGCGCATCGTCAGCCAGGTCGGCCGCCGGGTGGACGAATCCTCGCCGATCTGCGACGCGCGGCTGCTCGACGGCTCGCGCGTCAACGTCATCGCCCCGCCGCTCTCGCTGGACGGGCCGACGCTGACCATCCGCAAATTCAAGAAGGACAAGCTGAAGATGGACGACCTCGTCCGCTTCGGCTCGATCAACGAGGCCGGCGCCAAGCTGCTTGCCATCATCGGGCGCGCGCGCTGCAACGTGCTGATCTCCGGCGGCACGGGTTCGGGCAAGACCACGCTGCTCAACACCATGACCGCCTTCATCGACGCGGAAGAACGCATCATCACCTGCGAGGACGCCGCCGAACTGCAATTGCAGCAGCCCCATGTCGTGCGCCTCGAAACCAGGCCGCCCAACCTCGAAGGCCAGGGGCAGATCACCATGCGCGATCTGGTGAGGAACTGCCTGCGCATGCGCCCCGAACGGATCATCGTCGGCGAAGTACGCGGACCCGAGGCGTTCGACCTGCTGCAGGCGATGAACACCGGCCATGACGGCTCGATGGGAACGCTGCACGCCAACTCGCCGCGCGAGGCGATGAACCGCCTGGAATCGATGATCACCATGGGCGGCTTCCAGCTTCCCACCAAGACCATCCGCGAGATGATCGTCGGTTCGATCGACGTCATCGTCCAGGCCGAACGCCTGCGCGACGGCACGCGGCGCATCACCAACATCACCGAAGTGGTCGGCACCGAAGGCGAGGTGGTGATCACCCAGGATCTGCTCACCTACGAGATGTCCGGCGAAGACGACAGCGGGCGCATCAGGGGACGCCATGTCGGCACCGGCATCGTGCGGCCCACCTTCTGGGAGCGCGCGCGTTATTTCGGTCTGGAACGCGATCTGGCGGACGCGCTCGACAAGCTGCAGGTGTAGCGATGGCGATTGCCCTGGTCGCGGCCTTGCTGGTGCTGGCTTTGGGCGGCGCGGTCTTCGCCTTCGCGGGCGACGCCGGTCAGCGCTCGCACAAGCGTGTGGCGGCCGTCGCCAAAACGCAGACCGGCGGGCGCGCGGGGCGCGGGGGCGGCGAGCCAAACGCCCTGCGGCGCAAGAACGCCCAGGACATGCTCAAGGATTTCGAGAGCAGGCAGACCGCCAAGAAGCTGAAGCTGACGACGCGCCGCCGCCTCGACCAGGCGGGCCTGCTTGAGATCTCGCCGCGCAGTTTCTGGATCGTGTCGGGCGTGCTCGCCGCCGCCGCGGCGGCCGTGTGCCTGGTCGCGCAGCAAACGCTGCTGGTGGCGGTCATGGCGGCCTTCGGCGCCGGGTTCGGTCTGCCGCGCTGGGCTCTCCATTTCCTCAAGATGCGCCGCGAGAAGCGGTTCACCGAGGATTTCGCGGCCGCCATCGACGTCATCGTGCGCAGCGTGAAGTCCGGTTTGCCCACCAATGACGCGCTCAAGATCGTGGCCAGCGAGTTCCGCGATCCGGTGGGCAGCGAGTTCAAGCGCCTGTGCGAAGGCGCGAAGGTGGGCGTCACCTTGGAGCAGGGCCTCAAGCGCATGTACGAAAGCATGCCGACGACCGAGGTCGGCTTCTTCGGCATCGTCATGACCATTCAGCAGAAATCGGGCGGCAATCTTTCCGAGGCGCTGGGCAACCTCGCGGGCGTGCTGCGCGATCGCAAGCGGCTGCAGGGCAAGATCAAGGCGATGTCGTCCGAGGCGAAGGCGTCGGCCGGGATCATCGGCTCGCTGCCGCCCGGCGTCATGGGCATCGTCTATCTCACGACGCCCAACTACATCTCCGTGCTGTTCACCGAGCGGGTGGGCAATTTGATGCTGGCCGCCTGCGTCATCTGGATGAGCCTGGGCATTTTCGTCATGCGCAAGATGATCAACTTCAAGCATTAGGACGGAGCGCGCATGTTCGGCATCGATATCTTCGATCTCCTTTTCGACCCGCGCTTCCTGGTGACGCTGTTCGTGGCGATCTTCGCCTTTGCGGCGATCGTCACGCTGGGGCTGCCGCTGCTGGAGCGCGATACGCTCGGGCGGCGCCTGAAATCGGTGGCCGAACGGCGCGAGGAATTGCGCGCCCGCCATCACGCGGCGCTCAACGCGCGGCGGGGTGCCCTGCGCGGCGAGGCGGTCGGCTCCGCCAAGCTGATCAAGCAGATCGTCGAACGCTTCAATATCGCCAAGCTGGTGGGGTCGGACGACTCGCGCGAGAAGCTGGCGCGTGCCGGCATGCGCGGGCCGACGCCGGTCATCGTCTTCATGTTCTTCCGCTTCGCGATGCCCTTCTTCCTGTTCGCGGTGGCGCTCTTCTATCTTTTCGTGGTGACGCATTTCGCCTGGTCGAGCACGATGAAGCTTGGCGCCGCGGTGGCGGCCGCCCTGGTCGGTTTCTATCTGCCGGACCTCTTCGTCTCCAATCTCATCGCCAAGCGCCAGGAATCGATCATGGGCGCCTTTCCCGACGCCCTCGATCTGCTGCTGATCTGCGTGGAGTCCGGCATGTCGGTGGAATTGGCGTTCTCCAAGGTCGCCGCCGAGATCGGACAGTCGTCCGCCGAACTGGCCGAGGAATTCGCGCTGACCACCGCCGAGCTTTCCTATCTGCCGGACCGCAAACAGGCGTTCGAGAATCTCGCCAAGCGCTGCGGCCATCCCGGCGTCAAGCAGGTGGCGACCGCCCTCAATCAGGCCGAGCGTTACGGCACGCCGATGGGCCAGGCGCTGCGCGTCTGCGCCCAGGAAAACCGCGAGATGCGGATGGCCGAAGCCGAGAAGAAGGCCGCGGCGCTGCCCGCCAAGCTCACCGTGCCGATGATCCTCTTCTTCCTGCCGGCCCTGTTCATTGTCATCATGGGCCCGGCGATCCTGAAGGTCATGCACATGATCTGACCGGGAATCCGGACGCAGGCGTCCGGAGAGGCGCGCGCGTGGCGCGTGCCTTCCCGATGTCGGATTTGCAGTTTTCGATTACGGCTGGTCGTTCGCCAGCCTGAGCGCCGGGATCGTGTTCTTGGCGGTCTCGATCCTGTTCTTCCGGGGCGCGGCAAGTTTGCGCCGCGGTGCCTTGGCGATCTCGGCCTTGCGCGATACCGGCCCGGCGAGCGGATCGACGGGAATCGCCTCCATGATGACCCTCGGCGGGCTTGGCTTGGCGGCTGCCTTGGCCAGTTGGGGTTCGGATCTTGACGGCGGCGCGTGCTCTGCGGCGACGGCGCTCGGCTTGCGGGTCTCGACGGCGGGTTTGCCGGATACTTCGGCGGCGATGGCTGTCGACGGATGGTCTTTCTGGAGCCGGTCGACCATCGCCAGGTTGCTGGCGATCTTGGGATCGCCCGTATCCTTGGCGGCGGCCTGCGTCAGCATCTGGTGGGCGCCCGCAAGATCGCCCGCCAGCATCCGCGACAGGGCAAAATTGTTCAGCACCACCGGCTCGTCCGGCTTCAGCGTCAGCGCGCGCTGGTAGGCCAGCTGCGCGTTGGCGGAATCGCCGGTCTGGTCGTAGGCGACGCCGAGCGCCGAATAGAGCGTCCAGTCGTTCGACTGCAGCTCTACGGCGCGTTTGAGGAAGGCGATCGCTTCGGCGGCGCGTCCCTGCTGGGCGAGCGTCTTGCCGTATTCGCCGACGACGCGCGGATCGTCCGGCGCCACCAGCATCAGCTGGCTCAGCATGTGGATGGCGCCGCTCAGGTCGCCCTGCGAGCGCAGCAGTTGGGCGCTGCGGATTCCGTCGCCCAGGCTGCGCGGCAGCTTGGTGTCGGTGTCTCCGGCGTGCGTCCGGTCGAGCGCTGCGGTCTGGTCCGGCGCGGAAGCGCAGGCGGCGAGGGCGACGCTCGACAAGGCGAGCGCTGCCAGAGGGGCGAGCATACGGCGCATGGATAGCCCTGAAATCTGGTCCACTGCCCAGCATGCTCGGTCGCGGTCAATAAACCCTTAAGTCCGCACCTTTATGGCGCCGGGACACCGGCGTTTCTCGTCCGGCGCCGGGATGCCGGCCCCACCTTCCACGGCCTGTTGGCAAGGCGGCGTTAACCTCGTTTCCGGGAGGGCGCCGCTTGGGCTTCCGGCCCGCGCGGCACCGTCAGGTGGTGACGTATTCCGGCAGGCCGGCATCCACTTCGGCCTTGGCCGCCCGTCCCCAATCCTGCATCGCCGGCAGCGCCATCATCCGCGCGCAATAGACCTTCACCGCCGGCGGCAGCTCCACGCCATAGGTGAGGAAGCGGGACACCACCGGCGCATACATGCAGTCGGCGACGGAGAACCCTCCAAAGAGGAAATCGCCGCGATAGCCGTCGAGCGCCTGCGTCCACGCCGCGATGATGCGCGCGATCTGCGTCTTCGTCGCCTCGCGCAGCTCCGGCATCGGCAGGGTGCGCGAGAATTCCATCGTCAGCTGGTCGCGCAGGTCGGGAAAGCCGGAATGCATCTCGGCGGCGTAGGACCGCGCCGCGGCGCGCGCATTCGCATCGTCCGGCCACAGTTTCGCGTCGGGATGGCGCTCGGCCAGCGTCTCGCAGATGGCGAGGCTGTCCCACACCGTCGTGGTGCGCCCGTTCTCCGCGATCTTGAGCACCGGCACGCGGCCGGACGGGGAATGCTTCAGGATCTCTTCGCGCGTGCTGGGCGATTCCAGGCGCCGCAGACGGATGGTGATCTCCTCGAACGGCGCGCCTGTCGCGCGCATCGCCATGTAGGGGCGCAGGCTCCAGCTCGACCAGCTCCTGGTGCCGAGGATCAAGGTGTAACGCGCGGTCATGGTTTTTCTCCGGTTGCGGGCGGAACGCGCCATTTCTAGAGTGCGGCGCGGCAGACTCAAAGGTCCTCTCATGCATTCCAGCCTTGTCCGAAGCGCAAAGGGCGCGGTGCCGTTGCACGCCATCGCCTCAAGCGGGCTCAAGAAATTCCTCGCCGGCTGTGACAGGCGCGAAGCCGGGTTTCTCAAGGCGGCGAACTTCACGGCGAAGGACGGCGACCTGAAACTCGTGCCCAACCCATCGGGCGGCATCGCCTTCGCCGTTCTGGGATTGGGCGACGACAAGGATCCGCTGGCCGTTGCCGCCTTCTGCGAGCATCTGCCGGCCGGCGTCTATCGCTACGAGACGCTGCCGGAGTCGCGGGCGCTCGCCACGCTCGCCTGGGCGCTGGGCGCCTATCGCTTCGCGCGCTATCGCAAGGACGACAAACCGTCGCCGAAGCTGGTCGTGCCGGACGGCGTGGACGCCGCCGAGATCAGCCGTATCGCCGAGGGCGTGTTCCTGGCGCGCGACCTCATCAACACGCCGCCCAACGATATGGGTCCCGCGGAACTCTCCGCTGCGGCGCGCGATGTCGCCAAACGCCACGGCGCCCGCTTCTCGGAGACCGTCGGCGAAGCGCTGCTGAAGAAGAACTATCCGCTGATCCACGCGGTGGGAAAAGGATCGGCGCGGCCGCCGCGTCTGGTCGATTTCGTCTGGGGACGGCCGGGCGCGCCGAAGGTGACGCTGGTCGGGAAGGGCGTCGTCTTCGACACCTGCGGCTACGATCTGAAGACCGCCGCCGGCATGGCGACGATGAAGAAGGACATGGGCGGCGCGGCGGTGGCGCTCGCCGTCGCCGCCATGGCGATGGACGCCAAGCTCGACATCCGCCTGCGGGTGCTGATTCCGGCGGTGGAGAATTCCGTGTCGGGCGGCGCCTATCGTCCGTCGGATGTGCTGCCGAGCCGCAAAGGGCTCACGGTGGAGATCGGCAACACCGATGCCGAAGGCCGTCTGGTGCTGGCCGATGCGCTGGCCGAAGCCGACGGCGAAGCGCCGGAGCTGCTGATCGACATCGCCACGCTGACCGGCGCGGCGCGCGTCGCCACCGGCATGGAACTGCCGCCCTTCTTCACCGACGACGAAACGCTCGCCGCCGATCTGATGCGTCATGCCGGGGAAACGCACGACCCGCTGTGGCGGCTGCCATTGTGGCGCGGCTATGAGGCCACGCTGTCGAGTCCGGTGGCCGATCTCAACAACGCGCCCGACTATCCCTATGCCGGCGCCATCACCGCGGCCCTCTTCCTCAACCGCTTCGTCACCAGGGCGAAGTCCTGGGCGCATTTCGACATCGCCGCCTGGGTCGACCGTCCGCGTCCCGGCCGCCGCCGCGGCGCCGAAGCCACCGCCGCCCGTGCGCTCTACGCGATGCTGACGGAGAGATATGGAAAGCGCGAATAGGTTTTCTGCCCCCGCGAAGCGGGGCGGAAACTACGGCATCTCGTTGCGGTAGGGATGGGCCGGGTAGATGCCGAGCATCACCACCTTGCTGGAGAAAAACTGCAGCTCCTCCAGCGCCAGGCGGACGTTGCGCGCATCCGGATGGCCTTCGATATCGGCGTAGAATTCCGTCGCGTTGAACGACCCGCCCAGCTGATAGCTCTCCAGCTTCGTCATGTTGACGCCGTTGGTGGCGAAGCCGCCCATCGCCTTGTAGAGCGCGGCGGGCACGTTGCGCACGCCGAACAGGAACGTCGTGATCACCGGCTTGCCGTCGTTGGGCGGATCGTCCGGTTCGCCGCCGACGATGAGGAAGCGCGTCATGTTGTGCGGCTCGTCTTCCACGTCGGCGCGCAGCACGTCGAGGCCGTAGATCTCGCCGGCCAGCGACGAGGCGATGGCCGAGGCGCTGGGATCTTTCAATTCGGCGACGTGGCGCGCGGCGCCCGCCGTGTCCGACCACTGCTTGTCGGCGAGATTCAGCTCCCTGATGATCTTGCGGCATTGGCCGAGCGCCGGGCCCTGGCTGTAGACGGTCTTCACGCCGGACAGTTTCGCGCCCTTCACGCCGAGCAGCTGATGGCGCACGCGATGGAAATGCTCGCCGAGGATGAAGAGATTGCGCGGCCCTTCCGGGATGTGGCCTTTGATCGCCCGCCCGAAATAGCGCACCAGGAAATGCACGTCGGCGATGCGGCCGTAGACCGAGTTCTCCACCGGGATGATGGCGAGGTCGGTCTCGCCGGCACGCACCGCTTCCAGCGCCGCTTCGAAGGTCGGCGTGCCCACGGCTTCGGCATGCGGCAGGGCCTCGCGCGCGGCGAGGTTGGCATAGGCGCCGGGCTCGCCCTGGAAGGCGACGCGCTTGGCGCGGGCGATCAATGTCGAACTCATCACACTCTCTTCACGCTCTCTCGCGCGCCACGACGGCGCGCGCCCTTTCCAGATCGGCCGGGGTGTCGACGGACAGCGGCACCGCATCCACCCTGGCCACCCCGATCTTCATGCCCGCTTCGAGCGCGCGCAACTGTTCCAGCTTTTCGCGCTTCTCCAGAACCGAGGGCTGCATCGCCACGAAGCGCGCCAGCGCCTCGCGGGTGTAGGCATAGATGCCGACATGGACGAACACCGGCCCCTTGCCCCACGGCGCGTGCGCCCGGGTGAAGTAATGGGCGTTGCCGCGCGCGCCGCCGACGTCCCAGGTTACCACGGCCTTGGTGACGTTGGGGTTGTCGGCGTCGTCATCGTCGTCGCTTTCCGCCACGGCCGTGGCGATGTCGGCGCCCGTTGTGGCCAGGGCGTCGAGGCAGGCCCGGATGACGAAGGGATCGACGGTGGGCAGATCGCCCTGCAGGTTGACCACCACGTCATGCTCGAAGCCGCGGTCCACGGCATTCAGGGCGGCGAAAACCCGGTCGGACCCCGAGGGAAGGTCCGGCGGGGTCAGCACCGCCCGGCCGCCCGCCTCTTCCACCGCGTGCGCGATCTCGCGCTCCGCAGCGGCAACTACGACGGGCCCGGCCTTGGCCGCCACCGCCTGGCGCCAGACACGGACGATCATCGGGACACCCTCGATGTCCGCAAGAGGTTTGCCGGGGAGGCGCGTGGACGCCATGCGCGCCGGGATGAGGATGATCGGTTTCATGGGACACACCCTTGATTTATGCGACGCCACGCCGCAATAACGACTCCGGAGGGGTTGTCAGCCACAGCGGGGCGGACATCTTTCTTGTCCTCGTACTCTCACGGCGCAAGGCCACAAAACTGCGGAGCCTGACCATATGGATTCCTGGGAATGGAACAAGATCGCCGGCGCGGTCCTCGGCACATTGATCTTCGTTCTCGTCGTCAAATTCGCCGCGGACGCCTACTTCGAACCGACTCCGCCGGCCAAGCCAGGCTATGTGGTCGAAGGCGTCCCTGAAGCGTCGACCGCCAGCAGCACCGCGGCGGCCCCCGCCCTCGAGCCTTTGCCCGATTTCGGCACTGTTTTGCCGACCGCCGACATCGCCGCCGGTAAAGAGATTTCACATCGCTGCGAACAGTGCCACGACCTCTCCAAGGGCGGTCCGAACAAGATCGGTCCGAACCTCTGGGGCGTGGTGGGGCGCGACAGAGCCACGCACCCCGGTTTCGACTATTCCAGCGCCATGTCCGCCGACCACAATCCGTGGACCTTCGCCGAGATTTTCCGTTTCCTGAAATCGCCGCAGGCCTATGTTCCGGGCACCAAGATGACCTTCGCCGGTCTGCGCAGCGCCCAGGACCGCATCAACCTGCTGGCCTATCTGCGGACCCAGAGCGACAACCCGGTGCCGATCCCGCCGCCGGACGCCAAGGGCGCCGCCGCGTCGGAAGCGGCCGAGAAACCCGCGGACAAGAAGTAACCGCGGAACTGCGCGATCTTGGTCTCTTGAAACCGGGCGCGAGACCGGCGAGCGTCCGGCCATGGCAAGACCGAACCTCCTGATGATCGTCCCGCCGAAGTGGTCCAATCTGTGGACCACGCAGCTGGGCGAAGGCGACATCAACATCGTCCTCCACGGGCGCGATGCCTATGCGCCCGAGAGCGTCGACTACGTGCTGAGCTTCCGGCCGCCCGCCGGACTGCTCAAGACCTTCCCCAATCTGAAGGCCGCCTTCTCGCTGGGCGCCGGCGTGGACGGGTTCCTGTCGGACCCGGACTATCCCAAGCGCGTGCCGCTGGTGCGCTTCGTCGACAAGACATTGTCGGCGGAGATGGCGCAGTTCGTCCTCATGCATGTGCTGATGCATCACCGTCGCCAGCGCCTGTTCGATGCGGCGCAGGCGCAGCGTCAGTGGCGGCAGATGGTGCTGCCGCGCCGCACCGAAGACACGCATATCGGATTTCTCGGGCTGGGCGAGATCGGCAGTTTCGCGGCGCGGCACTTCGTCGATCTGGGCTTTCCCGTCTCGGCCTGGAGCCGGGCGCGCAAGGACGTGCCCGGACTGAAAAGCTTCGCCGGCGCCGGTGAGTTGAAGGCCTTCCTCGGTCAGGCCGACATCCTGGTCTGCCTGTTGTCGTTGACGCGTCAGACCGCCGGCATCCTCAACGCCGGGACTTTCGCGGTGCTGCCCAAGGGCGCCTTCGTCATCAACGTAGCGCGCGGCGGGCACCTGATCGAACAGGATCTGATCGCGGCGCTCGACTCCGGCCATCTGTCGGGCGCGGTGCTCGACGTGTTCGAGACCGAGCCGCTGCCGGAAGCGAGTCCGTTGTGGACGCATCCCGGGATCACGGTGACGCCGCACATCGCGGCGATCTCCCAGCCGGCCATCGCGGTGAAGTTCGTGCTCGACGGCATCGCCACTTTCGAACGCGGCGAACGGCCCGACAACATCGTGGACCTCGCGACGGCGTATTGAAGAGGCGCCCGGCGCGGCCGGCAGAAAGCCCGCTTCCTATTCGGTCTTCCCCTCCACCCACGCCCTGATCAAATGATGCGCGATGGCGACGGCGAACGGTCCGCGCCGTCCGGGGATATCGCCCGCCAGCAGGGCGCTCGCGCGCTCGCGCGTGAACCATTCCGCCTCGGCGATTTCGTTCGGATCGAGTTTCAGCGCGCGTCCGTCGCATTCGGCGAAGCAGCCGATCATCAGCTGCGAGGGAAACGGCCAGGGCTGCGAGGCGTAATACGTCACCGCGCCCGCGCGCACGCCCGCTTCCTCGAACAGTTCGCGGCGCACCGCTTCCTCGATGCATTCGCCGGGCTCGAGGAACCCCGCCAGCGCCGAGAAGAAATCCGGCGGCCAGGTCTTGTTGCGTCCGAGCAGGCAGGCGTCGCCCTGCGTCGCCAGCATGATCACCGCGGGATCGGTGCGCGGGAAATGTTCCGTGCCGCAGGCGGTGCAGATGCGTTTGTATCCCGCGTCGGCCGATACCGTCGGCGCGCCGCAGCGCGCGCAGAAGCCGTGGCGCTGGTGCCAGTCGATCATCGCCTTGGCGTGTCCCAGGATCGCCAGATCCTTCGCCGGCAGCAGCGGCGCCGCGCCGCGCAGCTCGCGGAATTCGCCGAGCCCGGACAGGGGGCCTGTGTTCTGCGGATCGTCGGCGGCGGAAATGTCGAGCGCGAAGCAGGCGCGCTCGCCTTCCAGCCCCAGGAACACACAGGGCGCGTCCGGCGCCGCCAGGCGTTCGATCAGGCCGGGGCGCAGGAACCCCGCCTCCAGCGCCGCGTCGCCGCCGGTCAGGAACGGCTGCAGCCGCCACACCGGCAGGATCAGCGAAGCGGAATCGGCGAGCCTGGCGGCGATCCATGCCGCGTCCGGCCGCCTCTCGCTCTGCCGATCCAACAGACTGCCGGAAAACGCGATCATGGGAGCCCGCACGGGATTCTTGGCAAAACCTATTCGCGGCGCACGGGATTACAAGCGGCTTGCCCCAAGGTCATCCGGCCGGAAATCCCGTTTTGAACCAGATTCCGCCGCGAAATTAAGACTGCGGCTTAGGGTGTAATTTACAACGGCCGCGCGACATTGCCACGATGTGGCATGTCGTCGGATGCATAACAGGACAACATGATCTTCGGCTGGTCGTCCTGGCCGGTGTGCTGTGCTTGTTTGCCAGCGCGACGACCTTGGGCCCGATCGCACGCGCGCGCGTCAGCCATGGCCGGGTGCGGGCGCTCTGGCTCGCCGCCGCGGGGATCGTCTTCGGCAGCGGCATCTGGGCCACCCATTTCGTCGCGATGCTCTCCTTTCAGGCGGGCTTTCCCTTCGCCTATGACATCTCCCTGACCGTCCTGTCGATCGGCGTCGCGGTGGTGTTGTCGGGGCTCGGCTTCGCGCTGGCGCTGAGACCCGGCTGGCCGCTGGCGGGCGGCGCGGTGGTCGGCGGGGCCATCTGCGCCATGCACTATATCGGCATGGCCGCGCTGCGCGCACCGGCCACGGAAACCTGGAACATGGACTATGTGGCGGCGTCGCTGGTCATCGGCGTCGCCGTGATGGCGACGGGCATGGTGGTGGTGGAGCGCGCCCGGTCGACGCGTTCCTACGCCGCCGGGGCCGTGATTTTCACGATCGCCATCTGCGGCATGCATTTCACCGGCATGTCGGCGGCCAGCTTCGTCTACGATCCGAGGGTGGCGGCGCCGCTGGGCGTCATGGATCCGGAAACGCTGGCGGTCGCGGTTGCCGCCATCGCGACGCTGATCATCGGGCTGGGCCTGATCGGGACCGTCGTCGACCATCATCTGGCGGGACGCACGAGGAACGAGGCCGCGTGGATGCGCAGCCACATCGCCCAGCTCGAAACGACCCAGGCAAAGCTGGAGAAGACGCTGCACGAGCGCGCGCTCGCCCTGCTCCAGGCGGGCGAAGCCGGCCGCGCGAAGTCGGCGTTCTTCGCGGCGATGAGCCATGAATTGCGCACGCCGCTGAACGCCATCATCGGCTTCACGGAGCTGATGATGATGCAGCCCTTCGGTCCGCTTGGCGACGTGCGCTATCGCGACTATGTGCGGGACGTCAACAAGGCCGGCGGGCACCTGCTCGCCCTCATCAACGACGTTCTCGATCTGTCGCGGCTGGATGCGGGCAAGACCGAATTGCGCGAAGAAGCGGTCGATCTGCGCGAGGCGGTCGGCGATGCGTTGCGCATGGTCGGCCCCCAGGCCGAAGCCGCCGGCCTATCGCTGATCGAACAGGTTCCCGCCGACCTGCCCCGCATGCTGGTCGACGAGCGGCGCATCAAGCAGGTGCTCATCAATCTGCTGGCCAATGCCGTGAAATTCACGCCGCCGGACGGGCAGGTGACGGTCTCCGTCCGGCGCGTGCCGCAGGGCGTGCTGATCGCCGTCGCCGACACCGGGATCGGGATCGCGCCGGAGGAGATCGAACACGTGCTGCAGCCGTTCTACCAGGTCGATTCGGCGCTGACGCGCAATCATGCGGGCACCGGCCTCGGGCTGCCGCTCGCCAAACAGCTGGTGGAGCTGCACGGCGGCAGCCTGACGCTCGAAAGTTCCCAGAATCTGGGCACCACGGTGAGCCTGCTCCTGCCCGCCAGCCGCATCCTGGGCAAGGCCGCGGAATCGGCGGCCTGAGGCGACCCGCCCGGGCGCCGTCACGAGCGTAACCGGCCGTTCCGCCGTGACTCGCCTTCCGCCGTTTCCCGTTCTATATCCAATCCGGGAGCCCGGTGGCGGACGCACCGCTCGCGAACCCGGTCAGGTCCGGAAGGAAGCAGCCGTAACGAATCCGGTTCGGGTTGTTGCCGGGCTCCCACCTCAACGAATTCCGGAACACGATGGACGACACACCAGAACCATCCTTGGGCCTCGGGCCGACGCCTTCCGCTGGCGGCGCGGGCGACTACAAGGTGCTGGCGCGCAAGTACCGGCCGTCCGATTTCAGCGGGCTGATCGGCCAGGAAGCGCTGGTGCGCACCCTGTCCAACGCCTTCGCCACCGGGCGCATCGCCCATGCCTTCATGCTGACGGGCGTGCGCGGCGTGGGCAAGACCACCACCGCGCGCATCATCGCCCGGGCGCTCAACTGCATCGGCCCCGACGGCAAGCGCACCGAGCCGACCATCCAGCCCTGCGGCGTCTGCGATCCCTGTGTCGCCATCGCCGAGAGCCGCCACGTCGACGTGCAGGAGATGGACGCCGCCTCGCGCACCGGCATCGACGACGTGCGCGAGATCATCGAAGGCGTGCGCTACGCCCCCGCCTCGGCCCGCTACAAGGTCTACATCATCGACGAAGTGCACATGCTGTCGAAGCAGGCCTTCAACGGCCTGCTCAAGACGCTGGAAGAGCCGCCGCCGCATGTGAAGTTCGTCTTTGCCACCACCGAGATCCGCAAGGTGCCGGTGACGGTGCTGTCGCGCTGCCAGCGTTTCGACCTGCGCCGCATCGAGACCGGCGAACTGGTCGCGCATCTGCAGACCATCGCGCACAAGGAAAACGTCCAGATCGAGGATGGGGCGCTGGCGCTGGTCGCCCGCGCCGCCGAAGGCTCGGTGCGCGATGCGCTGTCGCTGCTCGACCAGGCCATCGCCCATGGCGAATCCGGCACCATCACCGCCGACACCATCCGCTCCATGCTGGGCCTGGCCGACCGCGGCCGCGTGCTCGACCTGTTCGAGAAGGTGATGGGCGGGCAGATCGCCGAGGCGCTGGCCCAGCTGAACGAACTCTACGACCGCGGCGCCGATCCGCTGGCGGTGATGCAGGACCTTTTGGAGACCGTGCATTTCCTCACCCGCATCAAGGTGGCGCCTGCCGCCGAAGGCTTCTTCGACGGCGGCTCCGGCGAGGCCCGGCGCGCCGCCGAGATGGCCGGCAAGCTGTCGGTGCCGTCGCTCACCCGCGCCTGGTCGCTGCTGTTGAAAGGCCTGTTCGAGGTGCGCGACGCCGCGCGCCCGGTCGCCGCCTGCGAGATGGCCCTGATCCGCCTCGCTTATGCCGCCGATCTTCCGCCAGCGGACAAACTCGTGCGCGATCTGCTGGAAGGCGGCGCCGCGCCCGCGCCGCACTCCGCTTCAGCCTCTCCCCCCGCGGGAGGGGCCAATCGCGCGCCTTCCGCGCGATTGGGGGAGGGGGCAAGACTGGCCGCGATGCCCGCGCCGCAGGCTGCGGCTCAATCGGCCCCCGCGTTGCGGTCCCTCGAAGACCTCGCCGCCCTGGCTCAGGCCAAGGGCGCGCCGGTGCTCAAGGTGCACATCGAAAACGACATGCATCTGGTCGGCTTGGAGCCGGGTCGTTTGGAATTCCGTCCCGGCGCCCGCGCGCCCAAATCGCTCGCCGCCGATCTCGGCCAGAAGCTGAAGGACTGGACCGGCGCGCGCTGGGTGGTGAGCGTGGCGCGCGAAGGCGGCGAACCGACGCTCGCCGAGCAGAAGAAGGCGGCCAGGGCGGCGCGGCACGAACGCGTGCTGCAGGAACCGCTGGTGCGCGCCGTCATGGACCGCTTCCCGGGCGCCGAGATCGTCGCGGTGCGCGATGTCGTCCCCGAAGACGTCGCCGCGCCCATGCCGGAAAAAGACGAAGAGGAATGAGCGAGGTCACTTTCGCTCCCACCTTGAGGGCAGGGGAATCGCATTTGGGATTTGGGGTGTTGCGCGCGGATTCTGGATGGA
>VFSW01008600.1_pt1 | contig 14637 bp, 8 predicted proteins | sample 5358111 | NCBI WGS metagenome assembly VFSW01 (sample SAMN11554181, study PRJNA540505) | mine drainage metagenome | isolation source: sediment from site ElyBrook_90M | place: USA: Ely Copper Mine, Vershire, VT | collected 2017 | reverse complement strand
TTGCCAGTTCAGTAAATTCCAGAGCGAGTTGTCTCAAACGTATTGACACCTTCCGCTGAACCCAGTGATATTGCTCAGGAGACGCGATGCGAAAATCCAAGCTGTTCCAGTCGGTCCGTCGTCAGTATTTCTATCCAGAACTGAAACGTTGCCCATATTGTCGCCAGCACTTGCGCCTGTTGCCAAGTTTGTATCTCAAGAAGACGATCCAAACTCTGCGCGGTGTTCTTTGGTTAGGTGGTTACGCGGCGCACTGTGTCAATCCGAAGTGTCAGCATCGCAAGACCCACTATCTCTCAACACAGATTGCCGCACTGAGTTTGCCCAAAGCAACCTATGGCTTGGATATTGTCGTGCGTGTCGGCTGGCGACGGCAACACAATCACCGCACCATGAGTGAAATTGACCAAGAGTTACGGGCACTCGGAATTCAGATTACCGACCGTGAAGTAGAGCGACTCTGGGATTACTATCGTTTGCTTCTGCGTGGATTGAGTCAAGCCGATCGAGTTAAGTTGCGCGACGCCGAGAAAATCCACGGCGGTTTGGTCTGGTCAGTCGATGGGTTACAACCTGAGAGCGGTCAGCCTCAGTTATGGGTCGTGCGCGAAATATTAACTGGCACCGTCGTGCGCGCCGAGTGGTTGTCCCAGGTGGATGAACCCATCCTCAAAATGTTCTCGCTCATGTGTAGAATTAGTGCAAGGCAACAAGTGACGAAATGAATTTTGGCGTGATGCGTTTCTGATTGATGGCAAACTCGGACATTGCAACATATTGACCCAGGTAACGTTTATGCACACCACGCATCGGACCTAAGAATAATCGCACGCTCGTCCACATGCCTTCAATCGTGTTGACATGCACTTCGCGAATGCCGTCGCCATCATCGTCGCGTGCATATTCGTATGCACCATGATTCACTGTGCCATGTTTCCGTTCCAAGCGCGTATAGCCCGTCCATTCATCTGTGTTCACCGTAGCCCGTGGACGCGTGAAGGTCTGAACGTGTTTCCGTAATGTTTCACCGTCGGTGTGTTTGACCACGCGTAAGCGCACCTTGCCGCTTCTGCGTCCCACCATACCGACGATCGGTGGACGGTCATTAGCATACGTGCCATGTCCGCGCTGCTTGTTCGCACCCCGACGCGGCGGATCGGATAAATCAGCGTGTTTTTCGACACTGTAGCACGCCCACCGACACTCCGCAAACTCACCACTGAAATGTGGAGAGCGCAGAGTTTTTGAGGTTTTCTCGGCGTCCTCTGCGTCTCTGCGGTGAAATTCAGCGGATTTTCGGTAGCCAGGCTACACTGTCTGTTTTTCACCTTTTTCCCCCCGCGTTCTGAAACAGTTCGTCAGTTTCAGTTCGTTGGTCTTTCAGGGGTGTGTTTGGTTGTAAGCGTTCGGCATTGGTTTGGATCGCTTGGCGTAAGTCATGCACGGTCTTGCACTCAACTTTGATTCCACGCGCGATGCTGGCACTGGGTTCACCTTTGCAGACGCCACGCAACAGCAGAATGGCTTGCGCCGGACGCAAGTGTGTGCCAGCGAACACCGTGCCACTGTAGAGCGTGTATACTCCATCACATTTGGAACAACGATAGACAGTCAGTTTACTCTGTTTCAATTTGCGGAAGACACGCGCTTTCTTGCCACTGACAGCAGTGTGGGCACTTCAACCCATGCGGGTGAAAATACTTGAGCAACCAGGCAATGCTGAGATCGTCTTCAAACAAACCAACAATTGGGAAGTCCATAGGGCATCACACCCTATGCACTTTTTCTACACATGAGCGAAAATGTTACTGAAAGCGAATCGTGGCGTAATGGGAAAATGTTACCGAAATCCAATCGTGGGTGGTGTCCCTGTAAATAGACCGTAGGCAAACATGCGTTCACTTTTTTGAGTCAAGCCGCACCGTTTTTCCGCGTGCACCGCGCGTAGCAACGTGCGTTAACTGGATGCGGCTAAATCTCCGAACATCAGCACGTGGGTTCACCTGCTGGTTACAGGGACACGACCGGAAATTTCTTGGCGATACGCTGCCAACGTCGGCGAGCTTGTTCGGTTAGCTCGGAGCGCGCCGTGGACGCGCCAGTTATCCCGGCGTCTGGTTGGCGCGGTTCGTCTCGAAAGATCTGCAAGCACGCTTCCAATTCAGCAGGAGAGAGCTGATGCTCTGTCGTTTTGTCCTTCTCCATCGGGAATCCTCGCTTTTTGCCGCCTTGGCGCCCAATCCTCGTACTGGCTATCGGACGATCCCTAAGCCAAGCCGTGATCAATGACCGATAGAAAAACGAAACCGTGCCCACACTGCACGTGTGAGCACGGTCGGTTACGCCACTCGCTCCACCCGGTCCTGGCGTCCATGGTCGCACAACCGGGTCTTATCGCTCCCGTCTTTGCTATGCAAGACAAGCAAATGTGAAAGGACAGTGACTCGAACTTATCAGATATATAGTAAATCTCCAATTTGAAGTCTCAGCGCTCCCGCAGTTCAATATAGCATGTTGTCTCGAGCCCAAACTATTGAATACCTAATATTTTCGTTGGAAGAATCTCATGTTGGGTCACAAACCAAACAGCGTTCTTCCTTCGACCGTGCTTGCACGTAAGCATGGCCAAAAGAAGAGCGCTGTCGGTGTCCCCCAAAATGTTAGCCGGGCAGCTCCACTCGGAAGGTAGTCCCTCGATTTACTTCGCTACTAACAAAAATCGTGCCTTGGTGCAACCGGACGAGTTCAATCGAGATGGCAAGCCCGAGCCCAATCCCGCGAGGACGCGGACGCGATGGATCACCGCGGTAGAAGCGTTGGAACAATTTTGCCTGTTCGTCAGCCGTCAAGCCCATACCGGTATCGGCAACTTGAATCCAGACCTTTTGACCATCCTTTCCGCCTGACACCTTAACTTCTCCGCCCGCGGGGGTGAATTTTTCAGCATTTTCGATCAGATTGGTAATGACCTCAGTGAGTGCGTCTTCGTTCGCGGCAATCAAGGGCAATTTAGGTGGGAGGTCAGATACCAGTTTTATTCCATTCTTCTCCACTTCTGGAGCGAATAGGACGATGATTCGCCGGGCGATGGCAGCCACGTCGAGTGGAACCCGGTCCAATCGCACCACAGATTGGCTATCCAGAGCCGCCAAGTTCAAACGATTGGTCAGCCGTCCCAATCTGCCCATCTCTTGCTCAATTTCCTCGAACAAGGGCTTGATCGAGTCAGCTTGCTCCGACATTCCGCGACGAATAAACTCAACCGCCGCTTGGAGAGCACTAATCGGTCCGCGCAATTCGTGCCCCACATCGTTAAGCAATTGCTCGCGCGCGGACCGCTGTTCGGACAATTGTTCAGCCATCGTATTGAAATCGGCAGCCAAGTCCGCCAATTCGTCACGACCTTCAAGCTTGACGCGATAGGCATAGTCACCCGATACGATGGATTTGGTTCCTTGAGCGAGATTCAACAGTCGTCGGGCAAAGGTTGTGCCCAAGATACTGCCGAGGATTAGACCCAGAGCCGAGAAAACCAATGTGGCTGAGATAATCAGAAATTGGAGACGTGAAAAAGTCTCCTGAATGTCCATCAAACTCAATGACAAGAGAATTGCACCGACGCGTCCACTGGTAGAGACCGGAATCGCTACGGTCACCGCGTCGCTTTGGGCATTGGGATCACTCCCCTGCCAGACTTGGCCCTTGAGCGCCGTTCGCACCGCGGGGTCCTGGCTCACGGTTCCAATACTCTGCGCGTCGCTACGCTCCGTAGAAACAAGGATTGCGCCGTCTTTTCCAATGGCTCTGACATGTACCGGGAACTGGGTATCGGTAAGACGCAGTATTTGCTGCAAGCGACCAACATCGTTTGCCAACTCCGGATCGACTTGGAGCGTATTTGCCAGTATCGTGCCCCAGCGCAATAGGTCTTGTTCCACCAGACCGAAGTACAAATCGCGTAAATTGAAAAAGAGATAAAAGCCCAGCAATGGGAGAATGAGTAGGATGGGTAAACTATGCGAGAGCATAAACTTGACCCGCAGCCCGATTCTCATCCAGCCTCCTTCTCGCCGAAGCGATAACCCACTCCACGAATCGTGTGCAACAACTTTGGATACCGTGAGTCGGATTGGATCTTCTTCCGTAGCCAATTCACGTGGGTATGGACCAGTTCATGGGCTCCGACGAACTCTTCTCCCCAAACCGAGGTAAGAATCTCGTTGAGAGTCAGCACTTGTCCAGCTCGGCTCATAAAAAGATAGAGCAGTTTGAATTCCTTGGGTGATAGCTTGACCAACTCTCCGTGGACCGCCACCTGGTGGCTGGTCGCGTCAATCCGAACTCCTCCGATCTCTAGAATATCCGGCGGCGTTGCGTGACGCTCGTGTCGCACCCGCCCGAGGAGCGAAACGATTCGCGCTTCCAGTTCAAGCAGGCTAAATGGCTTGGTTACATAGTCGTCACCCATCAGCAATCCTTGAACTTTGTCAATCTCACTTGAACGCCCCGAGAGGAAAATGACGGGCACTAGGCGATCGCGCCGTAATGCTCGGGAAATATCAATGCCGTCGCTATCGGGCAGTCCGATGTCCAGAATGACTAGGTCAACCTGATGTTGCTCGGCATATGCAAGCGCCGCGCTTCCTGTCGCCGCGAGTCCAACCGCGTAACCGTTCTGCTGGAGGTCGGCGCCTAGGGTCATTCTGAGGAGATCGTCATCGTCAACGATAAGAATGTGGGCTTTGGTATTCATACGGGGGCTCGCGTTCCAACCACCTTGGTTAATTTTTTATCCTGCCAAAAAGAGCGGTGGGTCTTTGGGTCGATCCAGTAGGGCTATTCTCGCTCAAGGACTCGTACAAGACGAGTCGCAAGTAACCTCAACTGCTTTCCCTACACTACAGCTACTCGATTATATCACAAATTACACCTCCAAGAACCTCCCATTGGATTCTTATTCTTTACCGAATGAACTTTTCATTGCGATTTCTAACGAAAGCATTAGGCAAGCTTTAGTCTCACCGCAATCTTTGGTGTTACTCTCAGACAAGAACCTTGTATGATCGACTCTCTGCGAGATGATGACAGCAAGGGAACATTGTGAGATGCAATAGTGGCTCCGATCATTCTAGGAATTGATATCGGCTCGCTCGCGGCAGCCGTCGTTGTCGCGGACACGAATGGCCGCGTAATAGCGCGCGCGCATCAAGAATTTGCGCCGCCGGGTATTTCCGATTCTGTGTTGGGATATTCTGAGCTGGCGGCTGACGATTGGTGGAGAGCAGTGCGTACGTGCCTGCACCAAATCACCGCAACACTTAACGCCCAGGGATGCCCAACGAGTAGCATTGTGGCTGGGGCAGTGAATTCGACCTCCGGAAGTTTTGTGCTGCTCGATGCGAAGAATCAACCGGTACGGTCGGCGTGGATGGATAACGGTTCGCGCGCGCCAGCCGCTGCCGCGGAGGTAGATCACCTGAGCGAAGCGCTGCGCTCTAGGCTGGGCTATATCTCCAAGTCAACCTTCGCACTCCCCAAGATGGTATGGCTGATCCAACATGAACCCCAAACCTGGGAAAAGACTCGGCGCGTCGTCCACGTGGCGGATTATATCGTCGGTAAACTGACCCAGGTGTTCGATGTATCCAGCGATAGCCTCTCGCGCAAGATGGGTTTCGATACCCTGGAGTCCAAGTGGCCCGCGTTCATCGAGAGTGAGTTGGGCATTGATCTGCGCCGGCTACCGCACGTGATCGGTCCGGGGGAACCGATCGCACCAATCTCCAAGGAATGCGCGGCAGGAACTGGGCTTGACAGCAGAACGATAATCGTAGCGGGAATGAGGACCGGGGCTACTGAAAAAATTGCCTCCGGCGCTCACCATATCGGCGACTGGAATACCGAACTCGGCTCGAGGGTGATTGTCAGGGGGCTAACGAGGAAGTTGATTAAAGACCCGCTCGAACAAGTATATTCCTATCCCTATCCACTCCGTTTCTGGATGACGGAGTCTGAGAACATGGGGAGTACCGATATCCTTGACCGTCGTTTTCCAGACGTGGACAAGGATGCCTTTGACCGCGCGACATTGACCCTTTCGCCGACTGGACTGAGCGTCTATCCGCTTCTGCAAACGGGAAAATACTTTCCATTCGAGCGGTCGGATGCCGTTGGCTTTGTCGAGGGAGAGCCAAAAAGCAAAGCGGAATTCTACGTGGCGCATCTCGAAGGAATCGCATTCATCGAACGGCTTTCCTATGAAATACTCAAGGCGTTGGGCGCTGAGATACGGGAACGGGTTTACACCTCCGGCAATCCCTGGCAGAGTACCGAATGGATGCAAATTCGCGCCGACGTGATGAACCGGCAATGTGTGCGTGCCGCAAATGCGGACGCCGCAATGGGCAGTGCGATTATTGCCGCGTCGCGCACGTTATTTGAAAACATCATCGATGCAGGTGCGGCGATGGTGCGCTTGGAGAATGTGGTGAATCCGCGGCTCGAGATGGTGCCGCGCTACGAGGAAGCTTTTCAGCAGTTTCTTAACGTGTGCCATCAGCGGGGTTACCTGAGCGCGCGGCAAAGGATGCCTTTGGCGATTCCTGGTCCTGTTTGAAGCAGACCAGCTCTCCCCGCCAAGTGGTTGATAGAAAGGAAAGCGGAATGTTCAATCGAATCCTTCTTCCCATGGATCGCTCATCTGTGGCTGAGTGCGTGCTCCCTCATGCCGTGGCTGTCGCGCGCGCCTTCGAGTCCCAGGTGATGCTGGTGAACGTAATAGACACACCCCAGCGGGCGAATTGGCGCCGCGCGGTGGACCCACTCAATTGGGCCATCAGAAAAACCGAAGCAGATAATTATCTGAGCGATCTGGCGATTCGATTGCAACAAGCTACCCTTTCCGCTGAAAAACAAATCCTGGAAGGCGACGCCGCTGAACGGATCGTCGAGCTCTCGGGCAAGACCGACGCCCCTCTCATCATCATCAGCAGCCACGGGCAGGGTGGCATTAGTGGTTGGAACGTGAGCAGTGTCGTGTTGAAGGTCATCTTACGTGCCCGTACTTCGATCATGATTGTGCGCGCGTATCAGCCAACCCCGACGGCAATGACCGGCTTGAGCTATCGACGAATCCTGGTTCCCATTGACGGATCGCAGCGCGCCGAGTACGTCTTGCCTATGGCGAGCACCCTCGCCCGGTTTCATGAGGCGCAAATCTTGCTGGCGCATGTGGTCAAGCGACCGGAATTGCCTCGGCGGACGCCGCCCAGCCGCGAAGATGTCGAATTGGCAGATCGGCTTGTGGAGCGCAATCGGACAGAGGCGATTCAGTATCTGGATGACCTACGCTCACAGCTTTCAGTGGAACTTGAAGCGCGTGTTCTCGTCAGCGATCACATCGCCGCTACGTTGCATGAGTTGGTCGAACAAGAGAAGATAGACCTGGTCGTCTTGAGCGCCCATGGTCATTCCGGTCTGACTCGATGGCCCTATGGCAGCGTGGTCATGAGTTTCATTACGTTTGGAACCACTCCTTTGTTGATCGTGCAAGACCTTCCACAGGACAAGATTGAGCCAAGCCCAGCTGAAATTGCCGCCAGGGAACAGGGAAGACCATAGCCCATGGCGATTCCATCCTTCAAGTTGTTCGATTATTTGAAAGCCCAAGAATTACTGTTCCGGGAAGCAACGCGGCAGTTGAGTACCAGTCGAGGGAAAGACTCGTTCTCTGATGCAGCCGAGTGGATGCCGGATAATTTTTATCTGGTGCAACAAACCTGCCGCCAAATTCGCGAGGACATGCCGCCTGGGTTCTATCGTCAGTTGCCAAAAATCACTGCGGGCGCGTTAAAGGGCTACCCGCGAATCTATGCCATAGCGCAAGAACAGGTTGTGACGAGCGGGACGCATCTCGACATAGACCACGTAAAACGCTTTGTCCACCTTTATCAAGACCTTACACCCTTGACGACGGGCGAGTTGTGGGCGCTGCCAGTGATGCTGCGCCTCCTCCTCCTCGAATTTCTAGCGCAAGCCGTTTGCCGCATTACCGGGTTACCTCGCGGCGACTCACTTCCCGCAGAGACCTTACCTCCCACACTCTCCGAGGACCAGATCGTCGCCAACTGCATTATCAGTTTACGAATGCTGGCAACTCAGGACTGGCAAGTCTTTTTTGAAGAGGTAAGCCGAGTAGAATATATCCTGCGCGATGATCCAGCAAACGTCTATGCACAAATGGACCGGGAGACGCGCAGCCGCTATCGCAAGGTGATCGAGCAGTTGGCATTCGCCACAGGCAAAGATGAGCAAAACGTCGCGCGTGAAGCGATTGGCTTGGCGCAAGCGAATGCTTTAGCGACGCCGCGCGCGACGCATGTCGGCTATTATTTGATCGATGCCGGACGAGTGCTGCTCGAAGCCGGTTTGGGCTATCGCGTTTCCCCGGGCGAGCGTTATCGCCGCTGGGTATTCAATCATCCGACGCTGGTGTACCTGGGTAGTATCAGTTTTTTTACCCTGATCATTTTGCTAGGTGGACTGGGTTATGCTAGAAACGCGGGCGCAACTTTCCCCCAATGGATTGCGGCTGGCATACTCCTTCTCATACCTGTCCTGACCGTGTCCGTCAGCCTGGTCAACTGGATGGTTACCCTTGCTATCCGACCCAGGGTTTTGCCAAAAATGGATTTTGAAAAAGGCATTCCCGCCGAGTGCAAGACCTTGGTGGTCATCCCCTCGCTTTTGTCTAGCGCCGCCGCCGTGAGATCGTTACTCGAAGAATTAGAGTTGCACTTTTTGCGCAACCAGGATTTGCATCTGTACTTTGCCCTGCTTACCGATTTGCCGGACGCGTCGCGACAACCTCGGTTGAAGGACGATCCATTGGTCGAGCAAGCCGATTCCGGTATTCGCGCACTCAACGAAAAATATCGCCGGGAAACGTCCGGTCCATTTTATCTATTACATCGCGATCCTCAGTGGAATCCGCGCGAAGAGCAATGGATGGGCTGGGAGCGCAAGCGGGGCAAGTTGCACCAATTGAATCTTTTGCTGCGAGGTAGCAGAGAAACGGCTTTTAGTGTGCAGACGGGCGATTTGACTGGATTGCGCGAGATCAAATACGTGATTACCCTGGACGCCGATACGCTCATGCCGCTGAATACCGCACATCGGTTGGTTGCCACACTCGCGCATCCACTGAATCGCGCCGAGTTTGCTCCGCGCAGTGATACGGTCATCGCTGGGTATACCATTATGCAACCCAGAATTGAGATCACTTCGACCAGTGTGAACCTCTCGCGCTTTACGCGCATCTTTGCCGGCGATGTCGGTTTGGATCTATACTCGCGCGCCGTGTCGGACGCGTACCAGGATTTATTTGGCGAGGGGATTTACGTTGGCAAGGGCATTTATGACATTGACGCGTTTGAGCGCAGCTTGGCAGGTCGTATGCCGGAAAATGCGTTGCTCAGTCATGATTTGATCGAAGGGATTCACGGGCGGGTTGGGCTGGCAACAGACATCGTGTTATTTGAAGACTATCCCCCGCATTACTTTGTCTACCTGCGTCGTTCGCGCCGATGGATCCGAGGGGACTGGCAGTTGCTGCCCTGGCTGCTGCCGCGAGTCCCCACCGTCAAAAAAGGAATTGTCCCGAATACGCTTTCCATTATTGGTCGGTGGAAAATTCTGGATAACCTACGTCGCAGTTTGCTTTCACCGGCTCTATTGTTCCTATTTATTTCCGGCTGGCTGTGGTTGCCTGGCTCGCCGTTGGCGTGGACGCTGGCTGGCTGGTTGGTACCCGCCGTGCCTGTTTTCACTGGCTTGCTGATGGAGTTAATTCAAAGTGTGAAAGGTAAGTCTTGGCACACCGAGCGTGTCTTCCACTCACTCCAAAACAGCATCGTGCGCTGGATTTTGGCACTGGCATTTGTGCTCTATGAAACATTCGTCACGCTGAGTGGAATTACCACTACGCTTTTTCGGTTGTTCGTTACGCGCAAACACTTGTTACAATGGACCAGCTACGCGGATACAGTGCGTGTATTTGCCGGCGAGGTGACTGGGCAGCAGATGCTCGCGGCGATGCTTTCGTCCGCGGCGCTCGCCGTGCTAATCGTCTTATTCAACCCCACCGCGCTATTTGTTGCCATGCCGCTCTTGATCGCGTGGTTGCTTGCACCCGAAATCGCCTATTGGATTAGCCGACCAAGCCGGCACGCGCCTACCCAGCTTTCCGCCGATGAACACCGACGATTGCGCCGCTTGGCGCGGCGTACTTGGCTTTTCTTCGAGCAGTTCGTCGGACCCGAAGACCACTGGCTGCCGCCAGACCATTTTCAGGAAGCGCCGCGCGGCGCGGAGCGTATCGCGCATAGCACATCGCCGACGGACGTGGGGATGCTACTTCTTTCGACATTGTCGGCGTATGACCTGGGTTACATTGGCGTGCTAGACCTGTCCGCGCGTTTGAAGAACACTTTTGAAAGTATGAAGCAGCTCGAAACATATCAGGGTCATTTCTTGAACTGGTATGATACGCGTACTCGTGAGCCGCTCTCTCCACGGTACGTCTCCACCGTGGACAGCGGCAACCTGGTCGCTTGTCTACGTACGCTGGGGCAGGGTTGCCAAGACTTGCTTCGCAGACCCATCCTGCGCTGGCAAAACTGGGAAGGCTTGCTCGATACGGCAAGTCTCCTGGATGAAATCGTGAATAATCCCCAAGGGACCTTTGGTCTTCAGGCGGCTCGACTCAAGCCAGCCATTGCGCCCCTGCAAGCCCATCTCGCCCAAATACAACAGGAGATACGGGCGGCGAAAGATGATCCCGACGCCTGGGCACCGCTACTGAATCGGTTGAGCGGCGAGGGCTGGAATCAACTCAGTCAACTCCTGATGTCGCTGGTCGAATCCAACGCACACACCATGGACGCCGAGACGTTGGGTCGGCTAAGTCTTGCCGCCGATCAAGTGCAGAATCACCTGTACGGTATGCAACGCGAGATCGACCAACTCTCCCCCTGGCTATTGTCTATGAGTCAGCTACCCGATCTCTTCGCGCGCTCCAATACGTCTCCCGTCATCCACGCTACTTGGCGAGCGTTGCGTGACGCCTTGCCTACCGCGCCAAGTCTGGAAGAACTGGGTCAAATCTGCAAAGGTGGACTGGCTCGGCTGGCTGAACTCCAGAAGCAATTGGACAATGACGCTTTGCGTGGATCACCCGAACACGTGCAGGCGCGTGAATGGTGCGCTCGCCTCACCGAGAAACTGGAATCCGCCGCGACAACCTCCGACGCTCTGCTGAGCGGCTTTCGAGAAATCGACGAGCGGTCGGAGCGCTATCTTCAGGAAATTGATTTCGGCTTTTTGTTCGACTCGCAGCGGCAGTTGTTTCACATTGGCTACAACGTCACCGCAGAAAAACTGGATAGCAACTATTATGATTTGCTGGCGTCTGAAGCGCGGATCGCCAGTCTGGTGACCATCGCTGAGAACCAGGTCCCTCCGAGCCACTGGCTGCATCTAGGTCGTCCGCTGACCCAGATCGATGGCAGGCAGGTGCTGTTATCCTGGGGCGGGACGATGTTTGAGTATCTGATGCCCGCGCTGATGATGCGAAGTTACGAGGGGACGCTATTGCAGCACACGCGTCTGGCTGTCGTGGATGCCCAGATCGCTTTTGGCAACCAGAAAAACGTGCCGTGGGGTATTTCCGAGTCGGGCTACTATGCTTTCGACGCGAACCAGAATTATCAATACCGCACCTTCGGTGTGCCCGGACTAGGATTCAAGCGTGACCTCGAGGATGATTTGGTGGTTGCGCCCTACGCCTCGCTGCTGGCGCTCTCGCTACGTCCGCGCAAGGTAGTGGAGAACCTCGTGCGCCTGATCAAATTGCAGATGCTGGGTCCCTATGGCTTGTACGAATCCGTTGATTTTTCGCCTTCCCGACTCGCGCTAGGAGAGACGCATGCGGTCGTGCGTTCGTATATGGCGCATCACCAGGGGATGATCCTGCTGTCGCTCGTCAACTATTTGCTCGATGACGTGATGGTGCGCCGCTTCCACGCGGATCCACTCGTGCGGAGTGTCGAGTTGCTCCTGCAAGAGAAGGTGCCGTACGATGCGCCTTTTGAATCAGTAGAGCCGGAGGACACACGCATCAACCGCCGAGACCCAGTCCAGTATCCAGTCAGTGCTTTGCCATGGAGTGCGCCAGCGCAATCGCCCGCGCCCCAGGTCCATTTCTTATCGAATGGGCGTTACGGCGCGCTGATAACGAGCGCGGGTAGCGGGTATAGTTGCTGGCAAAACAATGAAAGCGCCCCAAGTGTTGACCTCACGCGTTGGCGCGCCGACACGACGCGCGAAGATTGGGGTACCTGGGTCTATCTTCAGGATACGGAAAGTGGTGACCAGTGGTCAGCCGCCTACCAACCGACTGTCGTATCACCTGAGAGCCAGGATGTACGGTTCTATCCCCACATGGCAGAGTTTCGGCGCAGCGACCATGGGATTGCTCTGACGATGGAGATCACCGTCGCGCCGGATGACGATGTCGAGATTCGCCGCCTCTCGCTGACCAATCACACGGATCGCGTCCGGCGCATCGCGCTGACGAGCTATGGCGAGATTATTCTTGCGCCGCAAGCCGCCGACGCGCGCCATCCGGCGTTCAACAAAATGTTCGTCGAAAGCGAGTACGTTCCGGAAACGAACGCGCTGATCTTCCGCCGCCGCCCGCGGTCGACGAGCGAAGGACCGATCTATCTGGCGCACTCGGCGGTTGTCTCGCCGGGACACAGACCCACGGGCGCGCACGAAACCGACCGTGCCCGCTTCCTAGGTCGGGGACAAACGCTTCGCGATCCGGCGGCGTTAGTTCCGAACGGCGACGGGCTGTCTGGAACGACGGGCGCGACGCTCGATCCAATTATGGCGCTGGGTCAAGAAATCGAACTGCAACCCCACGCGTCGGCGCAAGTGAGTTTTCTTACATTGGCATCCAGGTCGCGTGAAAAAGCGTTGGAGTTGGCGCGCCGCTATCGAGACGGACGCGTGATCGTGCGCGCGTTTGAGCAAGCCCGCGATCGCGCGGAAGCGGAACTGCGCCAACTCGAACTATCGACGACTGACCTGGAATACATCCAACAACTCTTGTCGGTTCTGCTCTATCCGCGCGCAACGCGGCGCGCGGACGCCGCGACCCTCGCGGACAATCGCAAGGGACAACCTGGGTTATGGCCCTTTAGCATCTCCGGTGATCACCCCATTCTTTTGGTGCGGATGGATAAATCGGAAGACCTGGCTTTGGTGCAACAAGTACTCCAGGCGCATGCGTATTGGCGCAAGCGAAACATCAAAATCGACCTGGTCATTCTCAATGAGCAAGGAACGACCTACGGTCAAGAATTGCGTGGACAATTGCAGCGCGTCCTCATCCGACAGAATAGCGAGGATCAATTTAACCGGCGCGGCGGCATTTTTATTCTGTACGCCGATCAACTGAGCGATCCCGACTGCGTGCTGTTGGAAACCGCGGCGCGCGTTGTGCTGGACGGAGCCAAGGGATCACTCGCCCAGCAATTGGGAGAGATGTTCAAACCAGCGACCCAGTTGCCGCCTTTTAATGCAGTGCCGCGCGATGTCAAGCTGGAATCTACGCCACAACTAGCGCGTCCCAGCGATCTCCTCTTTGATAACGAACTAGGTGGATTCAGCACGGATGGACGCGAGTATGTCATCTATCTAAAGCCGGGACAGTGGACGCCCGCGCCGTGGATCAACATCATCGCCAATCCCGATTTTGGATTCACCGTCTCCGAGACCGGCGCGGGCTATACCTGGTTTGGCAACAGCAGCGAAAACCGGCTCACGCCTTGGTCCAACGATCCGGTCACCGATCCGCCGGGTGAGGCGCTCTACTTGCGCGATGAAGAGACGGCGGAGGTCTGGTCGCCAACGCCGCTGCCATGTCGCGCGCCCGCGCCGTACTTGATTCGACATGGCGCGGGTTATTCGGTTTTCGAGCACAACAGTCACGGACTCGTCCAGCGCTTGCGGCTTTTTGCAGCACCCAACGCGCCAGTCAAAGTCGTGCAGCTGCACTTGGAGAATACGTGGAAACGCACGCGACGAATCACCGCGACCTTGTATGTCGAATGGGTGCTGGGCGTCACGCGCGACGCCGCGCAACAATATGTGATCTCCGAATTCGACGGCGAACACGCGGCGCTCTTGGCGCGCAATTGCTACAACACAGAATTTGGCGAGCGCGTCGCGTTCGCGGCGGCGAGCAAGCCGCTGCACGGCTTGACGGCAGATCGCACCGAATTCCTGGGGCGCATGGGAAGCATTAGTCATCCCGCCGCGCTGGACCGCATCGGGCTGGCGAGCGCCGTGGAACCCGGTCTCGACCCGTGCGCCGCGCTGCAACTTCACATCGATCTAAGACCGGGCGAGTCGGAAGAAATCTTTTTCTTGGTTGGCGAGGGCGCGAATCGAGATGAAGCGTTGAAGCTCATCGAGCAACATCAAAAAGCGGAACAGATCGAGACCGTATGGAACCAGGCGAATGAATCCTGGGATAACCTCTTAGGTTCTGTCCAAGTGCAGACGCCCGAT
>VFSW01008599.1_pt1 | contig 14638 bp, 8 predicted proteins | sample 5358111 | NCBI WGS metagenome assembly VFSW01 (sample SAMN11554181, study PRJNA540505) | mine drainage metagenome | isolation source: sediment from site ElyBrook_90M | place: USA: Ely Copper Mine, Vershire, VT | collected 2017 | reverse complement strand
ATGCCTTCAGCCCCGCCCGCTCGGCATTCGCCCCTTGCCATACCGCCAGGGTCGTTCGGTAATTCAGGCCCGGTGCGAAACCCACCACCCCCGGCCCTTCGGCCGCCATCACGCGGCGAAACACCACCGCCCAACGTCCTTCCTGGTACACCGCCCGCGTGACGATGTCGGAGCTGGATGTCACGCGCGTTGAAGTGCCGATCCCCTCGGCCACATTGAGCCGGGCCGCCTCCGGCCGGTTCGCCCGCCACAGCCACAGACTCACCGGTGCCCCTTTCGTTCCCATCATCAGGGGGGAGGCTTCGGTGAGCGGGAACATCAGCGCCGCGGCATCGGCAAATTGATCATTGTCCCTCTGTGAATCGGCGCGCGTCTTGCATTCCCACTCCAACCGTATACACAACTCCCGGCCATTGTGCGCCGCCTGCAGCCCCACCGCATCCGTGAGCCCATACTGCCCATCGGCCCACTTCCCCTGGATGTACTTCGATGGCTGGAGCCCGATCGGGGTGGGCGCCAGCACCACTTTGCGCGCCGGGAATTTCGCCCACAGCACTGCCATCGGCTCACCGAGAGCCTCAGGCGCCACATCGATTCGCTTCGCCAGCATCTCTAGCAACTCCTGATCACGTAAGTGCGCCGTGTTGCATCGAGCACATATACGGGATCGCCGTCCGGTCCCGGCTCGCAACCCAGCTTTTGCAGGTCGGTCCTACGCAGCTTGAACGTGCAAGTGATATCGGTCTGGCGGAGGATGCGCACATAGAGCGGAACGGCGTAACTGGGCAGGGTGCCGCTCGCCAGTTCGAAGAACGCATTGGGATTGAAGGCTCGCCCTGGTTTCATCGTGAGAGCAGCCATGCCCGCTCGTCCGTCCGCGCCCGGCACCGCCACGCCGTAGACAGTGATCGACTCGAGATCCGGAAACCCCCCGAGCGCATCGGTCACCTCCGTGGTCGAGACGTTCTCGCCCTTCCAGCGGAAGGTGTCGCCCGTGCGATCGACGAAGTAGAAGTAACCGTCCTCGTCGCAACGGAACAGATCGCCGCTGCTAAACCATTCGTCACCTTCGTGGAAAACATTTCGCAGAATCTTGCGCTCGGTCGCTGCCGCATCGGTGTAGCCGTCGAAGCGCCCCGCACCGATACCGGGAACCTTCACGATCATGGCGATCAGCTCGCCGAGTTCCCCCGGCGCGCATTCGATCAGCGTGCCGTCGGCATTGCGCCGACGCTCGCCGGTTTCGGGGTCGTACCGCACGAGGCGTACGTTGCTGCGCTCCTTGAAGGGAACCCGTCCGCAGCTGCCGATCGGCCCATCGAGGTTCACCAGACCGCAATTGATCTCGGTGCCCCCGTAGCCCTCGATGAGATGCGGCACGGCGAATCGATCCTGAAACCGGGTCCAGACTTCCTTGTTGATGCCACCTCCGGCCATCAGCCGTAGGCCGTGCTCGCGATCGTTCGATCGTGGCGGCTGATTCACGAGATAGCGACACATCTCGCCGCTGTATTGGGTAACGGTCACGCGATACGCGCGCACGTCGTCCCAGAACCGACTGGCGCTGAAGCGCCGGCGCAGCAACATTCGGCCGCCGCAGGCGAGTACCTGCGAAAGCAGTGACATGCCGGCTGCCACGTGATAGAGCGGCAGCACACAGTAAAAGGTGTCCTGCGGGCCGTGGTCGAAGAGCGCCGACCAGCCATCGCCCACACCAAGCCAGCGCATGTGAGTTATGAGCGCCGCTTTTGGCAGACCCGTAGTGCCGGAGGTGAAGACGAGACAGAACGTGCTCCCGCCGATCAGACTTCTGCGCAGCGTGGCCGGCGGATTGCCCTCATCCGTGGCGAGCGTTCGACCTGCGATGTGTCCGCCTTCCTCGACGAGAAAACTCGGCACGCGGGCTGCCATGCCCTCGAGACCGCCGACGCTGTCGAGCCGCTCGAGACACTCGCTGCCGACGAAGCAGGCCTTGCTCTTCGTGCTCGAGCCGAGCGCATTCAGCAGCGCGGTGCCGACGATGTGGGTATTGATCATCGCCGCTACGCAACCGATTTTGGCGAGTCCGAACCACAGGTACAGAACCTCCGGTCGGTTCTCGAGCATGATCGCCGCGGTGTCGCCGGGCTGCAGGCCTTGCGCCAGCGCGAAGTGCGCATAACGATTCATGGCCCGGTTGGCCGCTCCATAACTGATCTCGCGGCCTTCCCAGATCACGAAAGTGCGATCCGGATATTCGGCAGCGAGTCCCTCGAATCGATCCGCAACGGTGTAACGCTGCTCCGGGGTATGCCGCAGCACTGCGGTACCAAGCACGTCGAGCCGGGCCTGGGTTTCTTCCCGAGTGCTCGCCGCGCGCCCGTTCACATTGAGATTCCGCCGCCGCAGACCGGAAGAACTTGGCCCGTGACGTAGCTCGATGCGGCGCTCGCGAAAAAAACCACCGGACCGACGATTTCGTGCGGCTGGGCCACGCGCTTCAGGAGGGTGACCTGAATGCTATGATCCATGAATCCTTCGGTAGACTCCGCCAGATCCGCCAACATGTCGGTCATGAAAGGGCCGGGTGCGATCGCATTGACGCGGACGCCCATCGGCGCCCATTCCTCGGCCATGCTGCGGCTCAGCGAGCGCATCGCAGCCTTGCTCGAGCAGTACATCGAGAGAAAGCCGCCGGGCTTGATGGCGCCGAAGGTAAGGACATTGATGATCGATCCGCCGCCGCCCTGTGCCATGCGCTGCGCGGTCAGAGCGGCCAGATGCATCGGACCCTTGGTATTGACCTGGAAGTACCGATCGAACATCGCCTCGTCCACGTTCGTCAGCGGCAGCGGAGTGTGCGCGATGCCTGCGTTGTTCACCAGCACATCGATCCGTCCGAAACATTCGCAGGCCTCACCCACGAGTTTCTCGATATCCGGCCAGCATCCGATATCGCAGCGCACGATCAGCGCGCGGCGTCCGAGCGCTTTGATCTCGCGAGCAACGGCACAGCCTGACTCCCGGTCGCGACACGCCATCACCACGTCGCCGCCGGCCTCGGCGAGACCCACGGCGATGGCGCGGCCGAGCCCTCTGTTGGCCCCGGTGACGAGGCACACCTTGCCCGAAAGATCGAACATCGATTTGCCGTTCACTATGCCGGTACCTCCCGAAGCGGGTCACTCGAAAAGAACCAGACCACGCGCATTGCGCCCGTTCTCCAGATCGGCAAAGCCACGGGGCGCATCCTCGATGCGATAAGTCTGGGTGATGAGACCGCCGAGATCGAGCCGCTTCGCCTGGTACAAGGCGAGCAGGTTCGGCATGTCCACGCGGAAGTTCGCGTTGCCGTAGAAGCAGCCGAGAATGCGCTTGCCTTCACTCGCCACCAGCAGTGCATTGACCTGCATCGCTTCCGTGTAGCGGCCGATCCCGACGATGCATACGCTCCCCCCACGGCGCGCGGCGGCATAGGCCTGCTGCATGACGGCGGGCCGTCCGGTCATCTCGAAGCTGTAGTCGACGCCCCAGCCGCCGGCGAGCGCCCGCACCTCTGCCACGACGCCATCGCTCGCCTTCAGACAGTGCGTCGCGCCGAACCGCCGCGCATACTCCAACTTGTTGTCCCCGAGGTCCACTGCGATGATCTGCTTAGCGCCAACGAGTCGTGCGGCCTGAATGGCCCCGAGCCCGACGCCTCCGCAGCCGAAGACGGCGACCGTGGACCCCGCAGCGACCCCCGCGGTATTGGTGACGGCGCCGACGCCGGTCATAGCCGCGCAGCCGACGAGCGCTGCGCACTCAAAGGGAATTGAGCGATCGATCGGCAGAACGCTCGCTGCGGGAACCACGGCGTACTGCGCGAGACAGCCAAGCTGCGACATCGCACCGAGTTCCTGGCCGCGAAACTGCAAACGGCTGGTACCGTCCCACATGCGGCCGCCCGCATCGCACCGCACGCACAGGTGCGGTTCCTGGTGCACGCAGAACCAGCACTCGCCGCACGCCGGCACGAAGGAGAGCACCACGTGATCACCAACGGAGACGTTGGTGACCCTTGTACCAATCTCGACGACGACGCCAGCGCCCTCATGGCCCAGCACCATCGGCAGCGGCATGGGAACGGTGCCGTTGGCAACGGAGAGATCCGAATGACAGATGCCCGCCGCTTTCATACGGATCAGGACTTCGCCAGTCCGAGGTCCGGCGATATCGACGTCTTCAACCGAGAAGTGATCCAGCTCGAGCGCAACTAGAGCTTTCACGTCACGTCCCCAGAACTGGCGAGCCTAGAACGCAGCCTTGCATGAACGCTGGCGGCCCTATCAGCAGGTGGACATTGATCCCCAGCCTGTCGGCAGGAGTGGTCACGACATCGCTGCGGCTTACAGCACAGACGCACAGGGTGAACCGATTCCGTAGCTACACACAAGCGGACACTCAAAGTTGCCCGATGGCCTCGGCGAGGACGTCGAACATTCGGCCGATTGTGTTCGATGCCGCCACCCCGTTCTCATTCCGCCCCTCAAGTCATCCGTGCGGCGCAGAGTTCTCGGATCCTCATGCCGTCGTGCGGGCCACCTGGAGGAGCAGCGCGGCGCAATCCTCATCGACTATCTGCCGCCCTACGCGCCGGACTTGAAAGTTGTGGAGTGAATTTGGGGTTATCTCAAGCATCACGCGAAACCAAACTATTGCGTTCGTGACTCGGGAGACGTGGCGCACCGCGCCCGTTGCAACCCCAGATCGATATAACGCCGGACCACTTTGGCGGCCTTCTGGAAGCAGGTGGATCTGTCCTGAGGTGTCACTTATTTGCCCAAAAGTTAATAATATCGGCTGCCAAACGGGATATTTAGAAACGCTTGGTTGGCGGTCAGACATCGAGCCCCGGGGATGTCGTCGTTGAGGCGGGTGTTCCCAGCCGAATATTCGATGTTCTGCGACAACGATGCATCGTCCATTTGGACGACGTGCCGTCCGCGAGCCGACCGCGCCCCGATCATCCGCGTCAATGCCTCGCGGAAGGTCAATGTGCGCGGAGTCGACGGGGTCGACACGAGGAAATTCCGGGTTGGACACCACGGGCATGCGATTGAAGTGCAAGAAATCATCTCGCCTGAGGGGCGATCGAGCTCGGCAGATCCGGCTGACGACCATAGTTCTGGCGAGGCCGGTAGTCGTTCACCAGCCCGTGCCGATGCAGCACGCCGTGTACGGTGCTGATGGCCTGCAACGGGATGTCGCTGTGCTTGCGCGGATCTTCTCGCGAATCTTCGGCGTCCCCCCGCTAGGGTGCTCGCGCTTGACCTGCAGGACCAGCTGCGCGATCTGGAAAGGCAACTGGCAGCCCTGCCGATAGGGGCGCCGAGACCGATGGGTCAGTGCCTCTAGCAGCCCGTCGGACTTAACGACGGTGGATCGGCGATAATCACGGCAAGTCTCCTGGGTAGCAGAACAGGGTGAGCATGAGCAATTTCCGCCCGATCAACCGCACGGATTTCCTGCTGCCGCCGTCTGTGGAGGAGTGGTTGCCACAGCGGCACTTGGCACGCTTTGTGGTGGAGGTGATCGAGGGGCTGGACCTCTCGGAGCTGGAGAAGTCCTACCGGGGCTCGGGTTCGGCCTCCTACCACCCGGCGATGCTGCTGGGACTGCTGGTGTACGGGTATGCGACGCGGGTGTTCTCCAGCCGCGCGCTCGAGCGGGCGAGCTACGACTCGGTAGCCTTTCGCTTCATCGCCGGCAACGAGCATCCCGATCACGACACGATTGCGCATTTCCGCAAGCGTTTCCTGAAGCACATCGAGCCGTTGTTCATCGAGGTGCTGAAGGTGGCGCGCACGATGGGGATGCTGAAGATGGGCACGGTGGCGCTCGATGGCACCAAAGTGCATGCGAACGCCTCGCGCCACAGCGCACTGTCGTACGGTCACGCTGGCAAGCTCGAGAAGCGGCTGAGGAAGGAGGTGCAGGAGCTGCTGCGCCTTGCCGAGCGAGCCGATGCGCGGGATGTCCCCGACGGGATGTCGATTCCCGAGGAGCTCGAGCGGCGTGAGACGCGCCTGGCCGCGATCGCTGCGGCGAAGGAGAAGATCAGAGCGCGGGTCACGGAGCGGGAGCAAGCCGAGTATCAGGACAAGCTCGCCGCGCGCCAGGAGAAGGAGCGGCGCACGGGCAAGAAGCCCGGCGGGCCGCCGCCTGCACCGCCGAGCGGTGGGGTGGATCCGAAGGAGCAGATCAACCTCACGGATGAAGAGTCGCGCATCATGCCGGTGGCCGGCGGTGGCTTCGATCAATGCTACAACGCCCAAGCGGTGGTGGCCGCGGGCAGCATGTTGGTGGTGGCCCCCGAGGTCACGCAGGCGGCGAATGACAAGGAGCAGCTCGCCCCGATGATCGAGAAGCTCAAGGCGCTGCCGAAGGAGCTCGGGCGCACGCGGCGCATCCTCGCCGACAGCGGCTACGCGAGCGAGAAGAGCGTCGAGGGCTGCGCGGCAGCGGGCATCGAGCCGTTGATCGCGCTGAAACGCCAACGGCATCATCAGACCTGGCGGCAACGCTTTGCGGCAGGGCCCAAGCCGCCACCGCAGTCGGCATCGGCGATGGACAAGATGAGGTACCGCCTGAAGACCCCCGCGGGCCGCAAGCTCTACGCCTTGCGCAAACAGACCCCAGAGCCGGTCTTCGGGATCATCAAATCGGTGATGGGATTTCGACAGTTCCGCTTGCGGGGTCTCCAGAGCGCCAGAGGCGAGTGGACTCTGGTGACGATGAGCTGGAACCTCAAGCGAATGTTCGCCCTGCAGGGCGCCTGAGGCAGCCCCGGCGCGGCCATCTTCCGGACTATCCCTACAGATCAGCATGAATTACCACGCTCAAGACCAGAATTCCCCATCACCGCGGACCCCCAGTCCGACAGGCTGCTAGACCTGAGTCTTTGTATCGATTGAAGATTTTGTAGCCGGTTTTTGGAGAGATGTCGTACTCAGGGCAGAGCACCGACATCTCCTCGCCCTCGAGCAGGCGAGCCACGAAGCGCAGCTTTTCGTCGACTTCGAAACACTCCCGCCATGGCATTTGCGTATCCCCGCAAATGCCGAAAGTGTTGCCTATGTGGTCGGAATTATTCGTAACCTATGTGCCCGAATGCACATTCGCACCGCTGGCCTCGGCCCATCCCGCGCGTAATCGCGCGCAATGTCTCGTCATCCGAGCGGGATCATCTTGCCGAGCAGATCGGCATCACCATTACCGAGCGCCGCAGCTTAACCTCTCATCCGGCCATCGCCGTGTCATTTTGGGCCATACACTGCCCGAAACCTTGACAGTGCGATGTTGATCGACGGAATCTCCACGACGAGACGCTTTAACTCGCGGCCCTCAGCAGCACCCGCATAATTCACAAATGCGAACTTCAGCACCACCGGGCCACGAAGTAGGTCGGGGAAGAAGGGCGGATGGTCGTGTAGTGCTTCTGGCAGGCGGGGGTGTTTTCAATCCATCTCGCTTCTTACTGAAGGTCGAATGATTTCAGACCGCCTCATCGACCGACACCCCCACGCACCACCGGAACAGGAACTGGAATTCCGGCTGCTGTTCGACGTTCATAGTGCTCACCAAGCGCAGCTCATGCGGGCACCGGCTCTTGGCCTGGGGCTCCTTCTCGCGCCCCTTCTTTCATGCGGTTAGGTGGCGAGAGCTGCGCATTGGGAGCTGATCGCTCTCGGAGTCAGACAGGTCGATCGCGACAGACAGGGTGTACGTCAGGGGGATTATTATCATGTGCCAGATCCATCACGGTTCGTTTTGTCGCGGCATAGCGGCCGTCTTCGGCGCTTTGCTCCTTCTTGCGGCCACTAGGGGCAATGCCCAGCAGGCATCGGGCAATTCCACTCAGGAGTCAACCCAGGTCCAGGAAGCGCCACAGCTTTCCGAGGTCATCGTCACGGCGACCCGACGCCGGGAATCGGAGCAGACCGTGCCTGTCGCGGTCACCGCGTTTTCGGCGCAGACGTTGGACGAGCTCCATATCACTAACCCCAGCGACCTGCAGGGGCAGGTCCCATCGCTAGCCGTAAGCCCTGACGGTCAGAGCCGCGACAGCGCAATGTTCGTCATACGCGGTCAGAGCACGCAGTACCTGGCTCCATCGGGGGTGGTTGAATACCTGGCATCCGTGCCGCTGGTCGCCGGCTCGATCAGCACGGAGCAAGGAGCACCGGGGCAGTTTCTTGACTTGGCAGACGTTCAGGTCCTTCGCGGACCGCAGGGTACACTCTTTGGACGAAACACCACGGGCGGGGCGATTCTTCTCGAGCCGGCAAAGCCTGTGGACCATCTGACGGGCGACATCCAGCTTCAGGCTGGAAACTACGATGACAAGGAGGTGCAGGTGGTCGCGAACGTACCGATCACCGATCGGCTGCTGACGCGGTTCGCCGGGGAATTCATCGATAGGGCGGGCTTCACGCGCGACGTCGTGACGGGAGTCGATTACGACAATCGCCACATCTGGACCGGGCGCTTCGGTGTGACGTGGAAGCCGAACGACACCGTCGACAACTACCTCATGCTTTCCGCGTCCAAGAGCGAAACGAACGGCAGCGGTTGGATCCTTCAGCAATGGAACATACCCTACATCGAGGCCGCATTCGCGCCGTACGGCGGCTGTGTCCTCATGGGGCTCGGCAGCGGATGCTCCGTACTGACGCAGCTTGCGGGGGCTCAGGCCGCCCGCGGCGTGCGTGCCGTATCGCTCGGCCCCTTCACGCCCCCGATCGCTACGAGCACGGAGGGCTGGGTCGCCGTCGATCGGATCAAAGTCGCCGTCACAGATAATCTCACCGTCCGCGACATCGTGAGCTTCAGCAGCCTGAACACGCTCGGGCCGTTCGACGGCGACGGCAGTCCGATACCTTGGTACAACGCCAACTTGCCGCTGAATGGCTATACGGACCAGGTGCGCCAGCTGACCGAGGAGCTGCAGGCTCAGGGCAGCGTGCTGCAGCACAACCTGACGTACACCACGGGTCTCTATTACCAGGACGTGCACACCCCGAACCAGGTCGATCTGGCGAACTACGATCTCTTCTCATACGGGGGGTTGTCGTACCACTACACCAACGCCGCCCGGGCGGTCTATGCGCAGACCGTATACAACTTCCGGGCGATATCACAGTCTCTGGCGGGATTGAAGCTGACGACTGGCGGACGCTACACGTGGAACCGTGTACACGCCGCTGGGGGCAGTTTTGCGATGACTCCGGAAACCGCGATCACTGCGTGCACCAACGGGCTGTTGGTGGTTGCGCCAACGAGCTACGCCGACTGCGAGCGGCAAGGATCGACACGCGCGAACGCGCCGAGCTGGACAGTGGGGCTCGACTATACGATCAAGAGCGACTTGCTCGTGTACGGCAAGGCGAGTCGCGGCTACAAGCGAGGGGGCTTCAACTACTACGCGGTGAATCCGAGCCATTTGACATTTAGCCCCGAATACGTCACGACCTACGAGGCGGGCTTCAAATCGACGTTCCACTTGGGTGACGTTCCTTTCCGCTTCAATGCCGACGTCTTCTACACCCACTACACGAATATCCAAATTGCTGCCGGCGACTACAACCCGGCGACCTTCGCGTCCGGGGCGGCCATTTACAATGCCGCATCGGCAAAGATTCACGGTATCGAGGCCGAAGGTGCAATCAAGCCGTTCGAGGCGCTGGAGCTATCGTTCAACTACTCCCATCTGAATGGCGAATATACCCACTTCATCATCCAGAATCCGTTCGGACAATTCGATTGCAGCGGCGCGTTCGTAGTCGGCTCCGCCAACATGACCTGCATGCCCATGTCTTTTTTGCCCAATAACCAATTCGCCATCACGGCGCGCTACACGCTCCCGCTCGTTGCCAGCGTAGGAAACCTCTCCATTGCGGCCAACTATGCGTACACGGGGAGCGAGTTCGACGAAACCACGCAACTTTTGCAGTATCAGCCGGGCACGTACTTCCCGTCCTTTGGGCTGCTCAATGTCACGGCCGACTGGAACGCTGTGTTCAGGAGCCGGTTTGATCTCGGTTTGTTCGTGACCAATGCGACCAATAGGATCTACCAGATCAGCACCACCGGGGTATTCACCTCGATCGGCATGGCGAGCAATATGTACGGTGAGCCGCGGATGTACGGCCTTAGGCTGCGTTACAACTGGTAAGGGAGGACGAAGTCCGTCCGTGCCGGTAGGTCTTCTTGCCGGCAAGCGCACTGGCGCGCACCTCCTCGTTCTCACCGATACCGTGATCCGGCTCATCGATCTCGAAGTGAAGAGAGGTCGTGCCGCAGAAGACGATCTCCACATCGACCGCTCGATCGCCTCTCGGTTAGCCTGCAGGAAGTTGATCGCTCGATACAGGTGCTGGAGCTTGAGCGTCTGCGTGCCCTGGATCCGCACGTCCTCGCAGAGCCATTGATCCCAGCAATGGAGCTTCGAGGACGGCGCCACCACCCGGTTCGCCACCATGGCGAGCAACGGCCGCTCAACATCAAATTCGAACTTGCGGTCGCCCAACACCTCGCGCAGTACTTCCCCGACTCCCACGCGCCGCCACAGCTGCTCGAGCACGTAGGAGCTGCCAGGGGGAGCGGTTCGAGGCGATGATCTCCTCGGGGGAGCGTAGCGGCGCAGGATGCTCCTCGCCAGGCGCCGCAGCGGCTCGCTGGTTTCGGGCTCATCCGCACGGCCGCACTTGGAAATGATGCGAACCTGCGGGCGGTCACGGCATCCCAGACGTTCTCGGCGAGCTGCAGGTGGGTCAGGACCGACGCGTCGGCGCGCTTGTGCCGAGACTTGCGCCAAATGCCACTGAAAAGCCGAATTGCACCATTCGATGTATCTAGGCGCTTTCGGGTTCGCTGCTCAGCCGATGCCCGCAACTGCGCGAAATCATTGGAACAGCTCTGCGAAGGACATGCTCAATGTGCCCGGCGAGTGTCAAACTCGGGCTCCCCGGTCGCCTACTTAGGTCACCCGCAGCGTTCAACGTTGGGACAGTATTGATATTGGGCTAACGAACGGGCAGGCGGCGCAGCGCGACCCGCACCAGGTCCGAGCCCGATCCGGTCGCGTCCGTCAAATCGAGTGACATGGGTGCGACCGTGTTCAGGCTCGGAGCATGCAGATCCTTCGCGTACGGCGTGGCCCAGTGGTCGAATTGACCGACGATCACCAGGGTGTCCGGGCGTACTCCCTGAGCCACGATCGCAGGTCCCGACGTCGTGCCCGTCGGAGAGCTGACCTCCACCGGGTCACCCTCCTCGATGCCGAGCCGCGCGGCCGTGCCGGCATTCATCAAGACGCCGCGATGGCCACGGACATTTTGCGCAAGCTCGTCCATGAGCTGGATCATGGCATTGCCGCCGGCGTGGTACTGCATGCTTTTGGTCGTGATCAGCCAGAAGGGGTAGTCCTCGGGCCGGAATCCGCGATCGATGAGATGCCGTTCCCAGATCTTCGGAAAGTCGTGCCATATCGGGAGCGGACCGTACTCGGACAGCTGCCGGTCCCACCAGTGGATGCCCTGATCGTGCAGCCGGCAGGCGAGCTCCTGGCCCGAGCGCATCAAGCGCTCCTGGTAAGGCAGCTCGAAACGCAGTCCGAGCCGCTTCAGCGTCGGATAAAGATACCAGGAGCCCTGAGGAAACGGCTTGGTGAGAAGCCCGTGCGTCTTGAACCAATCGAGATCGCGCGGTTCCGCGCCACCGGTCAGCTCAGCGCTCGCCGCCAGACACACCGCGTTCCAGATCTCATCCACCGTGTGCGGCTGGTCGACGACGAGGGAGAAGTCCCACGCGCCTCCTTTCAGCGGCACGCCGCACGCGCCGCGGTTGATGGCGGCGTTGTAGGCCTCGAGCACGCCGGTGCGCCGGGCAAGCTCGGTGGCGATCCAGGTGAAGTCGCGCGTCTCGCCCCGCGGCTGCACCGCCGGTTGGCGCAGCGCGAAGCCCTCGTGGCGCCAGAACTGCTCGACGAACTTGGTGCGGCCCACACGGATGAGTTGCGTGCTCTCGAGGTCGGTCGCCTCCGGCAGCAGGATGTCCGCCATGTAGTTGGTTTCATCCGGCGTGTAGGCGAAGCACACCGTGAAGGGGAAGGAGGCCATGGTCTCGGCGAGCGCCCGCGTGTCCCAGAACGAAATCGCCGGATTGGTGCGGTATGCGATCCAGACCTCGGGTTTGGTGGCCTGGGGCCAGTTCTGCGCGACGTGCGTTTGAAACAGCCAGGAAAGATGCGTCGGTCCGAGCGCCTGACTCCAGGCGCCGCCGTTGCCGGACAACGGCACGAGCGTGCGGTGGCCGCTGCGCACCTGAGGCGTCTTCTGCCAGTGCCCGCGATCGGTCGGGTTGAGCGTGTGCTGCATGAAGCCGTCGTCCCCGGGAACGACGCTCTTGTGCCGGTCGTCGTGGAACTTGTTGATGCGGACCGTCGTTCCGAGGATCCCGCCCGGCACCTCGAGAGCCCCGACCAGCACCGCGAGCACGGTGCGCGACCAGACGCATTCGTAGGCGCCCCAGCCGTTGTTCACCGTCTTGCCGAGGATCACCGCGACCGGCCGGTAGGGCAGTGTCTGCCCGTCGATCTCCATCACCTCGCCGACCCTGGCGTGGCCCAGATATTCGTTCGCAACCTGCCGGATCTTCTCTGCGGGCACCTCGCAGATTGCCGCGGCCCACTCCGGCGTGTACCCACGCATGTGCTCGAGCAGGCGGGTGAAGGCCGTCTCGGCATGCACGTCCGAGTGGCTCCAGCGCTGCTCGTCCGGACCGAGTTCGACCGCCGAAGCGACCTGCGTGCTGCCCTCGAGCAGCGGCTGCGCGCCGGGGGTATCGAACGGCACGGCCGCGCCGAGGTCCGCGTCCCAGAGAAGGGGCTTCAGGGTGAGCGGGTCGCGCAGATAGTACCCGTGCGGTCCGACGAGATAGGGTGAGGAGGTCATCCCGGTGAGGAAGGCCGTGTCGAGCCGCGATCGCGGATGCTCATGCAGCAGCACATGGATCATGGCGAACATGAACGCCGGATCGGTCTTTGGCTTGATCGGTATCCATTCCGCCGAGGCGGCTCCCGAGATCGACAGGTGCGGCTCAATCTGGATACGCGTTGCGCCCCGGGCCCGCGCCGCCGCATGGCGAGCGGCCGCGCTCACTCCGCCGGTGACCTCGTTGTTCGCGCCGAAGGAGACGATGTAGTTGCTGTAGGGAGTATCGGCCGACACGGTGAAAGCCCGGTGCCAGTACTCGCCGTACAAGTGCTCGGAGTGCACGCACTTGACGCCTTGCCCGGATCCGAAGCTGAAGTCGACCGGACCGAAGGCCGCGAGGAACGCGGGGAAACTTCCCATGTAGTTCATCGGCGTGCCGCCATGGCCGAAAGTGACGGCCACCCGCGGCATCCCGGACTCGTCGGTGAAGCCACGCTCCCGGATAGACGCCAGCTTCAAGGCGACGGTATCGAGCGCCTCGTCCCAGGAGATCGGCACGAAGCCGGGCTCTTCATTGCGCCCCTTGCGCGGATTGGTGCGGCGCATGGGCGTGAGGATCCGTGCCGGGTGGTAGGTCTTCTGGATGAGGCCGTAGGCCTTGACGCATGGCTTTCCGTCACCCGGGTGAATGCCCTTGCCCGCGGCGTTCGGGCCGATCTCGACCGCGACGCCGTCGGTGACCGTGACGGTCAGCAGGTCGGGGCCCGCCACGCAGTTGTAGCAGTAAGTCGGGACGAGCCGTGATGCGGGCGCTTCGTTCATGCCCGGTGAAGAAAGTAAATAGGTACCCGAATACCATAATACGTCGGAGGCGCCGTGTCAACCGCTCACTGCGGCGCGGGAGCCCCAGGCGTGAGGTGCTCGAACCATTGACGGCCCGCTCGTAAACAGGTATTCTTGTACCTCAATACTGTGATAGGCGGATGCCGGGCGGGAGGCAAGCAGCAGATTCCCGGCCGGTGCCCCAACGGAGAACGAGCTCATGCTGACCTCAGAGACGGAAACCCGCACATCCAACGCGGTGAGCCACACGCTGCTTTCCGAGCGGGCGTGGGTCGAGAGCAGCCGGGGAGTGCGCTACGAGCGGCGCCCGGCGCGCGATCGGGATGGCCGGCCGGTGTCCGGCCTCTACAACGCCTGGATCACGCTCGACAACCCCGGCCAGCTCAATTCCTACACCACCGAGATGGTCAAGGGGGTGATCCTGGCGTTCCGGGCGGCGAGCGTCGCGCGCGACGTCGTCGCCGTGGTATTCACCGGCGAGGGGGACAAGGCATTTTGCACGGGCGGCAACACCAAGGAGTACGCCGAGTACTACGCCGGCAGGCCTCAGGAATACCGCGCGTACATGCGGCTGTTCAACGACATGGTGAGCGCGATCCTCGCTTGCGACAAGCCGGTCATCTGTCGCGTCAACGGAATGCGCATCGGCGGCGGCCAGGAGATCGGCATGGCGTGCGACTTCAGCATCGCCCAGGATCTCGCGCGCTTCGGTCAGGCGGGGCCGAAGCACGGCTCGGCGCCGATCGGCGGCAGCACTGACTTCCTGCCCGTTCTGGTGGGAGTGGAGCGGGCGATGGCCGCGTGCGTGCTGTGCGAGCCGTTTTCCGCGCACGAAGCCT
>VFSW01008598.1_pt1 | contig 14640 bp, 14 predicted proteins | sample 5358111 | NCBI WGS metagenome assembly VFSW01 (sample SAMN11554181, study PRJNA540505) | mine drainage metagenome | isolation source: sediment from site ElyBrook_90M | place: USA: Ely Copper Mine, Vershire, VT | collected 2017 | reverse complement strand
CACCGTGGTCACGATATCGTCCGCGATGCCGGCGGCGGCCTGCGCAATCTCCTTCGCGGTCGCGGGCGCGACCAGAATCGCGTCGGCGCTGTCGGCCAATCGGATATGGCCGATTTCGGATTCCTGCGTGAGGCTGAAGGTCTCGGTCGCGACCGGGTTGGCGCTTAGTGCCTGGAGCGTCAGCGGCGTGATGAACTCGGCGGCGTTGCGCGTCATCATCACGCGCACGCGCGCGCCCTGGCCGACCAGCAGGCGAATCAGCTCGGCGGCCTTGTAGGCGGCGATTCCGCCACTCACGCCAACCACGATGGTCTTGTCCCGGAGCAGGCTCATGATGGGGCAATTCTACGGCGGTACCGCGTCCGGATGAAAGCGCACCGCGCATCGCCGCGGTTGGCCAGGAGTTAAGCGGCTGGCCGTGACGTCCGGCTTCGGTTCATTCGAGCAGTTCGCAGATCTTTCTGAGTGCGTCGCGCTTCATGCCAATGGCCGCTAGCGCGGCGGGATCAAGAATGCCTCGTTCGGGCGCGCTGTTATCGAATTGGCGGGCAACGAGCGACTGAAATGAATGTGGCAGGCGTGCTACCGAGACCCGTCGCCTGCTCCTCGATGCGCACAGGTAGGGGCTTTTCTTTTTGAAAGGGCTCTGCCTAAAGGCCAAGGGTCCTTTTTTGATCGTGAGCATCTCGCATTTGATACGCTCTCGGAAGAACGGTCCGCAGGGGCGCGCCTGCGCTTTCACGACGCCAGGAGGGCAGTGACCGATGTTCACTGGAAGGGCTAAACAGATCACGATCTTTATCGGCGAAACGGATCACTACCATCACCAGGCGTTGTACATGGCGATCATCGAACTGCTCCGGCGCGAGGGATGCAGGGGCGCGACTGCGACTCGCGGGGTGGCGGGGTTTGGGGCCTCATCGTTGATTCACACCGCGGCGATTCTTCGATCGTCCTTCGATCAGCCACTCGTGATCACGGTCGTGGACCGCCCCGAGCGGATCGATCGCGTTCTCGCTCCCCTGCGGGAAATGGCTCCCAACGCTCTAATCACGGTTCAAGAGGTAGAGGTCGTTCAATCGGGAGCGCCCTTAAAAGAGGGGCTCCCTGATTTGAAGGTCTCCGAAGTGATGCGTCGTGAAGTCGCCACGGTGCATCCCGACAGCGCGATTACCCAAGTTGTCGAGCTGCTGCTGGATAAGGACTTTACGGCGGTGCCGGTAGTCGACGACCAAGGCAAGGTCGTCGGAATGGTGAGCGACAACGATCTGCTGACGCGCGGCGGGATGAACGTGACGATCAGTCTGAAAAAGGCGACCGATTTGGATTACGTGCGCGAACTTCACGAGTCTCTGGAGAACGCGAACCGCAAAGTGTCGGAAGTGATGACGCGCGAGGTGGTGACGACTGGTCCCGACGCCATTCTCGGACGAGCGGCCAGACTGATGGTCGAAAAGCACCTCAAGCGGCTGCCGGTCGTGGACAGCGATGGAAAGCTGGTGGGCATCCTGGGTCGGCTCGATGTTTTGAACACGATCGCGGCGGTCCATCTGCCGGAATGGCATCCCGAGGCCCACGCCGACGGCGCACAGGCTACGGTGGGCGACGTGATGACCCGCGAAGTTCCCACCGTTCACGAAACTGCGACAGTTGAAGAAATTTTCGATCTGCTCGTTTCATCGTCGCACAAGCGGGTAGTTGTGGTGGATGACAAAAGGCAGGTCGTTGGAATTGTCGCCGACTCTGATTTGATTTCGAAGGTGAGCCGTGAGAGCTGGCCGGGGATAATGGAAATCCTCATCTCCAAGGTCCCGATCGGCCGAGCCAGCGCAGAGGCGCGCAAGCACATCCAAAAGTTGCACGCCCGCTCCGCAAAGGAACTCATGACACGCGATGTTGTAACGGTTCGCGACAAGATGCCCGTGGCGAGTGCCTTGGCGTTGTCAGCGGAAAAGCGGGTCAAGCGGCTACCGGTGGTGGACGCTGAAGGCGAGCTGGTCGGAATCGTCGGACGCACGGAAATGATGCGGGCGCTGCTCGCCTGAACCGCGGCAGGAAGGACTTGGCGAGTGCTGGGAGTTTTGTTTGTCGCGATTGGCGGGGCCATCGGATCGGCGACTCGTTATCTGGTGGGCGGATGGTTTGCATCCCGGTTTGGCCCGTCGTTTCCGTACGGAACCTTCGTGATCAACGTGACCGGGAGCTTCATCATTGGGCTTTTCCTCGCATTTGCTCAGGAGCGCGTTTCGTTGAGCCCTTATTGGCGGCTGTTCTTTGCGGTGGGCGTCATCGGAGGGTACACGACCTTTTCGACCTTCGAGTATGAGTCGGTTCGATTGCTTCAGGAGGGGGAGATGCTGCTGGGGTCGGTTTATCTGGTAGGGAGCGTTGTGATGGGCGCGATCGGCGCCGTGGCCGGAATCACGCTTGGCAGTTGGATTTGATTTCGCCATCCAGACTTGAGTTGACTGTCGGAAAGCCCCTGCTAGACTTCCACCGGACAACGCTGGTGATGGGGTTCACCACAGCAACCGCCCTTTCCTGAGCAGGGCTGATAACCCCTACCGAGGTGTAAGCCGGTAGGGGTTGTCTGTTCAGGTTCCCTACTTGGTCAGTCGAAATCTCGCGCGGGTCGGCGCTGACCGGGCGAGACATAACGCCGCATGGGGCGAGTAGCGGACGATGGCGCGTTCGATCGGGTTCACCCTGTTTCAGGTGCTGTTCGTGGTGGCGCTCGCTCCGCTGGTCTCGGGCGTGTTGTCGCGTCTCAAGGAGATCGTTCAATCGCGGCGCGGTCCCAGCATTTTTCAGCCCTATCGCGACCTTCGAAAGCTGTTCAACAAAGACGAGGTCGTGTCGGAACACGCTTCCTGGATTTTCCGATTCACGCCGTATGTCGTGTTTGTCGCGCCGATCTTCGTGACCACGCTGATTCCGGTGCTTACGAACTATCCGCTCTTTTTCGCCTTCATGGGCGATATGCTTGGCGGCGGTTTTGTGCTCGCGCTGGGTGGGTTTTTCGCGACGCTCGCCGCCGTGGATACCGCTAATCCCTATGGTGCGATGGGCGCGAGCCGGACGCGGATGGTCGGCTTCCTTGCGGAACCGGTGTTCATGATCGTTTTCTTTACGGTTTCGTTCGTGGCTGGTTCTACCATTCCCTACATCGTGCAGCAGCATTGGGTGACGCCACTCACAAACTTTTTCGCGCCCTCGCACGTGCTGCTGGCGATCGCGTTTATCATGCTCATCCTCGCCGAGGCTGGCCGCATTCCGGTCGACAACCCGGCCGGCCATTTCGAACTCGCCATGATCGACGAATCGAAGAGCCTCGAGTACTCGGGTACGGCGATGGCGCTGATGAAATGGGGCGGTCAGATGAAGCTGCTGGTGCTGATGTGCATCCTGCTTAACGTGTTGGTTACGCCGTGGGGACTGGCCGGCGGCCGGAGCATCGCCGAAGTCCTGCTGGCGGTACCGCTGGTGCTGTTCAAGGTGGGGATTTTTCTACTCGTGCTGGTGGTGATTGAATCCTCGCTCGCGAAATTGCGGCTCTTTCGGGTCAGTGAATTTCTGGGCGCTGCCTTCGTAACCTCGGTCGTCGCAATGATCACCGGGCTGTTAAGCTTTTAGGTAGACCCTCAGATGGCGAACTCCTATGCGCTTCTGACCTCGCTAAACGGGTTGGCCGCCGGCCTATTCCTGATGAGTTCCTTCGGCTTGGCGGCAACGCGGCAGATGCAGGGGTGCCAGCGATTCTATATCACTCAGTCGATATGCCTGGTGGTATCGGCGCTGCTGCTCGGCCTTGGCCTGCGCGCGCCCGACTTGCTGGCGGTGGCCGCACTCGACTCGGTGATGAGGCCAATCGTGATCCGTGGTTGCTTCGACGCATGGTGCCGGAAGCGATTTTCAGAAGGCGGGAAATCGATCAAGTACTGAATATTCCAAGCTCACTGCTGATCGCGCTCGCGCTGACACTGCTCGCATATTTCCTGAGCGGATATCTCCCGCCCGCGGCCGGCAGCCTGGCAAGCATCAATCTGCCCGTCGGTCTTGCCGGGATCTTCATCGGCATCTATACCCTCACGGTCCGGCGCGAGGCCGTGCCTCAACTCATTGGCATCTTTGGCATTGAGAACGGAGCCCTCCTTTGTGGCTTCGCCATTGCGCCAACGCTGCCACTGGTTATCGAGATGGCCTTCCCGTTTGACATGCTGATCATTGCGCTGGTGATCGGAATCCTCACGCGTATTACGCAGGAACGGGTCGGAACGACTGAGGTCGGCGGCTTCGCGAGTCTTCGGGAGGGAGCCGGCAAATGATCCTGCTGCCGATTCTCGCGCTTCCCCTGATCGCTGCGTTGATTTCAGCGCTCCCCCTGGGGCGCCGCACTGCGCCCGCGGTTACGCTGGCCGCGTGTGTGGCGGTGCTGGGGTTGACGGTCGCGGCAGCCTTGCGGGTCGTGGCGGGAGAATGGGTGGTTGCAATACGCAACTGGATCGCGATCGACGGACTGAGTGCGTTGGTATTGCTGCTGGTCGCAACTGTGGGAAGCACGGCGGCTCTCTTTTCCTGGGGCTACATTGCTCGCGAGCAGAGTTCCCGCCATCTGCGCCGCTATTATGCCAACTACAATCTGTTTGTGTTTGCGATGCTTTCGGTGCCGATGCTGGAGGAGCCTAACCTGGTGTGGACCGGGGTGGAACTGACCACGATTCTTTCGGTCTACCTTATAGCTTTCGAAAATACCGGCGCGGCGCTGGAAGCGGCCTGGAAGTACTCGATACTCACGATCATGGGAGGAGCGATCGCGCTGCTCGGATTCCTGGCCCTGTACGCGGCGACGCGGGGCCGGTACGCGGGCGGGCCTTACACCTGGCACACGTTGATCGTGCTGGGGCCGAACGTTGCACCGGGCGTGCTTGCGACCGCGTTCGTTCTCATTCTCGTTGGGTTTGGGGCCAAGGCGGGTTTGGTTCCGTTGCATACGTGGCTGCCCGACGCGCATAGCCAGGCGCCGAGCCCGGTATGCGCCCTGCTTTCCGGTATCAAGACAACTGTCATCCTGTACGTGATATTGCGCCTCATTCCGGTATTAAACGCGTCTGGAAAGATCGATGTCGACGGTTGGGCAATGGTCGTAGGATTGTTCTCGGTGGGCATCGCCGCGTTTCTGATTATTCAAGTGACTGACTATAAGCGCCTGTTCGCATTCTCCACGGTCGAGCATATGGGAATCATCGTGACTGCGGCGGGGATTGGCGGCGCCGCGGGTCATTACGGCGCCGTATATCAAATTCTCAACCACACGCTGACCAAGTCGTTTTGTTTTTTTGCGGCCGGGGCAACATTGCTCGCGGTGGAGACGCGGCAAATCGCGGACGTCCGGGGACTGATACGAACCTCACCGCCTGCGGGCGTGGCCCTCCTGTTTGGAGGAATCGCGATCGCTGGCGCACCGCCGTTGGCGGTTTTTCTGAGCGAATTCTCGATCCTGCGATCGGGAATCGCAGAGCAACACTACGTTGCAACCGCTTTGCTTGCTGGATTCGTTGTGGTCGCGTTCTTCGGAATTCTCTATCACCTCAACCGGATGGTCTTCGGGCAGCCCGATTCGGCAAGCGAGAGCACCGATCCGATAAGATTGCCGGCCAGTTGCGTACTGACGCTGATTCTGGCCGCAGCACCCATCATCATACTCGGAGTCTATATGCCACCGCCGCTCCACAAGCTCCTTCAGATGGCTGCCGACGGTCTGACCAGGTGAGCGATGCCCGCCGAACTGAAGCAAGTGCTCGAAGAGGTTGAGGCTCGTTGGAACTGCAGAGTTCGCCCGAGCCCGGAGGACGGCTCGGAATCGGCTTATCGTCTGGATTGTGGACCTCAGGAGCTACCGGAGATTTGTAATTGGCTGTTCTCCGACCGGCATTACAGTTTCGGCGGCCTGATCGTCGAGCAGCGAAAGCGGTGGGAACTGCGGTACGTGTTCTATGACGGACGAGCAGCGGCCTGGTTGCACGTGCTGACTCATCTGGCCCCGTCCGAGGATCGGGTACCAAGCATCAGCAGGCTGGGGCATGCGGCTGACTGGCACGAGCGCGAGATCGAGGACATGTTCGGGCTGGTCTTCGAGGGTCATCCGCGGTTGGGCGATTTCGTATTGCACAACGACGCCTGGCACGAGGCCGTCGCTCCGATGCGTAAGAGCTTCGATGGGCGCCAACCGGTGACGCATCGCGCGCCTGACCTGACCTGGAAACCCCGGCAGATCGTCGAGGAGGCCGGCGCTTTTTTGATGCCGATTGGACCCATCTATGCCGGCGCAACCGGGCCTGTGCACTTTCAACTTGAAACCGTGGGCGAGGATGTGATTCGCGCGCAGCCGCGCCTCTTCTATGCATACCGCGGGCTGGAAAAGATCGCCGAGGGGCGCCGGGCTGAGGACATTCTGCTGATTGCGGAGCGTATCAGCGGAACGTCAGCGTTCGCTCATTCACTCGCGGTCTGTCAGGCCGTGGAGCACATCTGCCACATCGAAATACCTCCGAGAGCGCGGGCACTAAGAATATTCATCGCCGAGCTCGAACGCCTGCGTCATCACGTCGCGGCGATCGAGGGGATTTGTGAATCGACCGGGCTTGCCGTGGCAGCCGCCCAAGCCGCGATTCTCGAAGAGGACCTGTTGCGACTTTCCTGCGTGCTGACGGGGCATCGTTATCTCTTCGGGGTCGGGACCTTCGGTGGCTTGACGATCAACCTTGACGATTCAGCCTGCACCCGAGGTGCGACGCAGGTGCGAGAAGTGGCCGAAAAGCTCTCGGTGCTGGAGCGGATGTTGAGCATGTCAAGCAGTTTTCTCGATCGTTTGGAGGAGGTCGGGCACGTTTCTACAGGCGAGGCCGGCGACTTCGGGCTGGTCGGACCGATCGCCCGTGCCTCAGGTGTGTCGCGGGATATGAGGAAGGCCCAGCCATACTCCGGCTATGACCAGATCGAGTTTGAGGTTCCCCACGAATCGGAAGGAGACGGTTACGCACGGCTGCGCATGTTTTTTCGAGAGGCGGCGCAATCAGCGCGGATCATCTCGACGGTCGCGCAAGCGATTCCCGGAGGGCAGTTTCGAGCGCCGGAAGTCATCTTCAGGCCGGGTGCCGCGCTGGGCTGGGTCGAAGCACCGCGCGGAGCCGCGTTGCATTGGATTCGCCTCGGCGAGGACGGGGTGGTGGATCGATACCGAATCATCACGCCGTCATTCGCGAACTGGCATGGCTTCAGGCTCGCGGCCGAAAACTTTGCGTTCCAGGACTTTCCGATAATCCTCGCGACGTTCGCGCTTTCAGTTCACGAGAACGATCGCTAGCGGGCACGGCTGACCATCATGAGCCAATGGGTAATCAAGGGTCTCAAAACCGGCGTTAAGAGCACGCGCTACCCGCGCGTCGAGGAGACTGCGGCTGGAACTTCGGCGGGCCTGCCAGCCGCTACCAAGCTCTCCGCGGAGCTGGCGCAGTTACTGGTAGCGCGTTGTCCGGCCAATGCTCTTGAACTGGCCCCGGCCGGCGTGGACGTGAACCTGCGCCGGTGTATTCACTGCTTGCGCTGCGTGCGCGGCACAAACAGTCCGATGGGATGGGAACGCAGCTACGAATGGGCCGCCGCAGTTTCGGGTGGCAATGATCAAAAGCGGCAGTTCGGTCCCGCGTTCGATCGATCAGTTCACATTCTCGTGGTCGATACAGGCGACTGCGGGGCGTGCTTGAACGAGGTTCGACAGCTCAACAATCCTTACTACAACATGCATCGCCTCGGCTTCTTTCTCACTCCGACGCCACGTCATGCCGATGTGTTGCTGGTAGTCGGAGCGCTGACCGAACACATGCGAGTGCCGCTTCGCAAGGCCTACGACGCGATGCCCGGCCCGAAGCGGGTCGTGGCGGTGGGAACCTGCGCGTTATCCGGAGGAATCTTCGGCCGAAGCTTTATGTGCGCGGGTGGCGTAGCCGAACTGCTGCCGGTCGATGTCGAGGTGCCAGGTAATCCGCCGCCGCCGCTGGCGATACTGCACGGACTGTTGGTTTCGGTGGGCCGCAAACCTCCGGCCCGTTCGCATCGCGGCGTGAGCGACTCCGCGGTAAACGCGTCGGGATGACCTCGATGGGACTGCTGCTGGTCGCCATCCTGGCGCTGTGCGCCGCCGGCGTGCTTGTGCCGCTGGCCATTGAAGAACGCCGAGCGCCGGCGATTGTGGGATGGCTCGGAGCGTGCGCGGCGGGCGTCTTGCTTTGCTTCAGCGGAGCCTCACTGTTTGCCGGCGCGCCGTTTCACGCGACGCTGTGGGCCATTCCCTCGCTGGCGACGCTCACGCTGTCACTCGACCGGCTCTCTGCGCTGTTTCTTTTTATTTCAGGCCTGGTCCTGCTTCCCGCTTCGATTTTCGCGGCGGGCAATCTCCATGGGTACACAGGCCGGTACAGCCTTAGGGCTTTTAGCGTTCCATATTTCGCGCTTTATGCGACGCTGGTGCTGATTCCGCTCTCGACCGACGCGGTCTCCTTTCTGATGCTGTGGGAGTTGATGTCGATCCTGATCTACCTATTGGTAAACTACGAAGACGAAGTTGAGGAACACACACGCGCCGGATTCTTGATGCTGGCGGTGGGCGAGGCAGGAACGCTTCTCATCGCACTCGCGTTTATCGTCCTCGCCAACAATGGACCGCTCGAATTTGCCGCGATGAAGCTAGGCGGAACCGCGCTCGGCGAATACGCGCGATGGGCCGTTTTCCTGCTCGCGTTCTTCGGCTTCGGAGTCAAGGCTGGTCTCCTCCCGGTTAACTTCTGGCTCCCGCAGGCGTACGCCGCAGCGCCGGATGCCTTCGTCCCGGTGCTGGCTGGAGCGACCTTGAACCTCGGCCTTTATGGAATCGTCAGAGTGAACGGCGGCCTGTTGCCGGTTACGATGGTCGGCCCCGGCCTCGTCGCGCTCATCGTCGGCAGCGTTACCGCGCTGCTCGGCATTCTCTACGCGACGACGCAGAGTGATCTCAAGACCATGCTCGCGCACAGTTCGATCGAGAATGCCGGCATTATCACCGCGGCGCTCGGCGCGGGGTTTATATTCGTGGCGTCGAACCATCCGTCGCTCGCGGCTATCGCCTTTGCGGCGGCCTTCTACCACACCTTGAATCACTCGGCTTACAAGGCCCTGCTGTTCTTCGCGACCGGCGCGGTCGATTCGAACGCCGGAACCCGAAACATCGACCGGCTGGGAGGCTTGATAAAGACGATGCCGCTCACCGCGTTGTTCTTTCTCGTCGGCGCACTGTCGATCGCAGCGCTGCCGCCATTCAACGGATTCGTCAGTGAATGGCTAACGTTGCAGGCGATGCTGCAAAGCGCGGGACTTGCTTCGACTGGCGTGAAAATCGTCTTTGCGCTCTGCGGCGCGATCCTCGCCCTGACGGCAGCGCTTGCGGTGACCTGCTTCGTCAAGGCGTTCGCGATGAGTTTCCTCGGGATGTCGCGGTCTGATTCGGCGGCGCAGGCCCGGCCGGCGCGAGCCTCGGCGACAATTCCGATGGCATTCCTCGCCGTGCTTTGCTTCATACTGGGCCTGACTCCGACCTACGTGATTCCGGTTCTGGACGGCGCTATCGCGCCGATCGCGGAGCAGGCGCGCGCTGCCGACGCTCTGGTGCCGCCATTTTTTGCCGGTGACGTCCATCACGGCGAGCTGCCCGCATCCTTCGTCGTGGACTTTCACGCGCTTGGCGCGCAACTCGGGCAGAGCGTAATGCCGGGGCGGGGTCTTGTCGTACTGCATCGCGGGGGCAAGACGAACCCAGTTGTCTTCGCGATGTCCACCTTCTACATGGCCATCGTTCTGGCGTTGATGCTGGTTGTCACCTTCGTGGTGATACGGTTGATCGTGGCGCGCGATCGCGCGGTCGTGAGACGGGCCGTCTGGGACGGCGGAATCCGCCGGCTCCTACCCGAGATGACATACACCGGCACGGGATTCTCGAACCCAGTGCGGGTGATCTTTGAGGCGGTCTTCAGACCCACCACCGTGGAAGACACCCGTGAGACGGTCGGCAAGCATTTCCGGGGCGCGATTCGGCGCACGCGCGGCGAAAACCATGTGCTGGACCGCTTGGTGCTCGATCCGATCGCGGACGCCGCGCTATGGGTGTCAAACGGTTTTGCCCGGATGCATCATGGCTTCCTCAATGCATACGTTCTCTACGGCCTCATCGCGCTGATCGTGGCGCTTCTGATCGCGAGGTTCTCCTTATGAAGCTTGACCGGCGGTGCGGCTAGACTTAGCCTGAGGACAGAAGGTGGTGGAGTCCACCAGGAACCGCCATCCGGCCAATGACTCCTGCAGCGGGTAGAGACCCGCGCGGGAGCAATCCTTCCGGCTCTTGGGTCTCGAGACCGCTCCGACGATTGGTGATTCGGAGACCGGAAGTGCTCGAGCGCCTGACAAAGAATTTCCTAGAACTCCTCAAGCAGTTCGGTGGCGCCTCGTGCTCGCTGTGCGCTGTATTGAAACGGCGGGAGCAAGAGGAAATCGAGCGAGTGCGCGCTAGCGGTGCCTCGACCAGAGTCTTGTGCGGCCCGCATCTCGAAATGGCTCTGTTCGCGGTTGCCAGCCCGATGGCAAGGGCGCGAGTGACTCGCAGTACGATCGAATCGGTTCTCGCCGACCGATCCGATTGCGACATGTGCTCAAGGCTTGGCCAAATCGAGCTTCGGCTTGCCCGCGCGATGCGCCGTTTGGACGGCCGGATGCGCTTCAAAAAGGCACTCGAATCGGCGCCACTCTTCTGTCGCAAGCATGCGGGCACCGTTGCTCGACAGGGGGTTGCGGTTAACTTTGCGCAGGTCCAAAGGGCGAAGATTCTTCGCTTGCGTAACGCTCTCGCTCAGGCCGAGTTGCGAAACGGCGCAGAAATGGAATCGCTGATATTGACGGCCCTCGCCTATCTGGCCGTTCCTCTTCAGCAAGAACTGGCGTCTGTGGAAGTCCAAGATTCCTCCGATTGCACGGAGCACGAGGCGGCGGAATTCGAGCGATGGGAGGCAGCACGCCAGTTCAAGCATCTGGCCGACCTTGAGAGCGAAGTGGCGGGCCTGCGCTATCGCAACGCCGTGCTGTCCGAAGATAACCGCAGACTCAAGCTGTCCCATGCCGCCGGCGAGGCTCTGCGGCGCGACCTCGAGCACGATCGGGCGCAGCTCCTCGCCGCAGTGAAGGGCGAGAATGCAAACCCGCCAAAGTTTTCGAGCCGGCATTGAAGGGAGCAAAGCATCTATATGCGAATCTGCATCATCTCGGACCTGCACGCAAACCTCGAAGCTCTTTCAGCTTTGCCACGCGACTATGACGAGTTGTGGGTATTGGGCGACTTTGGTCGATTATGGCCCTAACCCGGCCGAAACGATCGAGTTTGTGCGGTCACACGCCTCAACGGTCGTTCGTGGCAACCATGATAATGCGGTGGGATTCGGAACGAAGTGCGGATGTTCGCCCAGGTTCCGAGAAATGGCGGAAGCTACCCGCCAATGCACAACATCCGCACTTAGTGCGAACGACAGAGAGTTTCTGCGAAATCTCCCGACGTGCGCCTGCCGTCAGATCGACGGGCGTATATTCTTCCTCTGCCACGCGACTCCCTCGAATCCGCTCTATGAGTATCGTGCACCGGACTCTCCGCTGTGGACGCGGGCAGAAGAATCCAGCGCGGGCGCGGACGTCATTCTCGCCGGCCATACTCATCTGCCATTTGCGCGCACCTTTGTAGAACATATCGTCGCCAATCCCGGAAGCCTTGGACAATCGAAAGCCGGAGATCCGCGCGCCCGCTACGCCGTCTGGCAGGATGACCATATTGAGTTAAAGGCCTGCGAATATCCCGTCGAGAAGACGGTCGAGAAAATCCTGGCGCTTCGGTTGACCGAGGAAGTAAAACACGACCTCGTCAGTGTTCTCCGCTCGGGGACCGCGCCGTGAGCACCGAATGGTCATCAAGATGCTGCGTCGTCGTCAGGGGCAATCGCCGCCGACACCGCAAAACTCACTGACCTGAGGAGTCGCCTCCGATCGTTGCAAGAAGGAGACGCTGCGGTGATCGAGGCTGTCAGCATCGGTGCTCCAGCGGTTCCAGTCCTGCGGGAACTCCTGTTTGAGCGAGACTCGGCGGGGATTTTCGAGCCGCGGGTGCGAGCAGTTCAGGCGCTGGCAGCGCTGAGCGCCACGAACGGCTTGAAAGAGTTCGTCCGGAGATGGAAGCGGCCTTCAGACCCGGTCGAGCGATTCGGAGACGAAGCGGTGCTGGGGACCGCCGCCAGATTCCTCGGTGCCACCGTGACCGAGGAAGTCTATCTCATCTTGATGGCCGTGGGCCGAAAGCATCCGGTGCCGGGAGTCATCGAAGCGTTGGGAGGATTCGGCCGCCCGGAATCGATCCCGATCATGGTCAGAGCCCTTGCGGATGACGTCAGCCGGACGGCGGCGGAACAGGCGCTGAGAATACTCGGCGAGGCAGCAATTTCCGCGCTCATCGAAGCTGCTCTGCGGCCGGTCGCGAATTTCTGGGGATTTGAAATTCCGTCCAGCGTGCGCCAACGGCGCAGCGCGCTAATGCTGCTGCTAGAATTCGGCGTCACCCGCGACGTCTGGGACCTCATCCGCGGGCTGGCATCGGACTCGGACGACGAGATTGCGGTCCGCGCGTGCGCAATTGGTTTAACCGCAGGCACCTCTCCCGATCAGCGCGACTGCGCACGCTTGATGGTGGCGCTGCTGCAACGGGTGCGGTGGCCGCTTCATCAGGAAATCGAGGACTGCCTGATAGGCAATTTCGTTATCGCTGGGGAGTTTGTCGATCAGGCACTCAAAGGACCGACCGACGACATCGCGAATGACTTCGCGCGCGCGCGATTCAAGCGATCACTCCGTCGGATCGCGTCAAGGGCGTTAACCAGACAGGCGCCCGGGAGTTGACCTCGACGCCGGAAGCAGCGCCGCAGATCTCCAATATCGCGGGTGGTGCACTCCGCCACTACGGCCGTCTCAAACTCGAGATTGCGGCGATCGGGCAAAGGGCGATGCTCCAGTGCGCCAAGGACAAGAATGAGGAAGGAAACGCTCGATTCGGCCGTGGCGACTGGTCTTTTGCCAACCGACTCGCGCGGCGCGGGATTCGGCATAATGAATGCCACAAGCGGCGTCGGCGAATTCGTGTCGAGCATCGTTGTCGGACTTCTTTGGACTGGACTATCCGGCCATGCCGCATTTGCGTACAGCGCAACTTTGAGCTTGCTCGCAGCGGCATTGATGACCTGGGCAATCTGAGAGAGATGCCTGGGACTGGTGGGACGAGGATAATGAATTGCTTTTGCTGGAATTGCTTCCAAACGATCGCTAGCGATGACGCGCTGTGTCCCTATTGCGCGCGGCGGCAAAGCCCGGTGCCGGGCGATCTTCGCGAGAAGTTGATTCGAGCACTGCGGCATCCAATAGGAGAGACACGCAGACGGGCGGCCTTTGTGCTCGGAGAGAAATGCATGAGCGATGCAACGGTTGATCTGATCAATCTCGTCGATCACGATCCCGATCCCTATGTGGGTGCGGAAGCAGTCGGTGCGTTAGAAAAGATCGGCAGTCCGGCCGCGCTATACGGAATTGAGCGTGCGGCGTGCCACAAGTCGTTCGTGGTCCGCGAACGCGCCATCCGAGCGCTCGTGGCGACCGGTGGCGAGTGGGCGGATACCGCGAGAAAAATTGCAGGAGGCGACCCCAGTCCGTCGGTCAGAGGTGCCGTGGAAAGCAACAGCGCGAAGAGCGATCGCCTGGTTCGGTGACCGTGTCCGACCTTCGGTTCGATCACAGTTTGATCACGATGGGCGCGATTCCGATCGCTGACCGAAGCACAAGGGACGAAAGAAACCTCAGTGCTTGGGAAGGTTTTGTTGGTGCCGAGGGCGGGACTTGAACCCGCATGTGCTTGCGCACGGAGGATTTTGAGTCCTCTGCGTCTGCCATTTCGCCACCTCGGCCCGGCGTCCCGCCTCGCGCGATCGGGACCCGCTATCGCGCGATCGTAACCGCTTTGGGGCACGTCGCATCCACCGATTCAGGTATCGTCGCGGGCGCTGCGATAGCGCCCGAATCGGCGGCGCAAGCTTTAGATTTTGCCAGAGCAATCGGCCCTCCGACAAGCTTGCGTTGATTCATGCCGGGGGGGCCGCAAACGCGATCGAATTGGCCGTAGCATTAGCAGCCCGAAAAGTGCAAAATGATCTGGTAACGCCCGGATTGTTCCTTTCACCTAGACTCGGGAATGGGCCCGAGTTTTTCTGTTCGAGAGCTATCGGCGCACACTCACGGAGGGCAATGCATGCCCAGCAAGTTGTATGTAGGCAATCTAGCCTACTCGGTTTCCAACGGCGACCTGGAAGAACTCTTCTCCCAGGTTGGTCATGTCGAAAGCGTCGCAGTAATCACGGACAAGATGTCCGGCCAATCGAAGGGCTTCGGCTTCGTCGAGATGGCAACTGCGGAAGAGGCGGCCAAGGCAATCGCGCAGTTCAACGAGACCGAGCTTAAGGGCCGGAACATCCGGGTGAACGA
>VFSW01008597.1_pt1 | contig 14640 bp, 12 predicted proteins | sample 5358111 | NCBI WGS metagenome assembly VFSW01 (sample SAMN11554181, study PRJNA540505) | mine drainage metagenome | isolation source: sediment from site ElyBrook_90M | place: USA: Ely Copper Mine, Vershire, VT | collected 2017 | reverse complement strand
ATATTATAAGGTAAAAAGTGTATTTAACTTTTAAAAGGTTGTGCCTTTTTATTTTATTCTTACTATTTTTAAGCGATTTTTTTGGGAAAATAAATTTTACAACCACATCCTTTAATAAATATTTCAAAACAAATGAAAGAAAATTCAATCTTTACACCCATGCAGCGATATGTCCTGGTCGCGTTGAGGTTATTGATCGGCTGGCATATTCTGTATGAAGGTTTTTCCAAATTACTGATCCCCAACTGGTCGTCGCTCGGTTTTTTGATGGAATCCAAATGGATACTTTCGGGGTTCTCAAAATGGGTAATAACGCATCCGGGTGTTCTGAATGCGGTTGATTTCCTCAATACATGGGGATTAATTGCTATAGGCACAGGATTGATACTTGGACTTTTTACAAGAACTGCAGCTATTTCCGGAGCTATATTGCTCTTTATCTACTATCTGAACAATCCGCCTCTGATAGGGCTTGAATACAGTGTACCCACTGAAGGAAGCTATCTTATTATCAGTAAAACGCTGATAGAGTCTATTGCTCTGGTAGCGCTGGCAGTATTTCCGTCAGGCTTATTCGCAGGATTGGATATACTTGTTTACAGGTTCAGGAATCGTAATAACAATATGGAGGGATAACATCATGGAAAAAGAGATAAAAACGAATTCTGAAAAAAAGAATGAAATGACACCAAACCCAACAATAAAAAGAAGAACACTGTTAAAAGCTCTTGCAGGAATACCTGTCCTGGGAGTATTTGGAATTGAACTCTTTAAAAAATGGACTTTTGATCAGGAAAAGAGGAACAGGGTAATCAAAGAGCTGGGATTAGACAGTATCAAGGCTCCTGCTACCATAAAATCCTCCGGGCCAAAAGGTGATCTGCTTCGCATTGGTCTGATAGGTTTTGGAAGCAGGGCCGTGGCACATGCAAACGGATTAGGCTATATTCTTCCGGCTGATGCCGAAGAGAGAAGAAAAAATGATACACTGAAGGATTTTCTTGCCCAGGAAGACCTTAACGTAACAATAGCCGGTATCTGCGATGTTTATGACCTGCATGCTGAAAATGGTCTGGCAACAGCCCGTAGTGAGATAAGAGCAGGAGGAGCAGTACCTTCAAAGATTCCGGTAAAGAGATACCGTACTTACCAGGAGATGCTCGATGACAAGGATATTGATGCTATAATGATTGCTACCCCTGATCACCATCATGCTCCTATCGCAACTGCTGCTGCAAAAGCCGGGAAGCATGTTTATTGTGAAAAATCTCCCGCCCATTCTGAAGAACAGCTTTATGCAATGTACGATGCTGTTAAAAACAGCAAAATTACATATCAGCTTGGACATCAGATTCCGCAAAGCGTGATCTTTCAGCAGGCAAAGGATATAATGAAAAAAGATATTCTCGGGAAGATAACACTTGTAGAGTGTACCACTAACCGGAATACTGCCGACGGGGCATGGATAAGGAACCTTGACAGTAACGGTAAGCCGAAACCAGGCGATGAAAAATCAATCGACTGGGAACAGTGGCTGGGATCAGCGCCAAAAGTTCCGTTCAGTCTTGACCGTTATTATAACTGGACTAAATTCTTTGATTATGACCTTGGTCTGATAGGTCAGCTTTTTACTCATGAGTTTGATGCAGTAAACCAGCTGTTACGCATTGGTATTCCCAAATCGGTAGTCTCTTCCGGAGGTATATATTACTGGAAGGATAACAGGGATATGGCTGATTTGCTTCAGTGCGCATTTGAATATCCTGACCATGGCCTGACACTTCTCTACAGTGCCACACTTGCCAACAGCCGTAATCGCGGCAGGGTATTTATGGGTCATGACGCATCAATGGAACTTGGAAGCGCAATAGCCATTACGGCTGACGGCGACTCCACACGCTATAAGAAACAAATTGAATCGGGACTTATCGATCCTTCTACTCCGATGGTATCGTTCAACCCTAATTCAGGTAAAATTGATGCCGTTACTTCAGCGACCGAAAAGTACTACGCATCCAGAGGCCTTACTACAACAACCATAAACGGCGTGCAGGTGGATATCACTTATCTGCACATAAAGGAATGGATTGACTGCATACGCAGCGGCAAGACCCCAAGTGCAAATGTTGAACGTGCTTTTGAAGAGGGAGTGGCCTGCCTGATGGCTCATAAGTCATATGTTGAGAAACGTCGGATGGAATGGGACCCGGTTAACAGAAAGATCGTATAAAAAACTTAATCATTACAGGATCAATATTATCTTCCTGAGGGCTTCTATGAAATATATCTCCCTGACAGTTGTCTCATCAGTCATTGCATTAATGACTACATTCTGCTCCTCAGTGGAGAATCAGAAATCACCTTTCAGGATCGATGAGAATGATCAGGGAATAGGGCTGACTGAAAATGGCAAGCCTGTATTTTTTTATCAGAAAAAGCCAAAGTCACTCATTGGTCAGTATATATGCTGTAATTACATACATCCTCTTTATGACACCAGGGGAGATACCCTGACTGAAGAATTTCCTGCTGATCATCCTTATCACAGGGGAGTATTCTGGGCATGGCATCAGTTATATGTCAATAACAAAAGTCTCGGAGACGGCTGGATCAATGACAGTATTTCCCAGGAGGTGGTGAATGTGATCGTCCACAAAAACCGGGACAGCGTACAGTTCAATCTGCATGTACTGTGGAGATCTTCAGCTCTGCCTGACGGAAAGCCCTTCATTGAAGAAAACAGCCTTGTCACGGTGCATAAGCTTGAAAACATGATCCGGAAAATTGATTTTAAGATCATGCTTACTCCTCAGGTCGACGGATTTCAGATCGGAGGATCGGCGGATGAGAAGGGATACGGCGGTTTTTGTTTAAGGATGAAGCTTCCCGATGCATTGATCTTCACATCAGAGAATGGTAAGGTTACCCCGCAGGAACTTCAGATCAAGGCGGGTCCGTGGATGGATTTTTCAGGACCATTCGGAAGGGAAAATAAAATAAGCGGTCTGACCTTGCTTTGCAGTCCTGCAATGCCTGATTATCCCGAACCCTGGATCTTAAGACAGCATGGCAGTATGCAGAATATTGTCTTTCCGGGCCGCAAAAGGATCGATGCACCCCGTGGTGTACCCATTGTCCTTCAGTACCGTCTGATAATACATAATGGTAATTCTGAAAGCATTAATATCAGGAATTTAATGAAAGAATATGCTGATCTGCCGGTCAGCAGATGATCCGATTCCCATTATCCGAATTCCGGGCCGCTGATCAGGTATTGATTCCCGGTTTTACCGGGGTAAGGATTCCTCTTCAGATGCATCCTCACGAAGTGGCGTTGCTTTACAAAGCCAATCGATTCGAGCCAGGCTATCATATCCTCCTTGTCTTCAAGAATGTCAGCGGCGGCGGGTTTGTTTTTCACTGACTTAAGAGCCATTATTGCAAGTGCCCTCGCATAATCCGGGGAAAGAGCATTGAGAGGGCCGAGATAGTTAAATCTCGAACCATCCCTGCCAAATGCATAACCTTCCGGTTTATTGTTCCTGATAAAAGAGAATGCTTTATCAGGATAATTATCAAGCAAATACCTCAAAAGATTTGTTCTGTCAGCTCCAAAAACAGTATTGTCCATCCTTGCCACCTCGGAGAAACTTTTCTCAGTAACGGATGATAACTGCCTCAGGGAAATTTCATCAGGAATCTTTTTAACGGTATCTGCCGACATTCTGAAGATCCTGTATTCTGCCGTAAATCCCAGTTTCTCATATAACGGTTTCCCGGCCTCTGTGGCATCAAGCTTGATTGATTCAACATGCCTGAGCTTCTCAATAATGTGGGAAAGGAGCATCTTTCCGGCGCCGTGTCCCCTCAATGTTTTGTCGACAATCACCATACCTATCCAGGCAACCCTGTCAGAATAGTTAAGTGCGGTTGCTGTACCGGCAACCCTGTTATTCTTTTCCGCTACCAGGCATATGTTATCTGGATTCTTAAACAGGAATCTCCAGTCCCTCTCTGTCTGGTTCCACCCCTCAGCAAGAGACAGGCCCAGGGCCTGATCGAGATCCCCTGCCAACATAGGTCTGATTTTGAAAGCTGAGTTGTCGGCCATATAAGAAGTGCGCTATAAAAATTTCAGGAAAGCCATCTGTCGATATTGGCCTTTACAAATTCATCATCATTCAGATCGGGATATGCAGCATAGACCCGGTCTATTTCATCCTTCTGCCCAGGCGAGAGAACCTCATCAGGATCAAGGGTCCATAATCCCTCAAGCAGACCCTGCCTGCGCAGGACTTCGTGAAGACCCACAATACAACCTGCAAAATTATTTGCAGAATCAAAGAAGGCTGCATTGCTGTCCGTGATCCTGTTAGCCAGTGATAATGTATTCCGGATATCGTTGTCGTATTTCCCGTCGTGAACTGCTTTAAGAAGATTCACGGCCGACTGTGTCCAAACAGCCCAGTGACCAAGTAATCCGCCGGCTATCCTTTTACCGGTAATATTCTTTCCTTCGTCGATCCTGTACTCTGTCAGAAGATCCACAAGTATGTTATCATCATTGCCGGTATACAGTGCAATTTCCTCCGCTCTTCCTGATTCAACCACTCCTCTCAAAACATCCAGAGTCTGATAACGGTTGAAAGGGGCTATTTTTATTGCAATTACATTCTCAATACCGGCAAATTCCCGCCAGAAGCTGACATCCAGTTTTCTGCCCCCAACGGCAGGCTGAAGATAGAACCCGATCACTGGTATGACCTCAGCGATTATCCGGCAATGTTTTATTATCTCTTCATTCGATGAATCACCGAAGGCAGCCAGGCTGAGCAACACAGCATGAAATCCATTGTTCAGGGCCAGATCAGCTTCCTTTAACGCCTGTTCAGTCCTTCCGATTACCCCGGCTATCCTGATAACCGGTTTTTTTGTCTTTGCTGCAAATCTGCTGAACTCCTCATCAGCAATTTCGAGCAAAGGAGCATAGAGTCCCACTTCAGGTTTCCTTATGGCGAACTGGGTCGTATGTACGGCTATGGCAACACCTCCTGCTCCCGCATCGAGATAATAACGGATCAAGGCACGCTGCCTCTTTACATCAAGCTTCCGGTAACGGTTCAATGCCAGCGGCAGCGCCGGAATAACTACTCCCTGTTTAAGACTGTTCCGGACATCGGGGGGTATCATATCATACTTCATATGCTGAGCTCTTTATATAACTTTGGTCAATATTTTCCATCCCTTACTTCAAAGTGGGTAGGCTTGCCCAATAACCCTTTTTCATTCATGATCCATTCCGCAATCCATTTGATTATTTGCGAGACAGGTGTTTTTGGATGGCCAAACATATCATAAGACTTCCTTGCGTTGTTCAGAAGAGCAGTCGGCGCCTCATTGTTCTCAAAAACAGGTTTAATGCCAAACAGCCGTCCGAACTCGCCTGCAACCTCTCGTACTGAAAGTATCTCGTCTCCTGTAATGTTAAGTACCTGAGCCGGACTTTTTGCAAATGTGAGCGACCGCAGTACAAAATCATTCAGATCTCCCTGCCAGATTACATTAAAATACCCCATGGTCAGATCAACAGGCTGGTTATTTTTAACCTTCACCGCTATATCAACAAGCACTCCGTAACGCATCTCAACAGAGTAATTCAGGCGGATCAGTGCTACCTCCGTCTTGTTTTTTATACTACCGTATTCGAACATCCTTTCCCTGCCAAGACATGACTGAGCATATTCACCAATTGCAACAGGAGGATCGGACTCAACAGATCCGCCCGATTCAACAGGTACCAGCGGGTAGACACATCCGGTCGAAAATGCCACAATCCTCGATTGCCTGAAATGGTTGACGACTATTGCCGGAAGGTAGGTATTTACTGCCCATGTCAATGCCAGGTTATCAACTGAACCGAATTTCATGCCAGCCAGATAAAACACATTTCTTACCGATGGCAGGCTGTTTGTAAAGTTAGTATCCAGGAGGTCGCCGTGAATTGTTACGATCCCCAGTTTCTCAAGTTTTCTTTGCTGTTCCTTATTCTCAAAAAGCGAAACCCCTGTTATTCTTTTTTTAACGCCTGCTTCATCACATGCGCGTTTTGCCATTGTTGCCAGCGATATACCGATTTTACCGGCTACTCCAAGGAAAATCAGATCTCCATCCAATTGTGAGAATAATTCTTTGACCTCATTGCCGGGTCTTGAAAGAAGCTCTTCAAGCTGCTCCTCATTATCTATTCTGTCTGGCTGTAAATTCATGTTTAATTCCTCCATTTTGTAATAATTTCACGATATATTTTTACTGATTCTTCTATTTTTTGAACATAGCAGTATTCATCTGTCTGATGGGCCATTTCGGGCTGACCGGGTCCAATAATAACCGTTGGGATCCCCTGATAGAATTTTTGCAGAACAGAGCCATCAGTCAGATAAGGCAGGGTCCTGGGGTATGATTTATCTTCCCGGTCAACACCGCAGACCCTATAAATATGCCGGACAAAGGGATCCTTTTCATTTGTAAAGACCGGCATCATATTTACCAGTGTTTCAAGCTTTGTATCAGATCCCAGCCCGGGAGCGAGCCTTGAAAGCAGCTGGTCATGGTCGCATTTTGAAGTTGTTCTTATATCTATTGAAAATTCTGCATGGTCCGGAACAGAGTTGATATTCATACCCCCGCTTACCTTTCCAACATTTATTGTCGGATACCCCAGCAGGGGATCACGGCCGGTCATGAAATCAAAATCCCTGGCTTTTAAAATAGCACTGGCTGCCTTATAGATGGCGTTGTCGCCGAGTTCAGGCATCGAAGAATGGGCTGTAAGGCCTGAGGTGACTGCATTCAGATATATTGCGCCCTTGTGACCTGTCACCGGAATATTGGCAGTCGGTTCACCGACGATCAGCCCGCTCGCTCTTCCCGGGCGCCCGATCTCCTTTATGAGCTGCTCTGCTCCCTGACATCCCAGTTCTTCTCCGGCAGTGAAGATCAGCCTTATGCCATCAGCCGGAGGAGATTCTTCAAATGCCATTATCGAAGCTGTCATCATGGCAGCCAGTCCTCCTTTCATATCGCTGGAACCGCGTCCCCATATCTTACCTTCCGATACATTACCGGCAAAAGGATCAGATATCCATTTTTTATTTCCAAGCGGAACGGTATCAAAGTGACCGGAAAGGATCACCGGTTTTCCTCCGTCAGGAATTCCCCTGGTGGCAACAAGATGCAACCTGCCTTCTCCGAAAGTATGATAGTCTGTCTGAAAGCCATGGCCTTTAAGAAGTTCACCGGCAAACCTGGCAATATCTTCTTCATTGCCGGGTGGATTAATAGTGTTGAAAGACAACAGCTTTCTTGTCAGAGATATAACGTCCATAAAAATTGTTCTTCACTAAGGATCACAAAGTGCGTTACATAGTGGTGCTTAAAGGATTTTTTTAAAAGCTTCCACCCTGAGTATAATCACAGCTTTAACCTTGTTTTATAAAGTCAAAGATAGCAATACATTAAATTATGTTGTACGGGAGTAGAATTTATTCTAATTTGCATAGCATTTTTTTTAATACCGCTGAAATGATAATTTACCGCTCCTGCCGGATCTTATTTATCATGCTGCTCTTTACAGGACGTCCTCTTTTTGCAGCTGATGTCACGATAATTGACTCAAGGCATTATAGTAATGTCTTTGGAGAAATCAGGAATTTCCGGATCTTTCTGCCACCCGGGTATTATGATAATCCGGGGAAAAGATATCCGGTGATTTATTATTACCACGGATGGTCGCAGCGATACTTCGGAAGCGGGCCGGATTCTTATGTCTCAATAGAAAAGGATAGTGATAACAACGGTGATAATATTGCCAATTTTGTTAAAGGTCATGAAGTTATTGTCGTAAAACCTGATGGCTATAACAGGAGCCCGGGTGAGGAATATTACCTGAGACCCTACAATGTACTGCCTGTCGAAACATTCCGTCAGTTCCCGATATATTTTCCTGAGCTTGTCTCCTGGATCGATGCCAATTACCGCACACTCGCAGATAGAAATCACAGGGCAATTTCCGGCCTTTCGATGGGCGGTTTCATGTCATTCTGGATCGGAGGGAAATATCCGCAGATGGTATCAGCCATTGGAAATTTCTGTGGTTCCGCTGAATTTGTGGTTGGACCAAAAGATTTTCCCGTTGAGTACCGGCATATAGATATGTACAATAACTATGCAGGCATAAATGTGAGACTGAATTTTGGCAACGAGGATTTTATCCGCTACTACCACAGGGATATGAACAGGATATGGACCCGCGTGATGGATAACTATGAATATAAAGTTTACAAGGCAGGCCACTCCACATGCGGGCTGGCCGATATGTTCGGATTTATTATGAATACATTTGAGAATCCGCCTCAAAAACCTGCAAGATGGGACCATATCGATGTCTATCCTGAGTTTTCAGTGTGGGATTACCTTGTCAGCTCTGACCGTGATGTCCCTGGATTTACCGTGCTTGAAAATGTTGACCCGGCGGGATTCCGCTGCTCTGTCCGTGAGCATCTCCCTGACGGTGAATTATTTCCATTTGTAAGCGTCTCAGTAACAACTCCTCCTATATATGAGGTGAATACATCATATTCAATAAATGATATTGATCTGAGGAATATGAAAGTTACCAGCTACACCCTGAAAAGTGACAATAAGGGATGCCTGAAGATCTCCTTTGACGGAAGCGCCCACGAAATAGGTATAAACAAACCTGGCGGCAAGCCCTGTATCCGTATTACATCAGTGGAGGATGAATACGTTAATGAAGATCCCGGGAACCGCGATATTGCATTTGAAATTAAGCTGCTAAACAAGGGAGCAGTTGCCGGTGAGGGTATCCGGGCTTCATTGTCAGCCACCAGAAGAAGCGCGCGTATAGTGCGGGGAGATGCAGAGTTTGGAAATATTGGAATGAATATGATTGCGGAGGCAAACGCTCCTCTGGTAATTCATTTGGAATCAGATACCATTCAGATTGAAAAATTCATGCTTACGATCTCTGATATTCATGATAATAAGTGGACCGAATTTTTCACGGTACCTCTTCACAAAAAAGTACTTCCGGTAATTAAGTCTTTTCAGATAGCCGACGGAAGGAAGGTGACTGTTGCAAAGGATGGAATAAAAGAGGAGACATTGATTCTTGGTAAAGGCAATGGAGACGGGGTTGCCAATCCGGGTGAGACTATCGTCATACTTGTGCAGGACAGCAATAAGCTGTACCGTGCAAATCTGACATGCTCATCAAGGTACATCAATCCGGATGGTATCAATATGAGAAATTCCGATAACTGGGGGACCTATGATCATGTTGGCGGATCAGCCAAATATTCACTTCCTTTGATTTCATCAGCCTGCCCTGACAATCAGACAATTGATTTCGTAGCTGAGTACTGGCTGCCGGATTATCCCAACCATATTATTAAGCAGGGCCGCGTGAAGATTAAGGTGACAGGAAAGGATACCACCCCTCCTGAGCTGCAATGGATACGGATCCCCGGCGATAATATCATTCAGGTAAAAGTGTATGACGGTGCAAAAATTGAAAATGTAAGCGCAAAGCTCATTCTCATTTCTGATCCGGGGAAATACTTTACTGTGCAACTTAAGGATGACGGAAAGAATGGAGACAGAGCTGAGAACGACAATGTTTTCAGCTTCAGGATACCGGAGAGGAGATTCGGACTGTATAATGCCGAAGTAACAGCTGCAGACTCATACGGCAATATCATGACGAAAGTAGTTCCGGAATATTTTGTCCTTCATTGATAAACCGGTTGCACTTTTAATTCAAATTTCTAAAATATAGAATCATGAAACCCAAATAATTGACCAAGATGGCAAACACGAATACCTATTATTTACATCATGTGTTGTTACTTCAAACCTTGAGCCTGCTCCGAAAAGTCCTTTTTTAACTTTTTCAGAGTGGACTCAATCTTTAAAATCAAAATTATATTATAATGAAAACAAAAACAGGCCTGTTACTTCAGATTTTAATGATTTCCTTTTTTCTGACCGGGATTAACGTCAATGGCATTATGTATGGAGCTGATACCGGACCCGGGTCGCTTACAGTAAAGAAATGCAATGATTTTGCTGTGACCGGCGACGGGAGCTCTGCCGAATGGAATAGTACTTCCTGGGTAAATATAGCCAGACAGGGTTCAGGTCTGGCCACATATGATACAAAAGCAAAAGTTCTATATTCCGGTACAGGGATCTATTTCCTTTTCAATTGTGAGGATAAGAAGCTTACCGCCACCTTGCAGGCTGATTTCCTCGACCTCTTCAATGAAGATGTCGTTGAGGTATTTCTCTGGCCTGATGAGAGTTTTCCCGTATATTTTGAATATGAACTGTCGCCTCTTAATTATGAATTACCCATTATCGTTCCCAACTATAAGGGGAGCTTTTTCGGCTGGAGACCCTGGCATTACGAAGGGGAGAAAATGACCCGGCATGCCACTTCCACCACCGGAGGAGAAAAGGTAAGCGGCGGTTCCGTCTCATCATGGACGGCTGAATTCTTCATTCCTTATAAGTTGCTGGCTCCCCTGAACAATGTCCCCCCGGTTTCAGGAGCAAAATGGAGAGCCAATATGTACAGGATCGATTATGATAACGGAACAACGCATTTTGCCTGGCAGAAGATCAATAAAAGCTTTCATGAGTTCAATAAATTCGGGACTTTTATCTTTGAATAGAGCACAGGGTACGGGGCGCAGGGCGCAGGGCAAGGAGCACAGAGCTCAGGGCGCAGGGCTCAGGGCACAGGGCACAGGGCTCAGAGCGCAGAGCACAGAGCACCGTTACGTCGTTACGCCGTATCAAAAAGTGTTTATTCGTGTTGCCGGAAAGTTGTAAATGACTGAAAACCAAAAGCCCCCCCTGGGGGGTTTGGGGGCCGGACCGGCCGGGGGTATGGGACGCAGGGCACGGGAGGCGGCAGGCTTCTGTCTTCGGACTTCTTACTTCTTGCTTCCTGCTTCGTATACTATTTTACCTCCTACAATCGTCATCAGTGATTTTATCTCTTTTATGCTGTCTTCCGGACAGGTGAGGATATCGGCACTAAGAACCGCCATATCGGCAAGCTTGCCTGGTTCCAGGGAACCTTTGATTGATTCTTCAAACGACGCACAGGCATTATTTATGGTATAGGCTTTGAGTGCCTCTTTCCTTGAAATTGCTTCCGCCGGAACAATTACCGGACCCCGTTCGGTTTTTCTTGTTACCATGGTCCATATAGCAAGGAAAGGATTGTAGGGATTGACTGAAGTATTTGCATCCCATTTTACCATATGATCGGATCCTCCGTTGATCATGACACCGGCATCGGTCATTCTCCTGTAAGGATGGAATATTTTGATCTTCTCCTTCCCCAGTAATGTTTCCATAGTTTCTGCATCTTTATAAAACCATGCAGGCTGCATATTAGCATACACGCCCAGTTCAGCCATCTTTTTTATTGCTTCATCGCTGAAAAAATTGCCGTGTATGATCGAAAATCTTTTATCCCTGATCGGCTTTGACCGGTTAACTTCGCTGTAGACATCAAGAAGCAGATCTACAGATCCTTCTCCCGTCGCATGAGCGGTAAAACTCCAGCCTGACTCGTTTGCTGCTGTCACAATTGTCAGTAATTCTTCTCTTGAGAAGTTGACAACTCCTCGATAGGAGGGGTCCTCAATACCGTATATCTCACCCGTCTTTGTACCCCATGGCTCATTCATATATGCGGTGCCTGTGAGAATGCCTCCGTCAAGGAATATTTTCAATGAGCCGGTACGCACCCATTCATCACCGTCTCCGGTGATGCTTTTATACTGACTTAATTTCTCCGTTACTGACTCCCTGGTTATCTTTCCCAATTCAGGAAGGAGGATATTCTGATAAATCCTGGCAGTAAGTATTTTCCTGTCAGCCATTTCCCTGTACAGCTTTATCGATTCAGGATCGCCGCTACCGGAAAAAAGGCTTGTAATTCCATATTCGTTATAACGCCTGAGCATCGCTCTTAAAGCCTCCTCCTTTGCACCTGTTGAATATGATTTCTGAGGCGGGAGCTTTAACAGGTTAAATGCGGAAGCCCTTATAAATCCTGTAGGTGTTCCTCTCTTCTTGTCAGTTAATATCCCGGAATTATTAATTCTTCCTTTTATTCCCGACAGAACCAGAGCAGCAGAATTGACCATTCCGCCAAATGACCCGTTCAGAAATACCGGATTTTCCGGAGCGACGCTGTCAAGCTCGGCAAGTGTTGGCTGCCTCATTTCCGCAAGACGCGTCGGGAAGAATTTGGGATGGATTATCCAGATCCCCTTCTTCTTCTTTTCCGCTTCACCCTTAATCCAGCCCAGAAGCTGACCGATTGAATGTACATCCGGTATTTTTTCCTCAAGTTCACTCAGGGAAGCCGTTTCAGGATGCAGATGAGAGTCTGTCAGCCCGGGGATGACAGTCCTTCCCCTGAGGTCGATGATCTTTGTGGACGGCCCCGCCAATTTCCTGATCACGCTGCTGTTTCCTACAGCCGTTATCTTATCGCCGGTAACTGCTAAACCTTCAGAAATTCTGAATTCCTTATCCACTGTGACTATATTCCCGTTCAAAAGAATCATATCGGCATAATTAACAGATTTACAGGAATGTTGGAAATTCATTAAAATCGCTGGTATCAATAAAAATATGGTTGTTTTTAATTTCATCGCTGCGAATTGATTATTTTATCTGAAAACACTTTCTGACATCATGCGAAAAAGTTTATATTTATAATTCTCCGGATTGTTGTACCTTGTGGTAAAATCAAAGAGAATTTACAATGAAACATCGCCTCTTATTTCATGGGACAGGCCAAATTTATAAATAAATAAGGTTCTCATATAAACTACCGACCAAAATGAAACAGATTTTTCTTTACTCTCACTTCTACAGGCTGTTTAACATTTGTTTTATATCCTGTTTTCTCAACATTGCTTTGTGCAGCGCCCAGTACAGACCTCCACTGTTTCTCAGGGAAGACTGGAAGGAAACACCGGCAGCCACTCCTGTAACTCAGAGTCACGTCGTGAGCAAAGACCTTCTCCTTGGTTTATATGGTCCCGGGTGTGACAGTATTAAGAAAAGCCATCACGATACTCCGGCAGATGACCCGTACTATATCTGGTCGGGCCTGTGCCTGGGAAACTGGGCCGTTACTCTGAAAAACAACAAATCGTTTGTCGACCTCACCGGGTATGCAAAGGTATTATGGAGATCCAAACAGGCAGGATTGCGATGTCTTCATCTTGTAGTAAAACTTGCAGATGGTACCTGGCTGGTAGCCAGCCAGAAGGATTGTCTCTCCCGTGACTGGAGGATTGTTGAATTCAATATTCCGGATTTAACCTGGTACACTCTTGATATCAAATCTGTGATTGAGGTGAAACCTGTAAATAACCCTGATCTTTCCAGGGTGGATGAGATAGGGTTTACAGATCTGATGAACGGTGGTGGGAGCGATGCCTGTTCCAGACTTGACTGGATAGAAGTATACGGAAAGCCGGTAAGTCGTTAGAAACTATTGGATTGCAGGACTACCTGAATTGACTGAATTATGACAAAAAAATCTGACTGGAGGGTTTTTAACCCGTCGGGCACGCAAAGGGTCCTGGTGACAAAGGAGCTACCGGGCAAGGAATGGCTGGAGATCCTGACAGAGGCAGGATACAGGGTGGAAGTTTGCACTTTAAAGGAAACCCTTTCCGGGGAAATGTTAACAGAAAAGATCGGAAATAATTGCAGTGCTGTCATTGGCCAGCTAACGGAAAAATGGGATGATGGACTTTTTAAGGTATTGAAAGCCGCAGGGGGAATCACATATTGCAATTATGCAGTCGGGTATGATAATGTGGATCTTGATTCAGCTACCAGGAACTCTGTTTCAGTTGGAAATACTCCCGGAGTACTGACCGAAGCTACCGCAGAACTGGCTGTCGCATTGACAATGGCCTGCTCGAGAAGAATTACGGAAGCCGACAGATTTGTCAGAAACGGAGAGTTTACCGGATGGCAGCCTGATCTGTTCCTTGGGAAAAGATTATGGAAAAGCAATCTGGGGATCATCGGTGCAGGTAGGATCGGATCGGCTTACTGCATGATGATGGTCAGGGCATTCCAGATGAATCTTATTTACTATAACAGCACCAGGAATATCGGTTTTGAAAAGGAAATAGAATCTTTTAATGATCATCTTGAGATAATCTGCAGCAGCCCCGTTACAGTAACTTATGCCGGAACCGTTGATGAGGTCCTGAAAGAATCTGATGTTGTAAGTATTCATGTGCCTCTGACAAAGGAAACCAGGCATATGATCTCGGAAAAGAAACTGCAGTTGATGAAGCCGGATGCAGTACTCATAAACACAAGCCGGGGAGCTGTTATAGATGAAGCTGCTCTGGCGTCGTTTTGCAGGTCTCATCCTGATTTTCATGCCGGACTGGATGTTTATGAACATGAACCTGATATTAATAAGGCATTACGGGATCTTCCAAATGTTACTTTTGCCCCGCATATCGGATCTGCTACCAGGTGGACCAGGGAAAATATGGC
>VFSW01008596.1_pt1 | contig 14643 bp, 12 predicted proteins | sample 5358111 | NCBI WGS metagenome assembly VFSW01 (sample SAMN11554181, study PRJNA540505) | mine drainage metagenome | isolation source: sediment from site ElyBrook_90M | place: USA: Ely Copper Mine, Vershire, VT | collected 2017 | reverse complement strand
TATACACGTCATATCATCTGATATCATGTAGTGACACCCCTTGTGGGTGTCATGCTTAGTCATGCATAGTCATGCATAGGTATGCAATCGCGTCCAGTCGTGCCCACATAGGGACGGAGTTTTGTTCACTGCACTTGCCAGACGGTCACGACTTTGCCAGAGGCGGTGGCGAGCTGATTGCTATTGGGAGACCAGACCACGCTCAATACGGGGGCATTTTGCTGCATGCTCACGAGCGGCTGCTGGCTTTGCGCTGGATACCAGATGGTAAACGTACCATCGTCGCTGCCCGCGAGCAGGAAACGTCCATCGGGCGACCAGGCCAGGCTATGAATAGCGGCCGATGAGGCCTGCAACCGCTGCGGCGTATCCATGCATTGCGTGCCAAACTGTCCCGCGCCCTGCACCTGGCACGTCAAGCCCGGCCAGAGACGAATGATGCCATCATCGCCACCAATGGCTAGCGGGCCAGCATGAGGCGCAAAGGCTGCCGCGCGCAGAGGAACCTGGGCATCCAGATAGAGGCCGTGCAGCTCTTGCCCGTTTTCCGCGTTCCATACACGCACGACGCCGCCGTGCGAGGCTGTCGCGACACTCTGTCCGTCACTTGCCCAGGTCACGGCCTCTATCGCAGCCGTATGCAAGCGAAAGATCTCCTGCGCCCGGTAGCTCTGTGTATTCCAAACGGCAGCCAGCATATCGAGCGAGCCAGAGACCGCCTGCATCTGGTGCTGGGTAGTCCATGCCACACTGGGCACCGCCGCGCGATGGACAGCGGTCGAGCGGGCTTGCACAGTGCCGGTCTGCGCATGCAGGAAAAGGACTTGATTGGCTGAACCCACCATCAAAGCCTGGCCTGTTGGAGACCATGCGACCGCACGCACGGACGCCGGCAAAGCAATATCCTGTCGCACCACGGTGTCCATGCCCCAGAGCAACAAGCGGGCATCATCTGCGCCGCTCGCCAACTGCCTGCCATCAGCAGACCAGGAGAGCGAACGCACCGTTTGCCGATGGCCGCTAAAGGTCAGGATGGCATGTGCGCTCGTGGGTAGTGCAGACGCAGGCGGTTGGGGGGTCTGCGTGGGCGGCATTGGTGTGGCATGGGAAAGAGCGGTGCTTGGGCCAGTAGAGCGGAAAAGCAACGGTGTTAGCACGGCTGCATATGCCTTATAGCCGAAAGCAAAAGCTCCTGTCGCCAGGATTGCGCTACCCGTCAGCAGTACGGCACGGCGTGTCCAGCCTTTTTTCTTCGGCTGCGCCATGTGAGGGACAGCGCGCATTGGAGCGTGTTGTCGCACTGTGGGCACGGCAGCGGCATCGGCCATGGTCATTGAAGAATGAAACAGGGGGTCTGCCGATGGTGTGACGCTGACCCCTGTGCGCAACGGGCTTGAGCCAATATCTTCAAGAGGATAGGCCCTGAGAGCCAGACGCATGCCAGAGCGCATGCCAACAGCAAGCAAGGTCATCTGCTCTGGTAGTAGCAGCCCCCGTGCCGCATCAAAAATGAGATAAGCCAACGTGCGGCCCGCAAGATCGCGCTGGGGCAAACGCAGCTCTTCGACCAGAGCGGGCACAAGGAGCGCAATGGGCACATCGGCCATAATTTCGACAGGGCGGACCGAGCCAAACGTATTCTCTTCTATCAATAATTCGAGCTTCTGCATATTTGTAACACCCCTTTTCCTTCTCGCTTACTGCGCATAAGTGTATCATGTTATTTCTTTTTTTAGCAGCCGATGGGCAAATCAGGCTAGTCGGAAGAGGTGATCTATGGTACTATATGCACATTACATACTATGCAAGGATTTTCCCCTACACAATCGCGTCACAAAGGCACAGAAATTTGTTTTGAAGGAAGAAAAATTTGCATAATACGTATGTATGCAATCTGAAGAGTCGCCGAGCCGCTTAAGTACGAGGAGAGCGATTAAGAAAAGAACAAAAACACTTATTTCGGAGAGACGATCATGACAAGACCGATTTATGTGATTGGGCACAAGCATTCCGATATGGATTCGATTGCCTCGGCCTATGCCTATAGCCGCCTCTTACAATTACAGGGCGAACAGCACGTGATAGCCGCCCGCAATGGTGAACTGAAGCCAGAGGTAAGCTTTGTATTAGAACGTTACCAGGTGACGCCACCGGAAGCGATAGACGATGTCTATTTACAAGTGCGTGATGTGATGAAACGTGGCGTCATCTGCGCACACATCACCCAACCGTTGTTAGAAGCAGGCCAATTGTTGCAAGAGCATAATCGTCGCTCCATGCCAGTAGTTGACGATGAGAACAAAGTACATGGAATCATCTCGGACGAGGATTTCGCCAAGCTATTTTTCAACGATCTCGACCCGCGTGCCGTGAACCGCATCCCGTTGAGCCGCAACAACCTGGTGCGCGTCCTGAAGGGGCGCGTGTTGGTAGAAGGGCGTCGCCCATTGGGGAATCGCGTGCTTGTGGGAGCGATGCAAGCGGACACGATGGCCGACTACATCGAGGCAGGCTGTCTCGTGGTGCTGGGAGATCGAGAAGATGCTCAGCTCAAAGCTATCGAGCGTGGAGCGGCCGCACTGGTTATCACGGGCGATCTACTGGTGTCGGAGCGCACGCTTAGCGCGGCGCGCAAGCAAGGCGTCATGGTGCTGAGTACGGCACACCACACCTTTACGGCGGTCCGTCTGATTAACCTGAGCATCAGCACACAAGACATTATGAATCGCACTTTTGATTTCTGCCATCCTGAAGATCAGGTCAGCGAGATACAGGCGATGCTGGTGCGTCGGCGTTCCTTGCCTGTGGTGGATGGTGAGAACAAGCTCATTGGCTATATTTCGCGCACAGACCTGCTGAATGCGCAACCGAAACAGGTCGTGTTAGTCGATCATAATGAGCGTTCACAGGCAGTCGATGGTATCGAAGAGGCCGATCTGTTAGGGATCATCGACCATCATCGCATCTCAGATGTTCATACCAACAGACCAATCATGTTTCGTGCCGAACCAGTTGGCTGCACGGGTACAATCATCACGGGCTTATATCATGAAGCGGGAATAGATATTCCACGTGAGGCGGCGGGCCTGATGCTGGCGGGATTACTGTATGACACGCTGATTCTGCGCTCACCCACCTGCACCCAACGCGATGAGCGGGTGGCCGCTGAACTCGCGGCGATCACAGGCGAAGACCTGGAACGCTATGGGCAAGAAATCTTCGCGGCGGCCGCAATTGATCTGGCCGAGAAACCCACTGACGCACTGCTCACCGCTGATTTCAAAGAGTTTGTGGTGCGCGATGCCCGTTTTGCAGTTGGCACAGTCGAGACAGCCAGCCCCAGCACCATCGAAAAACGCTCAGACGAGCTATTGGCAACCATGCGGCAGATGGCTCAGGAGCATAACTATACGTCATTCCTGTTCATGATCGTTGATATCATCTCGATGAACTGCCGCCTGCTCGTGGTAGGGGGTGAGCAGGCAGCAGCCGAGGCCTTGCGCTCCCCACTGGAAGCAGATGGGCACTCAATCAATGTAGAAGGACTGGTTTCGCGCAAAAAGCAGCTTGTTCCGCTTTTACCAACTATTCAAGCGGCACTACCCGAAAAAGGAAGTAGAGGATAACGGATAAACTGGTCGCAGTTGTACAGCACCGACACATTCTTGCTACTATTTACTACCCGATGCGCAATTCTCTGTGCGTCAAAACAGTAGCATCTACTTGTCACGGAAACGGCACTATGTTAGACTAAGCGACAACTGAGAAACCATTGTGGAGGCACGCTGGTTAGACTTTCATGCCTATACATACATTTAGATCGGCTGTCTCTCCGATCTGTACTTCATGGGATACGGCCTGAGAAGTACCTTCGCTCTCTCATATGCAGTCAATGTTGACTTGCACACATCTTCGCTAGCCGAAGGAGGACGATTTCTATCGTGAATAATTATATCTGGTTTCCTATTGTGGTAGGGCTTCTGGCAATCTTATTCGCCGCCTACCTTGCACGTTATGTACTGAGTAAGGATACTGGCACGCCCGCAATGCGGAAAGTGGCTGATGCTATTTATGAAGGGGCAATAGCTTTCCTCAATCGCCAATATCGTACTATCGCCGTTCTCGCGGTCGCAGCAGCCATCGTGGTCGCCATTGTGCTTGGCTTGATTGGTCAAGGCACATCGGCTGACAAGATCAGTCTCTCCTGGCATACCGCTCTTGCCTTTTTAATAGGCGCATTCTGCTCCGGCGTCTCCGGCTATATTGGGATGCTGGTAGCGGTGCGCTCGAACATTCGCACTGCCAGCGCGGCCCGTCGTAGCCTGGGTGAGGCTTTGATGGTTTCGCTACGTGGCGGAGCCGTTTCCGGCTTCCTCGTCGTGGCTCTCTCACTCTTGGGCGTCTCGCTCGTTTTCTTGACCTATGGAGGTCTGGGCGGCACGGCGCAAATTATGGCAGCCCCATCGCTGATTGTGGGTTTTGGCTTCGGCGCGAGTTTTGTCGCCCTCTTCGCACAGCTTGGCGGTGGAATCTATACCAAAGCCGCTGACGTGGGGGCCGACCTCGTAGGTAAAATTGAGGCGGGCATTCCTGAAGATGATCCGCGCAACCCTGCCGTCATTGCTGACCTTGTGGGCGATAACGTGGGTGACTGCGCAGGCCGTGGAGCAGACCTCTTCGAGTCCACCACCGCTGAAAATATTGGCACCATGATCCTCGGCGTGGCTCTCTTCCAGGTCACGGGCAATATCGGCTGGATTCTCTTCCCGCTCGTGATGGGTTCGTTCGGCCTGCTTGCATCTGCTGTCGGCCTGCTCTACATTCGCCCAGGAGTTGTGACTGAGCCAGATCAGGCGAATGGGCGTGACCCAGGCTCGATTGCCATGAGCCAGTTAAACATTGGCTATTACATCACCTGTGCCCTCTCCGCTGTGGGCATCTTCATTGGTAGCTACCTCCTACTCAATGTCACCAACCTCAGCACAGGCCAGGCAATCAATAGTAGTGGCTTGCCTTCGTGGGTCTGGTTCGGCCTTGCGGGCTGCGTCGGCATCCTGCTCAGCATCGCATTCCTCTACATCACGCAATATTACACCGCCGGCTCATGGCGACCCGTTCAAGAAATTGCCGGAGCCACTATCACTGGCCCCGCCACAACCATCATCACGGGCATCTCGATTGCCTTTGAGTGCGTTGCCGTGCCCGTGCTAGCCATCTGCGCCGCCCTCGGCCTCTCCTATTTCCTGGGCAGCCGCGTGGAGATGGGCACACATGGCATTATCAGCGTCGGCGGCATCTTCGGCACGGCATCCGCAACCGTTGGCATGCTGATGAGTTGCGCCTATGTGCTGGCGATGGATACCTTTGGCCCCATCACCGATAACGCGGGCGGCATCACCGAGATGGGCGGCGAGTCCGGTGCTGTGCGTGACATCACCGATGCGCTGGACGGTGTTGGCAACACGACAAAGGCTCTCACAAAGGGCTATGGCATTGGTTCCGCTGCGCTGGCGGCTTTCTTGCTCTTCAGTGCCTACCTAGACGTACTCTACCAGTATAAGCATAACGTTAGCGTCTATAGCGTCGATCTGGCGAATATCACCGTCTTCATCGCCGCCCTCATCGGCATCACGCTGATCTTCTTCTTTAGCTCGCTGGCAATTCGCGCGGTGGGAACCGCTGCCAAAGCAATGATCTCCGAGGTGCGCCGCCAGTTTAAAGAGAATCCGAAAATTATGGCCGAGCGACCGGAAGATCGCGTCGACCCCGATTATCGTCGCTGCGTCGATATTAGCACGCAAGGCGCGTTGCGAGCCATGATCTTCCCCGGCCTGGTCGCTGTCGTGACACCTATTCTCGTTGGCACAATTCTCGGCACACAGGCTGCCGCTGCGATGCTGATGGTTGGCACGATGGGCGGCATTGTGTTGGCCCTCTTCCTCAATAACGGCGGAGGTGCGTGGGACAACGCCAAGAAATATATCGAGGCTGGCAATCTGCGCATCAATGCCGAGGGCGAGGTTGACCCCAATGGCGCCATACACGGCAAGGGTAGCGAAGAACATAAAGCGAGTGTGGTTGGCGATACGGTTGGCGATCCCTTCAAGGATACCGCTGGCCCCTCGCTGCACGTGCTGATCAAGCTCCTGAGTACGATCACGCTCGTGCTGGCCCCCCTCTATATCTTCTTGCATCCCTAGTAGATCACGCGCACAGGCAAAATGGCGGGTCAGTACGTACTGGCTCGCCATTTTTTATCATGCAGCACGACATCACCCTATACATCCCTGCAACCACGTTATATGATAGGGGCGGTCTCCGTTCCAGCACAGCTTTTTTGGCGCATCATCTATCTTTTACCAGGAAAGGCGATACGGAATGCGACACTTCTTATTTGCCCACACTGCGCGTGCCGCGTGCATCCTACTTGCGTTATGCCTACTGCTCACCGGATGCGGCGTTATCGTGCAAAGCAGCCCATCTACCACTGGAAACAACACGGGGAATAGTGCCAGTTCACAAACAGGAACCGGGTCAGGCGTGAGCGGCGTGCAGGTCTTCGTAGAGCCGAACGCTGGCGAAAGCGTCATTACCAACGCCATCGCGCAAGCACAGAAATCGATCTGGCTCGAAATCTACTTGCTGAGCGACCGCTCTGTCATTAATGCCCTAGAAAACGCGGCCCATCGCGGCCTAGACGTGCGCGTCATGCTGGAGCCACACCCCTACGGCGGCGGCAGCTCGCCCAGCAGCACCATCGATAAACTGATTGCCGCTGGCGTGAAGGCCCAACCAACGGCTCCCAGCTTCACGCTCACCCACGAAAAAGGCATGATTATTGATGGCACAACGGCATTTATCATGACCTCAAACTTCACACGCTCCGCCCTCGGTGGCTATAGCGGGAGCAACGGCTATGCGAACCGCGAATATGGCATTATCGACACCAACCAACTAGATGTACGCACGATTATCAATATCTTTGTCGCCGACTGGAACCGTAGCGACGTGCAGATCAATGACCCCAACCTCGTCGTCAGCCCCATCAATGCGCGCAACGCATTTCTCGCGCTGATTAACAGTGCGCACAGCACGCTGCTCATCGAGGCCGAGGAGATGGGCGACGACCAGGTCGAGCAGGCTCTTGTAGCAGCAGGTGGACGCGGCGTTCACGTCGAAATCATCTTGCCCTCAGCCCGGTCTGTCTCGACCGACACCAATAGCGCGGGCATCTCAACGATTGCGCATAATGGCGTGCAGGTCAGGGAAGACCCACACTACTATATGCATGCCAAAATGATGATTGTCGACGGCATACGCGCCTTCGTTGGCTCGGAGAATATCTCGACCAACTCGCTCAACGACAATCGCGAACTGGGCATTCTCGTTGCCGATGCTGGCGTTCTCAACACGCTACAACAGACCTTCCAACAAGATTGGAGCGACTCGCACAGCGTTTAGGCACACAGTAATACCCGATAGCAAGCGCAACACGCCTTGCCCGATGTGGTACGATATCTCCGATATTGATAACAAACGGAGGCATTTACATGGTTACAGAGGTTGCTATTTTCACCGCTCTCGCGGGCAAAGAAGACGAGCTTGGACAAGCCATTGTGCGTGGCTTAGAGGTCATTCGCAGTCACCCAGGATGTGTTGCGGCCAACGTGATACGGTGCATCGAACGCCCTGGACGCTATATGCTAACAGTGAACTGGACCTCGCTTGAGGCGCACACAGTCGATTTTCGGGGTGGCCCACTTTTCATGCAGTGGCGTTCTCATATCACGGGTCTCTTCGAGAATCCCGCCGAAGTTTTCCATTATCAGGCGTATTAAAAAGAATATATCAGCAGCATACACAAAAAACGCGGTAGGAGCTGGATATGTCTGACGTTCAAGATACCCCTTGGCACGGTGACACCGAGGGCAATAGTAGCACGCTTTCTTTAGAACAAGTAGAGGATAACGAGGCCACACGACTTGTCGCACACGTCGCGGACCTGCGGCGCAAGATTGAAGAGGCCAACTACCACTATTATGTACAAGATAAGCCTACGCTCACGGATGCAGAATACGATCAGTTGATGCTGGAACTTCAGCACATTGAAAAGGAACATCCAGAACTGCAAACGCCCGACTCGCCCACACAGCGCGTCGGAGCGGGGCCAGTGCAGGATGTTGCGCAGCATCGCCATCCCGTGCCAATGCTCAGTCTCGCCAATGCGCGTAGCGCGGAAGAACTGCTGGCATGGCACAAACGCGCTCAGAATATCCTGCCCAACGCCGCGTTTACCTACGTCTGCGAACTGAAGATCGACGGTCTAGCAATGGCCCTCACCTATGAGAAGGGCAAACTGACAATTGGCGCATCACGCGGCGATGGCATGGTCGGCGAGGATTGGACGCCCAACGTGCGCACGATTCGCACCATTCCTCAAACCTTGCGTGGCGAACACATCCCAGAACGCGTCGAGGTGCGCGGCGAAATCTACATGTCTACCAAGAGTTTTGAGCGGCTCAACGCAGAGATGAGTAATGACAAACTCTTTGCTAATCCGCGCAACGCCGCCGCAGGTTCGCTACGCCAGAAGGATGCACGCATCACAGCCGCACGTCGCCTGGATTTCTTCGCCTATCAACTCGGCTACCTTGATGGTATCTCGTGCGCTACGCAATGGGACGCTCTACAATTGCTGCGCGAATGGGGCTTCGCCGTCAATCCGCACATTCAGCCCGCGCAGAGCCTCGATGACGTGCTGGATTACTGCAAAAAGTGGGAGCAAGAACGTTTCAATCTGCCCTATGAGATTGATGGCGTGGTCATCAAGATCAACGATTTCGCGCAGCAGCAAGAACTCGGCACGGTTGCGCGTGACCCGCGCTGGGCGATTGCCTTCAAATATCCACCCACGCAGGTCGCGACCAGATTACTTGATATTCGCGTCAACATTGGGCGCACCGGCTCGGTCAATCCCTGGGCACTGCTCGAACCGATCAATATTCGCGGCGTCACGGTTTCACGCGCCTCCCTGCATAACGAGGGCGACATTCAGCGCAAAGACCTGCGCATTGGCGACTGGGTCCTCGTACAGCGCGCTGGCGAGGTCATTCCCCAGGTCGTCAAGCCGATTGAGGAACGGCGCACGGGTCAGGAAGCCATCTACTATCTGCCCGAACGCTGCCCCGTCTGCGATACACCCATCATACGCGACCCCGACGAGGCGATGGCCTATTGCCCCAATACCAACTGCCCCGCTCGCATCCTGGAGAGCCTAATTCACTTTGTCTCGAAGGGCGCGCTGGATATCGAGAGCATCGGCGAAAAGATGTGCCAGCAACTCTATCACGCAGGCTATGTCAAAAGCGTTGCCGATTTCTACACCCTCACACGAGAGCAATTGCTAGCACTTGAGGGCATCAAAGAGAAAAGCGCGGATAACATGCTCAAGGCGATTGAAGCCAGCAAGCAGCGTCCATTCTATCGCCTACTCTTTGGCCTCAACATCCGTCACATGGGCGAGAAGACCGCGCAACTGATCACCGCCGTCTTTCCCGATATCGACAGCCTACTCGCGGCGAAAGAAGAGGAGATTACCGACATTCCTGGCATTGGGCCAGAGATCGGGCGCAGCGTGCATGCCTGGCTCCAACAAGAGGAGAACCGCGCCTTGATCGCGTGTCTCCGCCAATATGGTGTCAACATGCGCGAGGAGCAGCGCAGCGCAGATGGACCACTCGCGGGCCAGAGCTTCCTGCTCACGGGCCGCCTGAGCAGCATGACCCGCCCTCTCGCGGAAGAGGCTATCAAAAAACTTGGTGGCACGATTGCGACAGGCGTCAGCAAATCGCTCAACCACCTGATCGTCGGCGAAGATGCAGGTTCCAAGCTCGCCAAAGCGCAAAAAGCAGGCGTGCCCGTCCACGACGAACAATGGCTGCTTGACCTCTTCAAAGAGCATGGTGTTACTGTTGGAGCGTGAGAGGAATAAATCTCTCTTTTCTTATTGCCTTAGCAGAATAGCGCATATATAATTCATTTATCATACTATGTTTATCGGGAACACAAGAAGGATGGTAATAGCTATGGCAGTACAATATCACGCTATGATGAGCGTTGATGAGTATCTCGAACTCGACCGCAATAGTTCAGATGTTCATTACGAGTACCTCGACGGGCAAGTATGGATGCTGGCTAGTGGAACGCCCGATCATGCTTATATAGCCGCCAACGTTATCGCCACTATGCATAGTTTGCTCGCCGATAGCCCATGCCGAATATATACCTCTGATGTGCAGGTCTATCTCTCTAAAACACGCTATGTCCATCCCGACATCACAGTGAGTTGCGATAAACAAGATCACAAAAGAGGCGATATGCTCCATGCGCCACGCGTGGTAGTGGAAGTTCTCTCACCTACTACTGAAACACAAGATCGAGGCCGCAAACTCTGGTATTATCGTGCGTGTCCGAGTATACAAGAATACATGCTGGTCAACACGCAGCAGCCACTAATTGAACTATTCAGGCGCGAACGGGGCGACCTCTGGACCTATCGCACTTTTGAGCTTGAGGACGATGTTGTGCTGGCAAGTTTAGATATCAGATTTGCGGTTTCCAAAATCTACGGAAATATCGAATGGACACAGGAAAACGATGAGCTATGAATATCGCTATATCGTTTGATGCAGATGAAAAAGATGTCGCTAACTCGATAGGCTCTTTAGTTCCTGATCTGACCACATTTCCCATTTGGGTTTCGAGCCGAAAAGACTGTATAGTTCGTACTTATTGTCGAGAACATTCCCGCCGACAAAAATATTGCGGCGTTTAAACGGCTCAGGTGTCGTTGAGAGTAGCCAATCACGTTGAGACGGTTGAGGATAATAGAACCAGGGGTACTCTAAAAAGTAATCAGGCTGAGTAACCCATGCAGGACAGGCTAAAGCTGTTCTGGAACAAAGCGCTTCAACCGTTGCCGCACAAAATGCCGCCCAGCGTCTTTCTTCTGGTCCTGTGGCTACTGCTGGTGGCTCAGCAATCAGATCACGGCGAACATCTTCTGTATGACACCACCAATCATGCAGAAAATTGCCAAGAGCAAACCAGGGATCTTCCCCCTGTGAAATTTGTGCAACTACACTATAAATGGTATGGATATGATAGAGTGGTGTTGATGTCATCGTCTTGACTCCTTATATATAGCTTCTTTATTATACCCCCATCTGCGTTATTTTACAAAACAACGATCTATCGCTTGCTCCGTATATGTACGCCTCATATCAAGTTGGATGCCAGGGATATACAAATTCACAACCACCCAGGCTTGCTCTTTCGTATGAATATGAGCCATTCTTTCTTTTAGACTTGGCGATATGCTCATCTACTATAAACTATGATATCATGGATTTATCACGCTACTATTGATCGGGAATATGAAAAGGATAGTAATAGCCATCTATGATGAGCATTGAAGAGTATCTTGAACCTGACCGCAATAGCCCAGATGTGCATTTCCACACGCAGCAGCCACTAATTGAGATGTTCAGACGTGAACGAGGCGACCTCTGGACCTATCGCACCTTCGAGCGTGAGGACGATGTTGTGCTGGCAAGTTTAGCAGGCATAAGTGCTTAGTTGTTGTGCGCTTGATTCTTGCACGACGCGGCTCTGGTAAAGTCTGCGCGAAATAGTGGATAGTAAGAACGCTAGCAGTGAGATAACGTAAGAGATATGGAGAAGCACAAGGAATATATATCATGACAGAACATCAGCTTTCGCTCCTTTCCTTCTACGAAGGTTGGAGAAGATACCAACAGCATCTTGTCGCAGCCATCGCCCCCCTTACAATAGAGCAACTTGCCTTGCGCACAACACCGCAACACTGGTCAATTGGTATGTACGCAACCCATATGGTTGCCAATCGCGCCTGGTGGTTTCACGTGCGGATGGGCGAAGGGAGCGACGACCTGACACGCTTCGAATTATGGGCATTGGGAGTCTGTGAAGCGGACGTGGATCCATGCCACCCCGCGGCAGAACTGGTTGCCGGACTTGAAAAAACCTGGCAGATGATCGAGGAGACGCTTGCCCGCCTGACCCCAGCTGATCTTTTCGAGACCTTCCCGCCCCTAGGTCAGACGGAACGTGTACATCACGCGAAACTGGTCGAGCCTGCGCTCCAGCCATACGCCCAGATGTGGTTGGATGCAACGGCCCGTTCAGGAGAAGTGAGACCCGCAGTTTCACGCCAGCAGATCATCTGGCATGTACTCGAACATGACATCCATCACGGCAGCGAAATCTCTACCACACTCGGCGTACACGGCTTGCCAGTAGTCGATTTGGATTAAGAGTCCTCAGTTCTCTTTGTACGGAGAGGGAGATTACAGATGAACATGCATCAGCGACAGGGGTAACCTTGGCGCTGATGCATGTACATGCACGCAGCCCTGAAGCGATTGTAGCCAGCATACGAGAGAGTATCTCCACACGCTGAGATATTTTTGTGAGAAAGATACACCTCATTGGGTGTTCTTCGTGACGAAAAACAGATATACTATACCCAAAAGCACCTGTATAGAGTGGGGTCATCTTGTGAAGAGTATGATATAATAAACGCAGGAGGTGTAAGGATGGAAAATCTTCTTCCACTCATTCCAATCATTATCATAATTCCACTGCTCATATTCTGGGCCAGAATGTTCAGAGATATGCTGGACAATGACACGATAGTTGGTGACAACAGGTTGATCTGGACGCTGATATTAACGTTTTTCAACGTTTTTGGTGCAGCTTTATATTACACTACGCAATACAGAAAAAGATATTAAAGCTTGTTTAGAGATTTTGAATAAATAGCAGTGTTCTTAAATACATGTCGGGACCGATTATAAACTTTAACAAATTAGTTTGGTAATAGGCGTAGGGACCGATTTATCGCGTCCGCCGCTTGTGCATCAACGATGTTCGTTCCCCTCTGGCACACAAGGTAATGCAGGGCTGATATGCTGCTCGGGCACGACGGGCGTGATGAATCACGCCCCTACGGTTTTTGTGTACATTTCAGGCAGAGATGCACACAAGCAATGTTGTTCAATGACACGTTGCTAGCTTACACGAATTTCATCGTGGTGAAGCGGGCGCGCAGGGCGTTCACCTGCTGCTTGACGTTCTTACCACGAATGGCATCGTGCATTAGCTGAGCCAGTTCGCCCATCGCACGCTCATCCATGCCGAAACGGGTCATTTCAGAGACGCCGATGCGCAGGCCAGAGGGATGACGCGGGTCAGCATCACCTGGGAGCATGTTGTAGTTCACGATGATATCGTTCTCTTCCAGGCGTTTCGCTACCTCAACACCTGCTCCCCATTGCGCGACGTTGACCGCAATCATGTGGCTCTTTGTGTAGCCAAACTCACGCGCCTCGACAGGCGTCCCCAGTTCGTCAAGGCTCTGCCCAAGGGACTGCGCGTTGCGCACAATCTGCGCGGCGTATTCGCGCCCATACTGCTTCATCTCACGTACAGCAACAAGCAAAGCAGGAAGCGTGTTCAGGTGATGGTTGCTGGAGGAGCCAGGGAAGACACCACGATCAGCGGCAGGCCAATATTTCTTCTCGGCTTCCGCGTCCATATTGCCCAGGATGACGCCGCGCTGCGGACCAGGGAAGGTCTTATGCGTGCTGCCCGTCATCCAGGTCGCACCCTCGTGCAGCGGGTCCTGGAATTGCCCACCAGCGACCAGGCCCAAGACGTGCGCTCCGTCGTAGAGCAGCGGAATGTTTTTCGTTTTGCAGAAGGCCGCCACTTCTGCAACAGGCTCTGGGAAGAGGAACAGGCTTTTGCCCATCACCACCAGTTGCGGCGCAACCTGATCGATAACCTCAATCGTCTTCTGCGCATCGACATGATAGTGGTCAGGCGTCAGCGGTAAATAGTGCAGGTTCACGGAATTGGCCGCGCCAAGTTTCAATGATTGACCGCGATTCTGGATACGCCGCCCAAAGACACCAACAGGGCCGTGACTGATATGCCCACCTGCGTCGGTCGAATTGGCCACAATCGTATCGCCGCCGCGCAAAAAGCCTAACGCGATAGCCGTATTAGCAGCATTGCCGCTAATTGGGCGCACATCCGCCTGTTGCACATTGAACAGTTCTATAATTTCATCGTGGGCCATGCGCTCGATTTCATCAATATAGCGCGTGCCCTGATAATAGCGGTTGACCTGCCCATCACGGTTTGGGTGTCCCTCAGCATATCTACCCATAAAATCTGAGTTCTGGACACGGCGCACAGCCTCGCTCGGCGTATTCTCGCTGGCAATCAGATTGATTGTCTGCGTCTGTCGCCACCGATTTTGTTCTGCCAAAATACGCTCTATATCACTGATATCTACAGTCATCTCATCTCTCCCTTGCGATAGAATCGCCCTACTAAAATACGTGGTTATGCCTCACAGTATAGCAGGAGAGAGGATTTTTGGATAGCTCATCCTTGTAGTGCTCTGTCAAACGTGATTGCACACCGTTTTGTGTAAGGAAATAAGGATAAGTGCATAGGGAGGTCTTTGGGCCGTCATCACGGTGGGGGAACAGACGGGCAACCACAAGGGTCCCCACCCCTCCCAACCACCGCCCC
>VFSW01008595.1_pt1 | contig 14644 bp, 14 predicted proteins | sample 5358111 | NCBI WGS metagenome assembly VFSW01 (sample SAMN11554181, study PRJNA540505) | mine drainage metagenome | isolation source: sediment from site ElyBrook_90M | place: USA: Ely Copper Mine, Vershire, VT | collected 2017 | reverse complement strand
GGTGGAGGGCGCGCAACGGCAGAAGACGACGAACGAGATCGCGCTGAACATTCTGATCGCGGGCCTGACGCTGATTTTTCTGCTTGCCGTGATTACCCTGCAACCCTATTCGGCGTTCAGCGTCGCGCAGGCCGGTGCGGGATCGATTCCGACGGTTGCGGTGCTGGTCTCGCTGCTGGTCTGTCTGATCCCGACGACGATCGGCGGGCTGCTTTCCGCCATCGGGATTGCCGGGATGGACCGCGTGATGCAGCACAACGTTCTGGCGATGAGCGGCAAGGCGGTGGAGGCCGCCGGGGACATCAATTCATTGCTGCTGGACAAGACCGGCACGATCACGCTGGGCAACCGGCAGGCGGTGAATTTTCTCACCATCAATGGAGTCAGGGACGAGGAACTGGCCGACGCGGCGCAATTATCGAGCCTGGCCGATGAGACGCCCGAGGGCCGCTCCGTGGTGGTCCTGGCCAAGGAAAAGTATGGACTCCGGGGCCGCCATATTCCGGAGCACGAGGCGGAGTTCATCCCGTTCTCGGCTTACACGCGCATGAGCGGAGTGGACTTTGAAGGACGGCGGCTCCGCAAGGGGGCAAGCGATGCGATCTGCAGGTTTGTCATCGAGCAGGGCGGCACGGTTCCCGGCGACTTCCAGGAAATGAGCGATCGTATTTCGCGGAGCGGCGGCACACCGCTCGCGGTGTGCGACGGCGAGCGTTTGCTGGGCGTCATCCACTTGAAAGACATCGTCAAGGGCGGCATGAAGGAGCGCATCGCGCAGCTTCGCCGGATGGGCATCCGCAGCATCATGATCACTGGCGATAACCCGCTCACCGCGGCCGCGATTGCGGCGGAAGCCGGGGTGGACGATTTTCTGGCGCAGGCCACGCCGAAAGACAAGCTGGAGTACATCAGAAAGGAACAGGCCGCGGGGCGTCTGGTCGCCATGACGGGCGATGGCACCAACGATGCGCCGGCGCTGGCGCAGGCGGATGTCGGGCTGGCGATGAACACCGGCACCACCGCCGCGAAAGAGGCCGGCAACATGGTGGATCTCGACAGCAATCCGACCAAGCTCATTGAGGTTGTCGCGATCGGGAAACAACTGCTGATCACGCGCGGCGCGCTGACGACGTTTTCCATTGCGAACGACGTAGCCAAGTACTTCGCCATCATTCCGGCGATGTTCATGACCATGTATCCGGTGCTCGGCAAGCTGAATATCATGGGGCTGCACACGCCGCAAAGCGCCGTGCTGGCGGCCGTGATCTTCAATGCGCTGATCATTATTGCGCTGGTGCCGCTGGCGCTGAGGGGCGTGAAATACCGTCCGGTGGACGCGGCGAGCTTACTACGGCGCAACCTGCTGATTTACGGCGTAGGCGGGCTGATCGCGCCCTTCCCGGGAATCTGGCTGATCGATCAGCTTTTAGTGGCTCTGCGTCTGGCGTAAGAGTATAGGAAAGGAAATCTGACATGTGGGAACAAATTCTTCCAGGACTTCGAATCAAGATCTTCATGACGGTGGTGCTCGGAGTGATCTATCCGCTTGCGATGACCGGTATCTCTCAGGTCGTTTTTCCCAGGCAGGCGAATGGGAGCCTGATCGGGGCCGGCGGCAAGACGATCGGCTCGGAACTCATCGGCCAGAGTTTCTCCCGGCCGGAGTATTTTCACCCTCGCCCTTCCTCGGCCGGCAGCGGGTATGACGCTACCGCCAGCAGCGGCTCCAATCTGGGGCCGACGAGCGCGAAGCTCTTCCGCGGCACGATCAAAGTGGACGATAAAAAGAACGAGGTTGTCGATTTCGACGGCCTCAGCCTTCGCATCGTGCACTACAGCGTTGAGAACGGCATTCCTTACGAATCGTCCGTGCCGCTCGACCGGTTCAGGGACGCCAAGGGCGAGCTCAGCGACGTGAAACTGATCAAAGCCTTCAACGACGACAAGTCACCGCTGGTGTTCACGCCGAAGGCGCCGATTCCGGCTGACGCGGTGACAGCCTCCGCCAGCGGCCTCGATCCGGACATCAGCCCGGATACCGCGATGGCGCAAGCGGCCCGGGTCGCGAAAGCCCGCGGCATTCCAGCGGAGCAGGTGAGCCAGATGGTCGGCGAGTTTACGCAGGGTCCCGATCTGGGCTTTCTGGGAGAGCCTCGTGTCAACGTGTTGAAGCTCAATCTGGCGCTGGACGGGAGGTTCCCGGCCAGGAAGTAATCGCGAGCCGCACGGAGGAAAACATGGCTGATGAAATACGCCGGAAAACGCCCGAAGAGTATCTTCGCGACTGTCAGGCGGAGGAAGAGGCCGTTGCCGCGGAAAGCCAGGGACACCTCAAGATCTTCCTCGGCTATGCGTCCGGAGTGGGAAAATCGTTTCGCATGCTGGATGAGGCCCGCCGCCGCCGGGAACGCGGCCAGGACGTTGTGGTGGGCGCGGCGCAGCCCCAGGTTCCGGCGGAAGTTGAGCCGCTGCTGCGAAAACTTGAAGTCATCCCGTTGAAAGCGGCCGGCGGAGGGACCGCGATCGACGTCGAGGCGCTGCTTCGCCGCCGGCCGGCGATTTGTGTGATCGACGGTCTGGCGTATGACAATCCGCCGGGCTCGCGCAATGCGGCGCGGTGGCAGGATGTGAAGGACCTGCTGGAGAAGGGAATTCAGGTCATCGCCTCAATCAATATTCAGTACGTTGCCGAACTGCGCGACCAGGTGGAAGCGATCACCGGGAAGCACGTGAACATGACCGTGCCGCTGGCTTTCATCCGGAGCGCGGATGAAATCGAGATTGTGGATGTGTCGCCGGAAGCGCCGCTGGAACGTTCGCTGAGCGAAGATGAACTGGCGCAGGTGCGGAAACACGAAGAGCGGTTATCGAGGCTGCGCGAGCTGGCGCTGGTGGTCACCGCGGACATCGTGGATCACCAGCTCAATACCTATCTGGAACGCCACGGTATCCGGCAACAATTCGGTGCGTCCGAGCGGATTCTGGTGTGCATCACGCCGCGCGCGAACGTTCGGGAGATGATGGAATACGCGCAGGTTATCGCCATGCGGTTTCATGGAGAACTCATCGCGGCGCATGTGAGGCAGCCGAGCATCCGGGCTGCGGACCAGTCCGCGCTCGATGCGAGACTGGCGATAGCGAATGCCGCCGGCGCGCACGTCGAAATCCTGGAAGGCGACGACCCGGCGGAGACGCTTCTTGAGTTCGCCAGACGCCGGGGGATTACGCAGCTTTTCGTGGGACACAGCCAGCGCACGGGGCTTGCGCGGCTCAGGGGCAGTCCGCTCGACAGTTTGATCTGGGACAGCCAGGGCATCGATGTGTGCGTGTTCCCCCAATAGAAGATGACCGGACCTCGGCGCGGGAAACTGAAGATCTTCATGGGCTATGCCGCCGGCGTCGGAAAGACCTACAAGATGCTGGAAGAGGCCCAGGATCTGAAGGCTTCCGGGGTGGATATCGCGATCGGATATTTCGAGCCGCATGGGCGCCAGGAAACGATCGCGAAGACCGCGGGCCTGGAGATCGTTCCCAGACGAAAGATCCGGTATCGCGACTCGTCTTTCGAGGAGATGGACACTGAGGCCGTGCTTGCGAGGCATCCGCAGGTGGCTCTGGTGGACGAGTTTCCGCACACCAACGTTCCGGGCTCCGAGCGCGCCAAACGCTGGGAAGACGTGGAAGTCCTGCTGGCCGCCGGCATCGACGTTCAAACCACGATGAATGTCCAGCATCTGGAAAGTCTGAACGACCAGATCTGGCAGATCAGCGGGGTGCGGGTGCGTGAAACGGTTCCGGACTGGGTGGTGCAGCAGGCGAACGAAGTGGTCATGGTGGACCTCACTCCGCGCGCCCTGCTCAACCGGCTCCAGCGAGGGGTGGTGTACGCCCCGGGGAAGGCCGAGCACGCATTACAGAACTTCTTTCGCGAACAGACACTGGTCGCCTTGCGGGAGCTTGCGCTGCGGCAGGCCGCGCACGAAGTGGAGCATCGCACGGCGGGAGACCGGACGCTCCAGGCGCCCGCGGGGGGCAGCCCCGCCAACCCGCCGAAGCACCACAGGATTCTGGTGCTGGTCACGGCCGATCCCAGGACCGCGATGGTCATCCGGCGCGCAAAACGCGTGAGCGACTTCCTGAACTCCGAATGCTTTGCCGTGGCCGTGCAGAGCACCGGCGATCTGAGCGGACTGGGAGCTGCCGACCGCGAAGCCGTCGAACGGCACCTGAACTTCGCGCGCAACCTGCATATCGAGACGCGAATTCTGGAAGGAGACGACGTGGCTTCGACGCTGGTCGATTTCGGGCGGCGGAATCAGGTCACGCAGATCTTTCTCACGCGGCCGCGCCGGAGAGCGTGGATCCGGGCATTCTCGAGCGACCCCGCGCGGAGAATCGTGGACCTCGCGCGGGACATGCTGGTGGTCATCGTTTCCGACCGGGAGCCGGTAAAGCGGTAGTCATTTCTGAAAGTTGACCATGGTCTTGAATTCTTCGAGCGCGTTGTAAACGATCGGGCAATAGGTGGCCCGGTCCACCATCTGCCACATGCGGCTTTCAAATGAGCCCGCGCCGCGGATCAGGTGGGGAAAATCGCGGCAGGTATCCGGGCGCGCCTCGTAAATGGAGCAATCGTTGCCTTCGAGGAAGATGCACCCTTTGTCGCGGCGGCGCAGGATCGGCTCCTTCTGTTCGAAAGCCGATGCCGTGGTGTATTGCTCGACGAACTGGCGCGGCGTCATGCCGAGGTAGCGCGACAGACGCTCGATGTCGCGTTCGGTGACGTCGGTCTCCGCGACGCGGCAGCAATTGGCGCAAGCGCGGCAATCGATCTCGGATTCGATTCTCTCGGCCACGCGCCGGAACTTCAGTTCCGGGAAATTGTGCCGTTTCAAATAGCGGCGGAACTTCTCGTTCTCCCCCTGCTTCTTTTCGCCGAGCAGCTTGATCTGAACCAGGTCGGTAATCACTTACCTTCAAGGTTAAGCCTGCCGGCATCGCGAACTTGCGAGAATGAGCAAAGCACAAATGTCAGCGACACCTTCGCCTCCCACAGCAGACAGCGCCAACGAACGCTGGGACCGGTCGTTTTTCGGGCATCCCCGCGGATTGTCCACGCTGTTCTTCACCGAAATGTGGGAACGCTTCAGCTATTACGGGATGCGCGCCCTGCTGATCCTTTTCATGACCGCGACGGTGGCGCACGGCGGGCTGGGGTTTCCCGTTTCGAAAGCGGGCGCGGTTTACGGCCTTTACACCTCCATGGTTTTTCTGCTCAGCCTGCCGGGAGGCTGGCTGGCGGACCGGATTGTCGGTCAGCGGCGAGCCGTGCTCTGGGGCGGCGCGATTATCGCACTGGGGCATTTCTCCATGGCTACCCCCTCGCTCGCGTCGTTTTACATGGGGCTCGCGCTGATTGTGCTGGGAACCGGCCTGCTCAAGCCGAATATCAGCACCATGGTGGGAGGGCTTTACAGCGAAAACGACGTCCGGCGCGACGCGGGATTTTCCATCTTCTACATGGGGATCAACGTCGGGGCGCTGATTTCGCCGCTCATCTGCGGCTATCTGGGCGAGAACATCGACTGGCATTACGGCTTCGGGGCCGCGGGCGTGGGGATGACGCTCGGGCTGGTGCAGTACATGCTCGGCGGCAAATATCTGGGGCACGTGGGGCTAGCCCCGATCGGCGCCGCGTCCGATTTCCGCCTTGTGCGGCGCATTTCCGCGGCTGTGGCGGTGGTGGCGGCGGTGGCGTGGGCACTGGTCTACAAAGGCGTTCTGTCGTTCTCGGCCGAAGGCATTTCCGACGCTTTCGGCGTGATTCTCTTCGGGATCGTGGTTCTGTTCTTCATCTGGCTCCTGACCGCGAAAGGCTACACGCCGCAGGAGCGCCGCCGCTTCTGGGCGATCCTGGTCCTGTTCCTCGCCTCGGCGTTGTTCTGGTCCGCGTTCGAGCAGGCAGGGTCCACTTTGAATCTGTTCGCCGAGCGCAACACGAACATGCATACGTGGGATGCGCCGCTCTGGGGACTCTTCCGGGCGAGCTACTTCCAGTCGTTCAACTCGGTTTTCATCATTGCTCTCGCGCCGGCATTCGCCTGGTTGTGGGTCGCGCTCCGGCGCCACGAGCCTTCGATCACGGCCAAGTTCTCCTGGGGACTGGTGTTTGTGGGGCTGGGTTTCGCGATCCTGGTCCCGGTGGCCGGCGGAACCAATGTCAGCCCGTGGTGGCTCACCGCGACTTATTTTTTGCATACCATCGGAGAGCTTTGCCTGAGCCCTGTCGGGTTGAGCGCCATCACGAAGCTGGCGCCCGCGCGCATCGCCAGTCTCATGATGGGCCTCTGGTTCCTGTCGACGTCGGTAGGCGATTTTATCGGAGGCCGCCTGGCTTCCGTCTACGAATCGTTTCCGCTGCCGGAACTGTTCGGCATCGTGGCGGCATTCTGCATCGTGGTCGGCGCGCTGCTGGTGTTCCTGCTGAAACCCATGAAAATTCTGACGGGCGGTGTTAACTAATGCAGCTGTGGGAGAAGTATCGCGATCAGTTTCCGGTCACCGATCGCCTGGTCTATTTGAACCATGCGGCGGTGACCCCTCTCTGCCGGCGCGCCGCCGAGGCCATGCAGCACCTGGCCCAGGACGCGCTTGAGTTCGGCAGCGAGCATTACCAGAAGTGGATGGAGACCTACGAAGGCCTGCGCGTCTCCACCGCCCGGATGATCAACGCCGAGCCCGTGGAGATCGCCATCGTGAAGAATACTTCGGAAGGCATCGCGACCGTCGCGACGGGCATGGCATGGAAACCGGGCGACGTCGTGGTCGCGTTCACGGAGGAGTTTCCGGCGAATTTCTATCCGTGGAAGCGGCTGGAGGCGCATGGAGTGGAAGTGCGCTGGCTCTCGGTCTTCGACGATCCGGGTCGCATCGATCGGGCCTGCAAAGGCGCGCGGATGCTGGCGATCAGCCATGTGCAATACCTGAGCGGATACCGTGTGGCCCTTGAAACCATCGGCGAGATCTGCGCCCGGCACGGCTGTTTCTTCCTTGTGGACGCGATTCAGGGGCTGGGCGCTTTCCCGATCGATGTGCGCGCGGCGAAGATCGACGCGCTGGCGGCCGATGGGCATAAATGGCTGCTCGGGCCGGAGGGCTGCGGGGTTTTGTATGTGCGGCGCGAAGTGCAGGACCGGATCGAGCCCATTGAATTCGGCTGGACTAATGTGGCGAAATACTACGACTACTCGTCCCGCGATATGACGCTGCGCGCGGATGCGGGCCGGTACGAGTGCGGGACATTGAATACGATCGGATGCTACGGGCTGAGGGCCTCCATCGATTTCCTGCTGGAAGTGGGCGTGGAGAATGTGGCCGCGGCGGTTCAGGCTTTGGGCGACCGGATACACGAAGGGGTTACGGCGCTTGGATTCGAGACGCTGGGGCGGCGCACGCCGGAGACCGGCGCGGGGATCGTGAGTTTCCGGAAAGCGGGCGTGGAGAGCCAGGCGATTGTGCGCAAATTGCGAGACGCGGGCATTGTCACCGCCCCGCGCCAGGGATGGGTGCGCGCAGCGCCTCATTTTTATATCGCGCCCGGGGATATCGACCGGATGCTGGGCGAACTCAAATGACGATGACGGCGCGGGTGCGATCCATACCCAGACATATCGGAGCCAGCGGGCGTATAATCGACCCGGAAGTGCCGATGAAAGCGTTCGTGATATTTTTGGCCGCGCTCGGATTCGCGCAGGTGGCCGTGACGCAGACTGCCGACGACTATCGCGGTGGCTGGAGGACGGATAAGGGTGAAGCTCACACCTATGAGTTCTCGATCCGCGGCGATAAGGTCAGGGGTATTTATTGCACCTATTGCGCAGATGCGACGACGCTGGCTTTTATCGACGGCAGCCTGGGAGCGGACGGCATCGCCTTCGCGGTAACCCACGTGAAAGCGAACGGCAGCTCCGCTTACCAGGACAAGGCGACGGCCAGACTCGATCGCGGCAGTCTGATCGTGACCGGCAGCAGCGGTGCGCCGGGCGGGGGCAAGTTCGTGCGTACCCTCATTAAAGATCCGCGCGGGCCGGACCCGCTGCCGGTAATCGTGTCAGTACTCCCCAAGGGTCCTCCCGTTCCCGCTGTGAGAATCAATCAGCAGGGGCTGGGCGCGCCGCCACCGCGCTACATTCAGCCCGGACCCTGGAAGTCGCAGTTGACCGAGAAGGACGTTATCGGGGTCTGGCTGGGCTTTGGCACGGGCGCGCCCAAGCAGTACTTCATCATTAAGAAAGTTGGCAACAGACTCCGCGGCATGGTCTGCGGGACCTGCGATAACCCCTACACCATGGCGGCATTGGACGACTTCGAAATCCAGGGCGACACACTGAAGTTCAACATCCTCCACGAAGACTGGGGCGACGGGGAGTTGCCGACGTTCTATAAGCATGTCACCGCTCACGTCGGATGGAACGAAATGCGGTGTACCACCGCGGCAGACCATCAACCGCCGCCACCGCCAGGACCGAGACCTCCGGGTTTTGTACCCGGATTTTCGCTGGAAGGGCCCATTTCGATTGAGGCGACCGCGGGAAACGAATGGCCCGAATGGCCCCCGAAGGACACTTCCCTGCCTCAATAGCGATTCTGCTTCGAGTCGCCAGGCTGACCGCATGACCGCGCCGGGACGGGTCCTTTTCGCTGCCGCGGGAACGAACCCGCTCGCACGGCAGACGCTACTGTGTTGCGGGTTATTTCTTTGCGGCGGCTGTAATCCTGGCGCCTACCGCGCGGACCGCCTGGTCGACGATGACGTAGAGGAGCTGATCGTGGTCGACTCGGGCCTTTTGCTTGATGATCTCGCCCATGCGCTTGCCGGCAGCGGCGCTGTCGGGCAGGCTGATGCCGCGCTTTTCAGCGGATAGCTGGGCAAGTTGTTCGACGATGTCGAAGAAGGCTTCTTCGTTCCTGCCGCTGAGCAGCCAGGCGTCATGGACAGAGGCGGTGACGATTTGATCGAGGGGATAGACTTTGTCCCCGGCGTCGACCTTGGGATGGGCTGCAACCTCCGGCTGTTGCTGGGGCCTCGGCGAGGGTGCGGCGAGGGAGAAGGTGGCGATGGCGGCCAGAATGGCGCCGGCGAGTAGCGGACGTGGATTCATAAAAGTTCCTTTCTTATGTGAGAGCCATGCGGTGAGTGCCGCTGCAGGCGAGGGGTCTAGCGCCGCTCCTGTGAGTCGCGGCGGTTCTGGGCGGCCTCGCCGACAACGGCGCCAATACCTGCTCCGGCTGCGCCCCCAATCAGGCTTCCTTTGAGGCCTCCGCCGAGTAAAGCGCCGAGGATCGCACCGCCGACGCCTCCAATGGCCGCACCTTTGCCGGGGCCGATGCCGCCGCGCCGCTGGTTGAACCGCTGGTCGTAGCCGTCGTTGGCATGGCGCGAATCGTAGTATTGTCCGCCGCGGCCGCCCTCCCGGACGCCTCTATCGAAGTTTTGCCTGCCGCGATACTGCTGCGCCATAGCGGGCAGAGACGCGAGCAGGAGCGCGACGGTGAAGAAAGCTTTTCGCCTTAACATTCGGATTCCTTATCCTCCGCAGCCTGCGATGCAAACGGCGGCAACGACTAAACTGCGTGCAAATAGGCAGCCACTGTTGCATATAACCCGAAATTGACGCCTGGACATGCTCTGTACCGTTCTCAGAGCCGTGCGGGAAGCGCGGGTGGCCTGGGAAGACAAGTCGTTATAAACGCGAGGACGAATCGGGCGCCATCTTGCCTCCATAGCCTGCCACACCCGCCCCCGGCGGCCCGGCTGGCGGCAGGAAATCAGCCGCGATCGGCAGAATGCGGTTTGTCCTGCTGTCCCACACCATCTGCTTAGGCACTATCCTTCGTCTGTACAGTCTGCTCAATCGCAAAGCTGGTGGGGCTGTTTTCCTTAATAATGGTCAGCGTTCCATCGATCTGGGCACTGTAAGCTTCATTCGTTTGCGGGTTGAAGATGGCGGAATCCGCGGTGGATCCAATCGGCAGAGCATCCAGGATCTTTCCATCGGCGGCATTAAGAATCACCATCGTTTGTGGCATCCGGCAGCCAGTAAACAGGATTCGGTTCTTCACATCCATCGCGAGGCCGGAACATCTTCCACCGCCAGGCGCTGCGCTATAACGCGCGGCAACGGTAAGCGCCATGGCGTCAATCACAGCGATATCGTTCTTGTCTCGCACATCGACGTAAACCCTGCCATTACGATCGGTGGCGGCCTGCTCGGGCTCACCACCCGGATCGATCGTTCCCGGCACGGCGCCATCGACCGCATTGATAACCGTTGCATTCGGCGCGGTATGGCTGAAGATGAAGACACGCTGACTGAATGGATCGAAAAGAATGGCGTCAGGGCGGCCCTGAACGTCAATGGTCCTGATCGTCTTCAATGTCTTTGCGTCAAACATAGTGACCGGATTGCTGCTCGCGAACCCGTGACCCGATTTTGGATCGACGACGACACCGTTCGCTGCCGCATCCGCAAAGGCCGTATCGAACGTGCCTTCGCGACCGACCTTCACCACCTTCGAACCGGGGAGCCGGCGTCGGCCGGCTGAAGCGATTCGCGGGCGCTGGGGCAAATCGGCATCAAGACAAATCTGGCGCGGGACAGCTTCCGTTATTGACGCGTTTGCCCGGGTCCTGTGCTACTTCGGCGTGTGCGCCACGTCCTTTTCGTCCTCAAGGCAGATGTGCTCGAACACGTCGGTATCGGGCAACAGCCTCTCCACAAAATTGACCGTAAAGGATTTGGTGAACGTCTTCGGGTCGGCGATCGTCACCGCCATGTCAATGTGGCCGAAGTCGCGGCGCGTGAAACGCTCCTGTATCCGCAGGTCCTCGCTATGCCCGTGACCCCCGGCGTCCAGCCAGCCAAGGTCGTTGAAGCCCAGCGTGTCGACCACGAAGGTGTCGCCGTCCCATTTGCCCACCGAGTAGCCGTACCACGTGGGCCGCACATCGTCCGGGTTCGGGAGCTTGCGGCCGTCGGTGTAAATCTGCCGGAAGATGGTTTCCACCTCGTAGAGGACGAGCGTTTCGACGGGCGTCTGGACGATTTTGAAAGGTTCCGGCAGCAGGATACCGTGCGGCACGCCATCCGGAAGACAGTATGACTGCGGATTCCTCGTCCCGGTTCCCTGCCGGTTCTTCCTTAACATCTCGGCGCCCGCGGGCGTCAGTGGCTGCTCGTCGGGCTTGAAGCCTGCGAGAATGTTTGCAAAAAACGGCGAGTTCGTCGATTCGCCCAGTCCGTAAAGGCCTGTTCCGCGCGGCGCCCCCTCGATCTGCCAGACGCCGGAAAGGTCCGGCTTGCCGCCGATGCGGGGCACGGGTCCGGTCATGTTCACTTTGCCGTCAGATGTTCGCGGCGCTTTGGGGTCCGGATTATTAAGCCACTGGGCGTGGAGGCTTAGTGAAGCGCAGGCCACCAGGGATGCCATTCGTACTGGATTTCGCACAGTCATCATGATAACCGCGCCTTTCCCGCCACCGCATGCGAAGGCGAAGGACCGAACCGAGCAGCAGCGCCCGTCCCTGCGAGAACAAGTCGTCGCGTTTGTCCAGGCATTCCTTCCGCTCCGCCGGACTCAGACTCTTCAAACGCGCGCGACCCGCATTGAACACGCTCCGGGACGACAGACCCAGTCCTACGAGATTGTCCCGGTCCTGCCTGGGAAGGATGAGATAGTGCTTCCGGCAGTCGAAACTCCGGCAGAGCAGAGGGCGACGATCGTAGATCGTGCATCCGGAGGCGCCGAGATACACGCACTGACCGTTCGCCTCGGTGGCCAGCAGGAATATCGGATTTCCGGTTGCCTGATCCGTCAGAACGCGATGCCGGTACGACTCCACTTCGTCGCCCTGTTCGGGATGAAGGAAAAGACCCTGATTGCTTCTACAGCACTCGGTGCACCCGTTGCAAGGCACGTCAGTCTGTACGTTTGAGGGCAAACTCGATTGTAGGCTCCGGAACTCGGCGGTCAGGGAAACTCGGTGCATCGAGTGGACGATCCGCGTCCACACTGGGCGAAGCAGTCGGGCTGCCAGTGCAAGCCGGAGCAGCCAGTCCGGATCGGGGTTCGGCCGGCCACTGCTCTCGCGTCCCGCATGACCTCCCGCATTTTCGCCAATACCGGATTCGCGCGTCGCCCGAAATTCAGCCGGCGGATCGGCGGAGAGATCGCCAGTTATCGAGCAGAGCTCCAATCACCAGGCAACCCGGCCGTTTTCGTCGAAAAGCCCGCCGCTGGGCCCTTCGTCACCCAGAGTCGCGTATTGAACCGGAGCCATGGCTCCCTGCGCCGCGCTGCGTAGACCGCGGTGGTCATTGATGTCGGTTGCGCAGTAACCCGGGCACACGGCGTTGACTTTTATGGACGTTTCCCGCAGTTCGTTGGCAAATTGTACCGTCATGCTGTTCAGAGCCGTTTTGGACGTGTTGTAGCCCAGCGCGACGAACTGCGACACTGGCGATTGGGGATCGTTCGCCATGCTGAGCGATCCCAGGCTGCTCGACACATTCACGATGCGTCCGCGTTTGGAACGGCGGAGTAACGGCAGCATCGCCTGGGTGACGGCGATGGGGCCGAACAGGTTCGTTTCGTAGACCTCGCGGACCTTCGCCAAATCAACGTCGCTGGGTTTGAACCCCCATTCGGCGATTCCGGCATTATTCACCAGAATGTCCAGGTGGCCGAATCGATCCTCGATCCACCGCGCCGCCCGGCTAATCGTGCCCGCACTGGTGACGTCCAGTTCCACGAATCGAGCGTCGACACCTTCGCCCTTCAGGCTCGCGGCGGCGGCCTGCCCTCTGGCAGCATCCCGCGCGCCGATCAGTACCACGATCTTTTTCGCTCCCAGTCCGCGGGCGATCTCAAAACCGATTCCTTTGTTCGCACCAGTAACCAGGGCGATGGCGCCCTGGAACAGATCTCCATTCGTCATATTCTCAGTGTGCCGCAGCCGCTTGCCTCACGCGCAGCCGGCGAGCACAGCCGTCCCGAAAGCGTTTCAGGATAATACTTCCAGCGAATCGCTTGCGGCGGGCCTGGCAGTCATCGGTTTCGGATATGCTTACGGTGAGCACGATGCGCCACTGCCGTGCATCAAGCAAGGAGATCTTTCATGAAGACCATGTCGTTCGCCCGTGCCGCCATGCTGACTGCGCTGGCCGGTGCGGCTCACCTGTATGCTCAGGCGCCCCTCGCGGTGCCCGGCGCACCCGTCGCGAGTGACGTTCCCGGCGCGAAGCAACTGCCGGACCCGAACACAACCTATAAGGTCGTCTTTTCCATCGGCAAGCCGGCTCCGGAGCCTGGCAAGGCCAATCCTGCCCTCGCCACCATTGCCAATTACGTGAACACTCTGGCGAAGTACGGCGTTCCGCCCGAGCACCGGAAGATCGTAGTCATGATCCACCACCGTGGCGATGGCTGGCAGATGATCCTGAAGAACGACGCGCACCGACGCGCCACCGAAGGCCAGGACAATCCCAGTCTCGAAATGATCCAGAAGCTGCAGAAGGCCGGCGTGGAATTCCGCGTGTGCGGCCAACTCGTAGTCAACCGCAAGATCAACCCGGAGGACATCCTGCCCGGATTCCAAACCGATCTGTGGGCTTTGACCAGTCTCGTCGACCTGCAGATGGCTGGCTACGTCCACGTCGCAATGTAGGCTCGACGAGCGATTCGCTTTCTGCCCTGGCCGGAGCGATCTCGGGGGGGTCAAGCCATATACGAGAACTGGTCCTGCCGGTGGCACGGTGCGCTGAACGAATCAGGGAACGAAAGACGCGTATTAGCTCCCGGTAACGCCAACCCGCCGGGCGGCTCAACCACGCCGTCAATCTCCCCGCGCAGTATCTCGCACAGACAGGCTCAGGCCTCGACCGCCTGAAAATGGAGGCGTTGCCGTGGGGAGCGGCGTACCGGAACTTCACGAACGCGCAGGCGGCGATTGCATTTCTGGCAGCGCTCGGGAGAGGGACGCCGCTGGTTATCCCTCCCTTTGCTTCAGGCGGACAAATTGAGCCAGCGGCTATCCGTTTCGTAAAGGGCAGATTTCCTCTTCCCTGCCCCGCAGTTTCCCGCTATCGTGCGGCATGCCCTGCTGAGCCGCATCCCGGTGCCGGTGTCTGTACGATCCCGAGAGCGCGGGGAACAGATTACCTTTCGTCATCGGCGACATCATCGTAGTGGCTCAAATAAAGCTGCCGGTCATGATCCACCAGGCGGAGTCGCATGCGGTCGAGCCATCCGGTTTGCCCAAGTACATCGCGCGGCATGGCTGGGTCTTCGGCGAAATAAACGGTCGCCTCCACCTCGATACCGAGCACGCCCAAAGCAACTCGGTGCGCGTATGCGCGAAAGCCGCCCGTAACCGTAGAAATCCGTATCGGGGCGCCTGACTCCACTACAATCCCGACGGTTTCCGCATGCAACCGCTGAAAAATCCAGAACGACGCCCCGGTGTCCACGCGCGCGAAGAAGTCGGTTTCACGATCGGCGTAGCGCAACGCCACTGGAAGGAGAATTCCTGAGGATGTCCGGATTTCCGTTGAAAGTCGGGCGACTCTCGGAACTCATAGATTAA
>VFSW01008594.1_pt1 | contig 14645 bp, 13 predicted proteins | sample 5358111 | NCBI WGS metagenome assembly VFSW01 (sample SAMN11554181, study PRJNA540505) | mine drainage metagenome | isolation source: sediment from site ElyBrook_90M | place: USA: Ely Copper Mine, Vershire, VT | collected 2017 | reverse complement strand
CGTTTAATGTTTCAATAGGTATATCCAGTTTATGTTTGAGAATGCTTTCCAAATTTATTTCGTCATCGGCCTCAGCCTCGGCAAACCACCCACTATCAAACCAATCATAATCTCTTATCAAGTCTGGATCATCATCGTCTATCCATAAATGCTTCATACCACGTTTTGCGCCATACAATGCCCATCCGCCAAATGCTTTATCTATACCAACAGTCATCCAAATCAACAATCGAGACAGATTATGAGGGTATATTCGTTCTAGAGTTGTTTTCCAATCGAGTTTTTCCCCCTCGATAAGAGAGAGCTTCACCGCTTCTCTATATCCTGATCTAAAAGCATTAAATGCAGAATGAAAAACGATGTCGGAGGCTATTTCGTTGCGTTGCCAATATCTATAGGTCCAACAAAAATCATTACCAGATGCGTTTTCATGTGTGTTAACCGATAATACGAGATCACGAGGCCAAATTTTTACTCCTCCATTACCGTACGCTAAACCATTTATCGAATTCAACGCAGTAAAAGAATAGACAACATCATCCGGCTCGTCGCCAATTGTATAATCAAAAAAACTCTTTCTCACAATGTTATCGGCGTCAACAGTAATGAATCGTTCCGTTTTCGCTAATTTGGCGGCTTCTTTGTAAGCAGCATCAAAACCTTTTATTCCATGAACACGAAGCGGTAATCGAGGACTGATTTTCTTTAGCTTTTCAAAATATTGATTGGCATATTGCTCATCATAAGAAATAAAAACAATGTCAAAATCAGTTATCTTTTTCATCTTCAAATCTTTCTCTAAGCCACATCCAATCGTTTATACTTTTAAGCATGTCTGGAACGTTTCGGTGTTTAAAACCAAATTCTCTACCGCTGTTTGCGCCCTTGAGACACCATTCAGCATATTGACCATTTGCTACGGAACACCATACATTCAATCGTTCTTGACTCTCTTGATCATCATTCTTAGAAAGTTTTACACATTCTCGAAACGACGATCTCCAAGTGTCAAAAGGACTAGTATTGAAATGTGTTATGCTTCCTACGACATTTACTATTTTTAGTGGAAAACTGGTAGTCATATCAATTGGCATACGATCTGTTTCTAAGAGAAGTTTTTTTGGAAAAAGTTTAACGCCGCCCCACCCATAGGTCAGATTGTTTACCGGGTTTTTTGATCTCCAAACATGAACATAATTTCTATCCCACTCTGAAAGCTTAATTCGAAAATCTACATTAATGACTTCGTTATCTGCATCAACAACAAAAAAGTTTGATGTTCGAGACATTTTTGCACAGTTATAATGCGCTGCCAAGATTCCATCCACGGGTGGCAATCTGCGAGCATGTGGTTGTGATCCAGATAGTATCTTCCAATTTATATCCGCCATGGGTTCATGGTAATTCAAAAAGAAAATATCATACACGAAACTAGTTCAAATTCCTGAAAGATTGGAGAGAAGTGAAGGAGAGCCAACAGCAGTCAGTACTTGATTTGCACAAGGATTTCCAAATAAGCTGAAAAGAGCGTTTGCTGTAGCAAATGTAAGCATATCACTTAACATTGCTGCTATGGCGGCTGTTTCGCTGGCGATCATATTGGTGACTTCTAGTGCTAAACTAGAAAGTGTTCCTATAAAACCAGTGATGTCAGCGATTGCCGTGGTAATGTCAGTCAGTAACCCGCCTACAAGCTGATCAATTACATTCGTGACATTAGCCAACGCTCCAACCATGGATGAAATCAAGGTTGCCCCGAGACCAATAATCGAGCCAAACAGATTGGAGATGTTGGCGCATGCATTATCACCGCCGCCAGCGCCCAAGGATGGCCCTAGAGACGGCAAACCGCAACCAGAGCTAGTAAGGCCCGCTTGAGCAGATGCTTGTCCTACGGACATGCTGAGGTTGGTTATGAGGTTTGTTAATTGCCCTGTAATATGGGTCAGGAAGCCACCAATGGCGTTGGTGGCAATTGTTGTCAATGTTGTTGCTAGTCCTTCTACATCGGACAGCACGATGCCAACGACAACGTTGGGTAAATTCAGCAATGACGTTGCTGCTGCACTAAGACTTGTTTGAAAAGCTCCCACTGTGGATAACAAACCGGTATTAAATGCACTACCAGATTGTAAAAGACTCATTACTCCACATGTATTAGGAGTTGTGATAAATGCTGGTACCGTCATAATTCTTCTCTTTAAACATAAACATTTGGTGATCCTGATATAATGATTGCTCCACATTGAGCAATTGCTGTTACCTGAGCTACTGGTTTACCATCTGACTCTCTGTTCGGAGCCATAACGGTGACAATAGGATTGATGCCATGCCCGTGAATTGGACAATAAACAAGATCACCTAGTCTGACAATGATTTCGTTATTGGCATAACAAGTAGGCGAACCAGTAATCGGAGTAGCGCCATGTGTCATAGCTGAGGTTAGTATAGCAATTGGATTCACGTAACAATCATTCCCGGCGGGGCAGAAACAAGTCCGGTAGTTGCTTTGATATAATTGTCCCTTACATCGTCGCTTGATTTAACAGGACGCACAGCTATCGCAGACAATGGAATATGAACCGATTGAACATCCTGTGCTGATGCGAGAACAGGTAAAAACACGATACCCATTTGCGATTGACTAACCGGCTGAACATTTATCTGTATCGGTTTAGAGATAAAAATAGAATCGCTATTGCGATCTTTCAATTTACCAACAATTTCTTCTCCGCTGATAAGCTTGAAACTAACGATGTCGTTAATATTTACTGTTGTAGATTTATCCAATAACATTGAAAACTCCTTATGTGTATATGTTTTACCACAGTTGATTTTAGAAATCAACTCAATCTTGGCTGAAAATAGTATTGCCCTTGTCGTCTCGCAACAATATTGGATAGCCTCCCCAAAGGTTTTGAATGTGATGTGCCATGACATCAGCGTCTTTGAGCATTCTTCCTCTGTACGGCTTATAACGTATTTCAAGAAGTTTTGTTTTCGGATTAACTCGAACTATTTCGAGTTGTGGTTGACGATTATGAATTTCATACTGATCTGCAAGAGACGCACGGATGTCGTCATATCCACGATCATTGTGAATAGCAGATACGACAAGATTCGGTTCTTTATGACTGTCCTTTACTCGAAACAGCTTGAAATCACGAATGATTTTTGGGGAAAGGAATTGACGAATAAAGCTTTCGTCACGATAGTTTTTCCAAGCATTCTTAAGGATTGACATTTCGTCTCCACATCCGGCGAAGTCTGGAAACCATTTCCTGTCTTCGTCAGTTGGAGATTTGCAGATGCGTTCGATATCTCGCATCATGGCAAAACCCAAAGCATAAGGGTTGATGCCGCTGTAGCGACGATCATTGTATTCCGGTTGAAAAATAACGTTCGTATGCGACTGGATAAATTCCAGCCATGAGCCGTTCGTCATCAAGCCTTGTTCATGCAATCTATGCATGATTCTATAATGAGTATAGGTAGCGCAATTGTGATGAATAAAAGCTCCGGAAGAATACCTATGGGATACATCAACACTAAAATCAAATGTTGTTCCGTAGTCTTCATTCTTAGAAACAACTTTGGTTGTGATTATTCTATTTTTACGAATTTTTGCTTCTGAAATTTTATTCATTAGCATGTCCTGCTTGCGTGTAAGTCCAAAGCCGATTTGATTGGCAAAAATAATAGCGTTGCTGCCGCCAATTGCCAAACGATAGCAATTATCTTTTTGCAAAGTGATTCTACAAATAATTCCAAACTTTAATAAAACATGTTGGACTGTTTGAACCAACTTTTTACTGCGACTTATATAGATAACTTGTCCGCCTTTTTGTTTGGTTGCACAGCCATCCGCATCAAACAGTCCTCGCAGAAAAGATGCAATCACGGATTTTGGAGATTGAAGTACGAGAGACGGAATTTCTTTACAAGGCGCAGCGTAACCTACCTTGATGTCAAAGTTATCTCGCAACCACCGAATCAAAGTCATTGAATAAAAGAAAATTCGTTCTTTAGACAAAGACCCATCTTCGGAATATTCTTGCACACGCCTTGCAGCAAGCCCAAATAATTTAGTGCCTATATTTTGCCAGTTATCTAACAATTCGGTATCAGCATTAACTATAGTCACATAGCGATGTTTTTCGCTCATCGAACCATCGCCAATCAACACGCCAAGCCAATAAGCAAAATCTTCATTAAGAACGGTTGGCGCAGTAATCAGATTTTCGGTTGATTGATCAAAACGATTTTCGACATGTTCACTCACCAGCGTATCATGCAAATCAAAGTTTGCAGTATATTTTTCAGAACATGCGTGTCTGTTATTTTTAACACTCTCGAAATACGATGGGGGGATGCCTGTGTAATCTGATATTTGTTTATGGCTGAGATGTAGGGAAAAGTTAACAACTGGAAGATCAACATAGTCCTGCGCAAAAACATGATTTTGATGTTCTATCGAAAGAACATCACCAATATTGATTTCGTCAAGCGTTTTCCATTCTCCCTTGACGAGAATCTTATGATCAGCCCCGCCATGAATCTCGTATCCATGATGTGTAGTAAGTTTGATGCGTCTTTTTGGTGCGTGTTCAAACCAATCGTATACTTTACGCCATGTCTCTCCGTCCCAAACAGCGGTAATTTTTTTGTCACGAACTATTTTCTCAATAGGAATCAAACCGTCGCTCGTTTCAATAAGGCTTCCCTCAACGAGACAACCTTCGTTCATCGTCTTTGTTTGAGATTGTGGATAGAAATATTGTGAGATTTTTCTGACAATACGCAATATTTCTCTCTGCCAGTTCTTCAAGTCTGGTGCATATTTCTCACAGAAGTACAATATGTTTTCTTGTGGCTCTGTCGGGAAAACAACATCCTCTGGTTTACCAGAAGGTTTCAGCAAACGATCAAACAGTTCATTCACCCGCTTCTGGGCAAAATCGTCACGGTCGGCTTGCCTGAGACGTTCCTTTGCCGCTGAGAGCTTACTTGGACGCTTATAGCGATCCACACCGTAAGACATCATGGCATGACAAGAATCGAGGAATTTTTCAACTTCCAAACGACCTTCATGTTCTTCGCATTTGAAAATATAATCCTTCGCAAAAACAAGATAATCAATTATCGAATCTGCGTCCGTCCACATCTTAAACAAAGCGTTGGTTTTGAAAAATGTATTGTGTCCGAAGCAAGCATGCGCCATCACCAGCGCTTGCATGGTCATGGTGTTTTCTTCCATCAAATAGCTGATGCAAGGATTTGAATTAATAACAATTTCATAGGCAAGACCTTGCATTCCAGAAGAATATAATTGCTGTTGATAAGTAAAATGTTTTCCGAATGACCAATGTTTATAGAACACCGGCATGCCCACGGACGAATAGGCGTCGAGCATTTGTTCAGAATTTATGATTTCGATATCATTTGGATAGCAATCGAGCTTAAGTTCATCTAAAGCAATTCGTTCAATTGCTTTGTATGTCTTTTCTATTAACGGGAACGTCCATTCGGAATCCGTCCAGAGATAACTCATGTGCTTTCTTTCTTTTTGAACAGAGAACGGAACACTTCAACAACTTCATTCTTGTCTGAGAGATGACGCATCGCAACTTTTTCTGGAAACACATGTGCAATGCCCTTCATCATCTGCCATAAATCGCTTTCTCGTTGCATATGTCCAGGTGGAAAATGCTCATTGCGGCTTACTTCAATATAGGTTAAATATTGCATCCATGGAAGCATAAACATTAGTTTTTGCCGACAAATTTCATTATCGCTTAATGTATTGTCCCCATCAGAAGCTTGCGCACAATAGATGTTCCACTGATCGATAGGATAACGATTCTTTACAATTTTATCCATTTCCTCATAAGCAGTAGACACCACGGTTCCGCCGGTTTCTGGTGAATGGAAGAATGTATCTTCGTCAACTTCAGCGGCGACATGGCTATGCCGAATGAAAACAACTTCCACATCCTTGTATTGTCTTTTAAGAAAGACATACAGCAAGATATAGAAACGTTTAGCAAGGTCTTTCATATGTTCGGTCATAGAACCGGACACATCCATCAAACAATACATTACCGCCTGAGTAATTGGTATTGGTTGTTTAACGGTATTGTGATAACGCAAATCACATTTATCTAGAAATGGAACGCCTGCTGCCGCAGCACGAAGCGCAGCAATTTCCATCTCGATTTGCAATCTAATACATTCGTCTGTTTCTTTTTCTAATAGTTCTTCCAATTCATGGATACGGAGATACTTAGGTGCTCTGAGAGCTATACGGCGGGCAATTCCACGAATAACCGTTTGCTCCAAAGCAAGATTGCTTGCTGGACCAACAGTGGTGTAACCAGCCCGACGAAAGACGTAGTTGACGACCTTCTTCTGACTTTCCTTCACCATATCAGGCAATTCAAGATCGCCAAATATAGCGTTTATGTACTCATCATAAGACAGATAGAAACGAAAATCATCTTCGCCTTCACCGTCAGCCGAACCTTCATATCCGCCGCTGCCGCCGCCTTTATCGGGGCGCTCGATTTCGTCACCTACCTGATATTCTTTGTTTCCAGGAAGTAAATAATCCCACACTCCCGTCTCTGAATCATACTGAAAATGTGGTTCCTCGATCCCGTCACGAGAGATGTTTACCTCTGCTTCCGATTGATCGTTTACGCCACGTTCTTTTAAACCTTTTGCAACAGAGTTCTCTATTTTCTTTTTCACACGATCGAGAAATCGTTGTCTATTGCTTAGGTTTTTTCCAGACGGATTGAGGCGACGATCCGTGATGTGGAATGAAACTATAGATTCGGAGAAGGCATTGCTGCCCTCTCCAATCGTTACTGTGCTTTTTGGACTCTCATGTACCATTCGACCGCCCTCCGAACTTGCTTTTCAGTATAGCCCTTAGACTTCATACGAGTAACAAATTCTGTATGTTTCTTATCATCTTCGGACGATGATTTCTTGCCAAAGCTGATAACAGGAAGAAGTTCTTCAACATTGGCAAACATCTTCTTTTCGATGACTTTACGTAGTTTTTCGTAACTTGTCCACTTAACATCTTTGTTGTCGGCTTTCATTCGCAAAACGAACATAACACATTCATTTCTGAAATCCTTAGGATTCACGATACCAGCAGGCTTTTCGATTTTTTCCAATTCAGAATTCAGATACGACCGTTCGAACATCGTTCCTGTATCTGGGTCTTTATAGTCGATTTCGTTAATCCAGTGATAGGCATAGGCCAAGTACCGATCAAACAAGGTTTGACCAAAATCATTATAGGCTTCCAAATAAGCAGTCTGGATTTCATTCCCAATGAACTCAGAATAGCGTGGAGCAATTTCGCTCTTAATGAATTCGAGATACTTTTTCTCGGTTTCTGCTGGATACTGTTCCCGAATAATTGCCTTTTCCAACGCATACATAAGATGCACCGGATCAGCCGCAACTTCATCTGGATCGTGATTGTAACAGGTAGAAAGCACCTTGAAGGCAAAGCGTGTAGAAGCTCCGCTCATGCCCTCGTCAACACCGGCCGTATCACGGTATTCCTGTACAGACCGTGCTCGGGGATCGGTTTCCTTGATGTTTTCTCCGTCGTAGACACGCATCTTTGACCATGCGGTAGAATTTTCGTGTTTATCCAACCGAGTCAAAACAGACCATTGCGAAAGCATAAGAAGAGTCGATGGGGCGCAAGGAGCGTGAGCTAGTTCCGATTGCCCAATCATCTTTTCATAAATTTTCTGCTCATCTGTTACTCGCAGACAATAAGGAACCTTGATAACACAGATGCGATCAATAAATGCTTCGTTGTTTTTGTTGCTCTTGAAGGTCTGCCATTCCGCTTCGTTTGAGTGCGCCAGAATCATTCCGTTGAATGGAATTGCCGAGATGGCTTCCGTTCCCATGTAGTTGCCTTCCTGTGTGGCAGTCAGCAACGGATGGAGCACCTTAATCGGTGCCTTGAACATTTCCACGAATTCCATCAATCCCTGATTTGCTCGGCAAAGTGCTCCAGAAAAGCTATAGGCGTCAGGATCGTTTTGACTGAATTTTTCCAACATCCGAATGTCGGTTTTACCAACAAGAGCAGAAATATCCTGGTTGTTTTCGTCGCCGGGTTCCGTCTTGGCGATACCGATTTGCTCAAGCTGGCTTGGCTTGATCCGCACGACGCAGAATCGGGAAACATTGCCGCCAGCTTGGCGGAAACGTTTGATTGCCCATGGCGACAAGACAAGATTGAGGTATCGTTTCTCGATACCAAATTCTCGAAACATCTTGTCGTGATACTTATGGGAAGCGAACAAAGCCAACGGAGATTCGAAAACCGGAGAAATCTCGATGTCATCTGGGTTTTCAGGATTCTTGATGTATGCAAGCACATAGATGGGATATGTCTCCATCAACTGCTTGAGACGTTCTGCCAAGGACGATTTGCCGCCGCCTACCGGTCCAAGCAAATAGAGAATCTGCTTACGTTCCTCTAAACCTTGTGCCGCATGCTTATAGTATCCGACGATTCTTTCAATCGTATCCTCCATTCCATAAAAATCCTGGAATGCAGGATAAATGCGAACAGTTCGGTTTAAGAATATTCGAGAGAGCCGTGGATCAAGAGACGTGTCCATTTTTGTTGGCTCGCCAATCGCCGCAATCATTCTTTCTGGCGCAGTGGCGTAAACCATATGATCATTTTTGCAAAGATTAAGATACTCAGCAATTTCATAATGTTCATGCTTAGCAAGTTCGAAATCATTGTGAAGATCGTCAAGTATGTGGGTCATGTCGAGGATGTGGGTCATTTTGTTCCTATCGTTCGCTTTCGGTTTTATTTAGTCCAGTTGGACTCAGGTTTATTTCAGTTCTCATAGGAATTCTTCAAGAACCTTAGCATGATAGTTTGATACTTTCCACTGTTTTTTTCATTTGCGACCAAAAAGAAATATTATTACTTACGAAAGAACTAGCCATCCAACAGAAAAAGTTTTCTTTCGAACTATGGTTGATCACAAATCGTATCAACAAATTCCTTCCATTTCTCTATACCCTTTAAATTATGCTTGTGCAATCCACCAATATTTGGGTGCAAGAAATGAAGTTCTTTGTTAACCCAGGCAGCACGTTTCAATACTTCAACAATATCATTACTATCGTTTGGATCAGCATGAAATTCTGGGCTTACCCATCTAACTTCCGAGCTTGTGACTACAGGTACGCCATTGGTCACCATATCGGCAGTTACGATATTAAAGCTTTCAGCATACGAAACTTGCATTCCAATGTCCATAGTTCTAACCAATGCAATGAAATCGTCATGTGTCATCCATGAATGTTCTACAAGTTCATGTGGAGATACGAAACTAAAAAGTTTTTCCAGATTCTTAAGAATTGGTTCTCCATATCCTTCAACTCTTGTGTTATTGATATGGAAACGTAATTTTTTTCCAATAAGCTCTGCATAATTAATCGCCGCCATCGCCTGGATCAGTTGGTTCTTGAGTGGACGAATGGCACCAAAACAACCGATATCAATGGCATCCGTTTCCGGTAACGGAGGACGTGGAGTGAAAAATAGCGGATAATAGTTCGGAAGATATTCGCAACGGAAATCAATATCGTCATCACTGAAATCTGATTTGTATATCCTTATCATATGTTTGAATTCGTCATCGGCTCGTTCGTCGTTACATGCAAGAATAACATTCGGATAATCCATGTAACGCATGGACCAATCCACAACGACGCCTTCTGTTGCGGCAAATGGAGTTGGAGAATGATTGCGAATCACCCAGACGACATCGGGATGTAATTTAGCGAGGATTTCAAATTTTTCTGGAACCACCCAATAAGCCTCAATAATAACAATGTCGGGACTATATTCAGTCACTAATCTATCAATGCAATTATTATCAATTGCGTGATCTAATCGTGTTTCGTAGCCAAGAATATCCCGTAGCATTTCTTGAACAAATTTGGCACTGTTGTAAAGACCGCTACTGAGAAAACCATGGCTATAACCACATTTATCGTCGCTATATTGGTTATCACGGTATTTTAAAATGAATTGAATGCGAGGCATTTGACACCTTTCTGAAATATATATTTAGAAAATCCTAAAACACTGGATGATGACACTTTTGTTATTTCTCTTGCTTGACAACTAGATGAAATCTGTTATCGTTATTTAGTACAGAGGAAGTATCATGGCATTTTCGGTATCTTTGACCACCAAGGGAGACGTTGTGACTCTTCGAATTAAGTTCGAAGAAGGAATTACTATTAGCATCAAACAAAACTTTGTCTCCTATGATTTTCGTCTAACAACTTCTAGTCCAAATTTAATTGCAGATTTTAAAGTAAATGGAAGAAAAGCACAAGCTTTTTGTGCTCTGCAAAAAATAAAACATTGGAAATGTGACCAAACTATTTGGGAAAAAATGTTGTTGCTTCGTCAACTGGCCGAGAAAAGCACCAACATAGAAGGGTTTTCAAGCCTTATCGAATAACGATATCTCAACTATTTTTTAAGATGTTGGCGGAAGTGAGAGGATTCGAACCTCTGAGACCTTTCGGTCTACTTCATTTCGAATGAAGCGCAATAAGCCAAACTCTGCCACACTTCCTTTTGGCGGACGGGATAGGATTCGAACCTATGGAACCTGTTTAGGGTCCTCTGATTTAGCAAACCAGCGCCTTAAGCCACTCGGCCACCCGTCCATATTCGTTGGTTTGGCGGAAGGAGTGGGATTCGAACCCACGGAGGAGATTAATCCCCGGCGGTTTTCAAGACCGCTGCCATAAGCCACTCGGCCACCCTTCCAACAAAAACCCCGCCTATACTGTGGCGGGGTCCAACGAAGAAGTTCACTTTCGTCTTACCCCAGCCTTATACATCCCCTGACGAGGACGATATGCAACTGAAGGAGGAAACGAACATGATCATGAGGCTATTTATACTCTCGATCTGTTTCATTGTCAAGGCCCCGGTGGAGAGTGTCAGAGTGATCGTTTTCGAAAAGCGGCCGTTTTACGGCTTGTTATTGATCACAGACCCAGTCTCTCCTTTGGGCCTGGGTTGCCCGTTGGTAGCCGGGTCTGCCAATGATATCCCCAGCTACCAGGAACTATATGGTCAGTCAAGAGTGCGTTCATCGTCTAATAATATAGGAGACGTGGTCAAAGCTCTCTGATATGCCCGTTGTTTCTGATCTGATGTTGCCGCCAAAACCATTTGATCAATATCGGCGGCATTATATGGTGTTTCGGGAGGCAATTCTTCCCAAATAATCATTTCTAAATGGAAACGCAATTTTTGCTCTCTGGTCATCCTCGGTGTCTCCACAAAATAAAATGGACCGCCATATAGACATGGATTACCGCATCGTTGACATGCCTGACACTTTTCCATCACAATCACCGGTAGGTTTGACCGCAAAAGCATCAACCTCAAAGGTTGCCTTTAGTGTCTCCGCACCAGTTGATGATAGAATAGCAGTTGCCAGTTCTTTTTCAAGGGTCGTATTAAGTCCCTTGAGAATGGCTCTTGCTCCATATCGGGAATCTTGATAGGCAGCACAGAATTTGACAATATCGTCATCATCAACAATTAATTTCATTTTATGAGATTCTATGGCTTTGTTAATTTTCTTGATCCTTTTATGCGCTACTTTTTCCAGCAAGGAGAGTTCGAGACGATGGAAACAAATGATTCCATCAAGGCGTCCACGAATCTCCGGTAACAAAAACTGATCAACATCCTTCATCGCCAAAGAGGCTGCTTGGTCGTAGGTTAATTCCTCATTGAGAAAGTTAATCGTTCCCGCATTTGAAGTCATTATAATATACGTCTCTTTGAAATCGACAGTATCTCCTTGTCCATCAGTCAAACGCCCGTCTCCAAGGATTTGTAGAAATATTTTGAAAATGTCAGGATGTGCTTTTTCGATCTCATCAAATATAATAACAGATCGAGGATGCGCCCTGACTGCATTCGTTAACAAACCACCTTCATCATAACCAGCGTATCCCGGAGGGGCGCCGATCATACGAGCTAAAGAATGTTTCTCCATGTATTCGCTCATATCAAAACGAATAAGATTCTTTTCGCTTCCTGTTTCAAATTCAGCAAGAGCCTTGCCTAATTCTGTTTTTCCAACGCCGCTCGGACCAAGAAACAGAAAACTTCCCTTCGGCGTACCTTCATCATCACTCAGATTTGCTTTAGCACGGCGAACGGAGACAGCTAATGCAGAAATTGCTTCAGCTTGACCATAAACACGTTCCGCTAATATGTCTTCCATATGAAGGACACGTTCTTTTTCGTTTTCAGTAAGTTGTTTGACAGAAATACCACTTAGTTCACTGAATGTTTGGGCAATGTTGTCGGGCGTGACAACATTGTTTCGTTCTTTGCTCAAATTAATTTTGCTCAACTGCTCGTCAATGCGATGCACTTCCTTAACCGCTATCGAGATCATCTTATCCAAATTGGCAATTTCCGCTGAAATCGCCGTAGGATTTTTATTCTGAGCAGTCATTTGCTCATTGGTTAAACTCAGCAATTTCTGTTTCTGAATATTATAACCATGATGTTTTCGTTCAAACAATGATTTGGTTAGTTGCAAACCACGTATCGGTCCAGTAAGTTCTTCCCATTGATTCCGCAACTGAGCGAGTTTTGGCTCTATGTCATTCAGTTTTGCAATCAAATCCTGGCTCCGATCGTTATCCTCTTGATGATATAATGTAGAACCATCAAATGAAAACGATTCAATTTCGTTTTGTAAATCTGTTGCTTGAGTCTCAAGCTCGGATAATTCGATCGGCTTGCTATTCATTTCCACGCTGAATTTCGCAATCGCTCGATCCAAAAGATTAAGAGCACGTCCTGGTTGTGCCCATCCTTCGAGACCGTTGCGATATTTCCATGTCAGATCGCAAATGGTTGATAATGAATCATGTGGTATCAGCACAGAATATCGAGATTCATAAGAACGATGTACACCCATGAGGATATGCATCAAATCACTTTCACAAGGTTCAGAAAGCTTTTCTGGCGTGAAATACTCATGAATTTCCGGTACTTCGTTGACAATCAATGTTCTTTCCCTGGAATTACAGGTAATGATAGACTGTAATTTCCTTCTGGATAAAGCCTCAAGGAAAGATACCAGAACGACATTTGCTCCCTTGCTACGAAGATACGTAACCAGGGTGTAGAATCCTTCGATAATCAAAACATCATAGTGACTTAACTCTTGTAATGCTTGGTCGAATTGGTCATTTATCTCCTGCACATCATGGGTATGTAGCAATCTCGATGTGTTCAAACGATAGAACGTTCGCTTGTACATATGAGTGCTGAGTTCGTTCTTGTTCTTCCGTTGAACAAGTCCGTGAATAATAGCAGTCTTTCCGACACCATTATCACCATACAATAGCACATTTCGTTGTGTGCCTAATTGTGTGAGAATTTCCTGAATTCGTTTTATTGTAGAATCATAACCAATCAAACAGAAATCGGTCGCTATTTCCTGACTAACCGGAATGACTAAAAGATTTGCAGTTTTGTCCTCGTCAATCTGGTGATCATCTTCCGAGGATTCTAATTCTTGCGGGAAAGTTGTCGTCTGTTTACTAACTCGAAATGGATTGCTATCGCTCATGTCGATGCCCCCTTTTAATGAGTTTCATGAATGCGAAGACCGACCAGCCGTGTCTCTGGTGGATCGTCGTGTTTATTGGCAGGGACGCTTTGCCCATCAATGATGCCAGCACGAGCGGCAAACATTGACCGTTGCGCTTCTTCAGTTGCATCGGCCAAAGCGCCGCTTTCTTCTCGCATGCTGTTGATCACATCGAATTGTTGTTTGAGAAGATCAACGGAATTGGCTGTAATTGTTGTTGTCATTTCCTTAAGATCACGAACGGAATCAACGAAGTTCTGCAATTCTTCATTTTGCATTCTGATGCTTTCATAGGTGCCGGTAGCGAGACGTTCCGTGCCTTCTTGCGCCATGACACGCATCTTGCTCAACCCGTCAGTAAGCGCCTGACTGGCAGCACGATTGCAGACATCAATGATCGAGCCGATGATAATCGTCACTGCATCGGCGGTGTTGGCGATGCCGGTCATCTTGTGGGTATTGGCTGATTCGAGAGCCAAAGAGTTCATCCGCAAAATATTTTGGATGACAGATTGGCCGCTGCGTATACTAGTCACCGCCATACCGACATCTTTCAGGAATGTCGTTAATGAAGATGTATAAGACAACAACGAAGCGCTACGCCGGTCATTTTCCATTTTCTCCAATTCGGCCATTTCACTACTCATGGTCGAATCACTTTCTTTTTTCAAAAGATTTTCAGATGATTCACGGGAAAACAATTCCGCCTTCCGCACCGCTGTTTCCAATACGCTAAGCGCCAAATTTGCATCAGAACAATTGCGATCCATCGTAATGAATGCAGCACGAGTATTTTGCAGTCCAGTGATGGCTTCATCAAAATTCGTGCTTATCTTTGCCAAAGCTTGCTCGGTATCATCACGCTATGCCGACACGGCAGCCTTGAAAGCAGGACCACCGATATTTTGTAATTCCAAAATA
>VFSW01008593.1_pt1 | contig 14646 bp, 14 predicted proteins | sample 5358111 | NCBI WGS metagenome assembly VFSW01 (sample SAMN11554181, study PRJNA540505) | mine drainage metagenome | isolation source: sediment from site ElyBrook_90M | place: USA: Ely Copper Mine, Vershire, VT | collected 2017 | reverse complement strand
CATTTCCTCCCGTTGCGTTGACAGCCGCGTCGATCAGCGCCTGTACAACAGTGGAGATGGAGACCGAGATGGAGACAGCACCCCCGTCTGCCGATTTGGCCGTGTTGTTTGTTGCGATGATGTTGGTCATAATGACGTTACTACCCGGCTGTAGTCCAAGCGAAAGAGCTCCGGACGAGGCCGCAGAGCAGCTCGAAAAGGATATAGAGGACATGAAGAACGACGGCAGCGACGACGTGGAGGGGGAGTCCATCAGACGACGTCGTCCGCTGGAAGAGGAGGCTGCAATCGCTGCCAGCAGCGCGGCCTGCGCCTCCGCCGGCAGCAACGTCTCTAGGACAGACACGGAGCAGCCTCCGCCGGAGGTCGAGTTGATGCTGTCGGTCACGTTAAGCAAGTCCTGGTGCGGAAGGCTGACCCAGGCAGCGCCCCCGTCGGCCGACGAAGAGATGCAGCCCGAAAAGGTGACGTTGGTGATGAGCGCGCAGCCCGTAACGTTGACCCACAGGCAGCCGCCCGCCCCGGAGCCGGCGGTGCTGTTGACCATTGGCGAGCCGCTGATCTGCAGCAGCTGCACGCCGTTGACGTACGCGGCCGCCCCCGAGCCCTGCGCGCTGTTGCGGTACAGGGTGGTCTTCGATACGCTGAGCTGCCCGACAGCGCTGCCGTACAGCCCTCCTCCGTTGGCCCCCGCCATGTTGTCGTTCACAGAGGCCAGGTTGATGACTAGCGATTCCGTGTTGTTGGCATAGATCTGGGAAACGGAAGCGGGAGGGTATGAAGCCAAGATAGGACTCGGTAGACACATTCTGCCTACAGCTGTAACCTACAGGTTATGCGAGTGCAAGCAAATGAATGCTCACCGCGCCTCCTGATCCGGCAGCAGCAGCGTTGTTGGCAATGCCCGCGCCCGATATGAGGAGCTGTTTGGAGACTCCGTCGGCGTACAGTGCCCCCCCCGAAGAGGCAGCACGGTTGCGGAGGACAGGCACATTGACGATGGACAGCTGCCCGAGGTTCAAAGCGGAGACCGCGCCGCCGGTCGACCCGGCCGAGTTGTCAGACATGGCGGGGCACGAGACCAAGGCCAGCGACCCTGCGCCCGAGATGAACACTGCTCCCCCTGCGCCCGCGGACGCCGCGTTGCTCGTGAGGGTGACGTTGCTGACCAGCAGAGCGCCTGAGACGTTCAAGGCGTAAATCGCCCCCCCAGAGAGGGCGGCCCGGTTTCCGAGCATCGGCGTGGATGTGATGTTAACGGACCCAGACAGGACCTGCGCCCACACCGCGCCGCCGCTGACGCCAGCCACGTTGCTGCTGACTGACGACGCGCTGATCGCAACCGAGCCGCAGCTGGATGCATAGATCGCCCCTCCCGATCCAGCCGTGGCAACGTTGTCGGACGCGCTGACATTCGAGAGCGTCGAGAGGCCAGACACGTTGTTCGCATAGACGGCTCCGCCGTGCATGCCCGCCCGGTTCCGGAGCATCTGCGTGCCGACGACCGCGATCTGCCCGAGCTGATCAGCAAACAGCGCTCCTCCGCTGCCCGCCGCGGCCGAGTTGTTGTTGGCGGCGGAGGAGTTTAGCTCCACCCACATCGAGTTGGACACGTACGCCGCCCCGCCGGAACCGGTCGAGGCGACGCTGCTCGACAGGTCCACGCGAAGGACCAGCACGCCGGCCGTCACGTTGTTGGCGTAGAGCGCGCCGCCCGAGCCCTTGGCCACACCTCGCCTCATGTCCACGTCGGCCACGCTGAGCTGCCCCTGCACGTGCTCAAAGTACATAGCGCCGCCCGAGCTGGAGAAGGCCGCGCTGTCAACCGCGGTGCAGTTGCTCACGTCGACGGAGCCTGTCAGGTTGGACGCCGAGATGGCCCCTCCGGAGGCGGACGCTGTGCTGCGAGACATGTCGACCCCTTGGAGTCTGAGCGCCTCGCCGACGAGCACGTAGACCGCGCCGCCGGACCCCAGGGTGGCCGAGTTGCCCGAGCAGTTGACGTTGGCCAAGCTGATGTTCTGAGAGTAGGAGGCGCTCAGGGCTCCGCCGGCTCCCATGGCGCTGTTGCCCGTGACATTGGTGTCCGTGACTAAGATGTTTTGGACAGAGGATGTGAACACCGCCCCTCCACCCTGCCGGGCGAGGTTGCCCATCATGTTGAGGGAGCTGAGGCTGAGCGAGCGGGCCACGTTTGTCGCGGACACGGCGCCGCCAAAGCCCGTTGCGTTGTTCCCGTTGATCTGCACATTGGTCAAGGATACATCTCTGGCGTTGGAGGAGCAAAGCGCGCCGCCCGATCCCGCTGATCCCCCAGATCCCGCTGAATTCTGCGAAATGTTAATTGTGGCCATCTGGACGGACTGCGTGCCGGAAGTGAAGACTGCTCCGCCTGATCCGCCGACGGCCTTGTTGCCGCAAATGCTGACATTGGTCATGCTCAGTAGCCGGCCGGCTAAGACGGATACTGCGCCCCCGTCCATGGAGGCTGAATTCCCCGAGATGTTCAGGCGGGAAAGCTGCATCGACTCAGCACCAGAGGCATAAAAGGCTCCACCGGCCATCTGCGCCACGTTGCCCGTGATGGCGAGGTCCGTCAGGCTCACGAGGTCGGACATGCCGGATGCAAAGACCTGTAGGCAGGCACAGGGAGAGGGGGATGAACGGGTTCATGGGTGATGTGATGTGATGTCGCCGACAGGGATGCTCACAATCACGTGCCTGCCAAGCAAAACTCAGGAAAAACCTGTATATCTCTCACCGCTCCCCCGAAGCCCAGGGCGGCATTGTTGTTGGCCCAAGCGTGTGAGATGAGCATCTCGGCGCCATTGCTGGAGCACACCGCGCCGCCCGAGCCCCCGGCGCTGTTACCGGAAATATTGACCGTTTCTATGACGATGGAGAGAGTGCCGGATGTGAACACGGCACCCCCTGCTCCAACTGCTTTATTGTCCGAGATGGATACGTTGATAATCGTGAGGCTCAAGCCCCCAAACGCATACAGCTGCATGCGAAAGAAAGAAGAATGAAATTATATGAAAAAACCAAAACAAAACACAAGGCATGCCCCGACCCCAAAGCTCACTGCTCCTCCGTCCTGATTGGCTTGGTTGTCCGAGATGTTGACAAATGCAACTGCGATGAAGTCAGCCCCAGAGGCGTAAATCGCACCGCCGGCCTTTTGTGCTTGGTTGCCTGTCATGTTGAGCGAAGTCACGTTGACGATGCCCGAAACATTCGAGACAAACACCTGGGAGAGGAGGGCGAGAAAGAGCGTGTCTCAGGGCAAGGTCAGCCTCAACCAAATTCTCCCTCCCCTCCCTCTATATGTCGTAACAACGCTCTCTCACCGCTCCACCAAAGCCCAACGCAGAGTTTTCATTGACCTCAACGTCACTCAGGGTTAGGCTGTTGCCATCGGCATAGTAGATTGCACCGCCAGACCCCAGCGCCGAGTTATCAGACATGTTGAGGTGGTTAACGATCGCATCGAGGACCCCAGAAGAGTACACAGATCCACCAGATCCGGAGGCGCTGTTGCCGGAGATGTACACTCGGGTGATTGTGAGCCTTTGGCCGCCAAACGCAAACACGGCGCCTCCGTCTTGCGTCGCCACATTGCCAGATACATTGAGGCTGGAGAGCAGCAATGAGCCGACGTTAGAGGCAAAGACTGCCCCTCCTGAGCCCTTGGCAGAGTTGCCAGTCATGTTGGCCACAGAGATGCTCATCATATCGCTGATGTTGCTGACAGACAGCGCCCCTCCGGAGCCACCGATATTGTCATTCATCTCAACGTTGTTGATGGTGATGTTCAAGCCATTTGAAGAGAACATCGCACCCCCAGCCCCCAGGGCAGAGTTGGAGGACATTTCCAGACTATCCAGTTGCACCGCACGCGTCCCTGAACTGTACAACGCTCCACCGTTGCTAGTAGCGTTGTTGCCCGAAATTTGAACTTCGGCAATGCTCAGCAGTTCGCCGCCAAACAAGTAAACCTTGGGACGGGAAGCCACAAGAGAGGCTTAAGGATTTGCAGTGGTTTTGGTTCTCAGAAGCCAGAGCAAATCCCATCTCACCGAGCCTCCGTCTTGCGTTGCCGCATTGCCAGAGACATTGAGATTGGAGAGCAGCAATGAGCCGACATCTGAGGCAAAGACTGCCCCTCCTGAGCCCTTGGCAGAGTTGCCAGTCATGTTCACAACAGAGATGCTGACAAAGCCGCTGAGCATCGTGACAGACAACGCCCCTCCGGAGCCACCGATATTGTCATTCATCTCGACATTGTTTATCACAGCACTACCGCCGTTGGACAGGAAGACCGACCCTCCGGGCCCGCCAGCAGCGTTTGAGGAGATGTTCAGGCTGGTGATCGAAACTGATTCAACGTTGTACGTAAAGACCTGTGAAGAGTGTATTCACGCTTGAGAAGGACCGTGAGGGGAACCATAATCACCCTGATGATTTTTTCTCACCGCTCCTCCTGAGCCTGTCGCCTCGTTATCAGTCATGTTTAGTGATGTCATGTTGACCAAGTTGCTGAAGTTGCTGACCGACAACTAAAGTCAAGGTAGTAAGTTAGAATGCAGAGTTAGATAACGGACATGGTCAGGGCTGCTCACCGCTCCGCCGGAACCAGCGGCGAAATTGTTGTTGATTTGAATATCATATAGGAGGAGATCTCCGCCATTTGTAGAGCAGACCTATTTGAAGGGCAGGCGGATTTTGTTCCAATAAATAACATGGATTGGGCGTGAAAGAGGCTTCTACACTCACCGCCCCTCCCGAACCCAACGCCGTGTTTGAGGAGATGTTGACATTTGTGATGGACACCGATCGAGCGCCATACGTGTATACCTGAGTGATGTGGAGGGAGATCCAACCGCTTCCCGTGCAAATGCACAACTTGCAGCATTAGATAGCACCGCTCTCACCGCTCCGCCCGATCCATGGGCAGCGTTCTCTGTCATGTTTAGTGATGTGATGTTGACCAAGTTCGACATGTTGCTGACGGACACCTTTACAGGAGGTGGGAGAGATCCCGTAATGTGTTTACATGTCCGATTTCAGCCCCCCAAACAGGCACTCTCACCGCTCCGCCAGAACCAGCGGCGAAATTGTTGTTGATTTGAATATCATATAGGAGGAGATCTCCGCCATTTGTAGAGCAGACCTATTTGAAGGGCAGGCGGATTTTGTTCCAATAAATAACATGGATTGGGCGTGAAAGAGGCTTCTACACTCACCGCCCCTCCCGAACCCAACGCCGTGTTTGAGGAGATGTTGACATTTGTGATGGACACCGATCGAGCGCCATACGTGTATACCTGAGTGATGTGGAGGGAGATCCAACCGCTTCCCGTGCAAATGCACAACTTGCAGCATTAGATAGCACCGCTCTCACCGCTCCGCCCGATCCATGGGCAGCGTTCTCTGTCATGTTTAGTGATGTGATGTTGACCAAGTTCGACATGTTGCTGACGGACACCTTTACAGGAGGTGGGAGAGATCCCGTAATGTGTTTACATGTCCGATTTCAGCCCCCCAAACAGGCACTCTCACCGCTCCGCCAGAACCAGTGGCAAAATTGCTGCTGATTTGAATATCATAAAGGAGGAGATCTCCGCCATTTGCAGAGCAGACCTGGATCATTCGTACTCATAAGAAAAGATTGACGCAGCAAAAATCTCTTTCTCACCGCCCCCCCGGCTCCAAGAGCAGCGTTGCCAGAGACATTCAGGTGTGCTATTGACACAGCTTGAACGCCCGAGGTACAGACCTACATTGTATCATAAGCAGATTGACGTGAAGAGGTGGCATAAATGTTTCACGGGGGAGTTGATGATACTCCCGACATTGCCCACCGCTCCTCCGGAACCGACAGCACTGTTCCCTGTGATGTTGATGTCGTAGAGCGTCAGCGTCTGCCCGGCAAAAGAGTACACAGCGCCTCCATCCTTGGCAGCCGAGTTGTTCGAAACGTTGACGTTCGTGTGGATCAGGACGTTCGAGTTGGAGGCGCTGACCGCTCCGCCGCTCTCTCCGGCCACATTGCTGCAGATCTGCACGTCCGAGATGCTGAGCGTATTGACGTTGGATGCAAACACTGCGCCGCCTGAGCCCAGCAGCGCGCGGTTGCCACTGATGTTGACCCTGCTGAGCTGGGCACCTTGGGCGATGCCGGAGGCGTACACTGCTCCGCCGCTCTCCGAGGCTCGGTTGTCGGTGAGGCTGACGTCCGAGATGACGAGGAGCCCGCTGTTCGAGAGCAGCAGCTGCAGCACAGTGGCGCGAGGGGTTCAGCTCGCCTTGCAATGCTAGAGGCGCCTGTCCTCCCCCTTTGCTCAGGTCATCCCCCTTGATTGCTCTTGCAGGCCTTTATTATTTACAAGGCTGCGAGATTCATGCATGCTCTCACCGCTCCTCCAGATAGCAGGGCCCTGTTGTTTTGAATGCTGACGTTCTTGAGCAACACCTCGTTCGCCATTCCCGCTGCATAGACCTGCAGGGGAGGTCGCGGAGGCCTTTTCCCTACTCACACAGACAAGAGCATTGGACAGCCCCGCTCTGACTAGCACTCACCGAGCCCCCTGAAAGGTCGGCGCTGTTGAAAGACGCGTTGACATTTGTCATGTTCAAAATCTGACCGTTCTCAGCGTAAAGCTGTGGCAAGAACGGGACTCATCGCCAAAAGGAAGTTGTTGTTCAATCAAAAGCTTGCCTCACCGAACCCCCGTTCTGCCTGGCCGTGTTGCCGGCGATGGAGACATTGTAGAGGAACACCTCTTGGGTCATGACGGCAGCGTAAACCTGCGTCACGCCATGAGGTCTCATTATACGGGCACACGTCACAGCTTGTTGACGATCAGCCTTCTTACCGAGCCGCCAGATTCACCCGCGCTGTTGAACGATGCATTGACGTTTGTGACGAGTAGCTGGTATCCTCCGTATGAATAAACAGAGCCCCCGGAGCCTCCGGCGGCGTTCCCGGTGACGTTTGAAATGTCAAGCATGACGTGCTGTGTGCCCGAGGTGTAGACCGCGCCGCCGGACCCCGAGGCGGTGTTGTTGAGGATGCTGCAGTTCCGGATGAGCAGCTGCTCGGAATTGGTGACGTAAACAGTGCCGCCAGCGCCGGCGGGCCCGTTGCTCGCGCTTGCAGAGTTGCTGGACCAGGCCGAGTTGTTAAGGACAACCACCGATGCAGCGTCCGCGTAAATCTGTCATTGGAAAGCAGTGTGAGTGGCAAGGACGCTGGGGCAAAGAGCAAGGGAAAGGGATCGTCAGGCGTTGATTGGATCCTCACCACGCCCCCGGGCCCAGACGCCGCCGAGTTGTTCCACATGGTCAGCACACTCTCGACGACCAGGCCTCCGCCACCATTGGCCGCGAACACGCCTCCGCCACCGGCCGCGCTGTTGCCCGTCCACTCGCCGCCGGTGACGGCCACGTTGACCGCCGAGGCGCCAATGCAGCCTCCGAGGCCAGATATCGCGCTGGTGGTCGTACGGTGGACAGGAAGGCGGTGTCAAAGGGGAAATAGCGGGAAACTTGACCCATAAGTCCGTGACAAGCCACTCCCTGTTTGTGGGACACTAGTCGATCATAGCTGCCCCCACCTGTTGTTTTGCATGACGGCCTGATCCAGGTACAGGCTAAATTCCCCGACCTTATCAGAGTCCTGGACCGAGAGCTCGGCGTAAAACGCGCCAGCGGCTCCTCCGGTGTTGTTGTCAACGCCTGTTGCGTTGAAAGTGGCGTTGCAGCTGCTGATAAATGCGGCCCCGCCCGAGCCACGTCGCGCCGAGTTGCCGCTGAACTGGCAGTTGTAGACGTTCAGCGACCCGTTAACGCAGCTCCCCGCAGCTACAGCGCCGCCGCCCAGCTTTGCCGAGTTGCCGACGAAGTCAGTGTCGCTGATCACGACTGAGCTGTACTGAGCATTGATCGCGCCTCCCTGTCGAAGACACATAAGTTTCTCAGCTTCAATTTGAACAGAATAGTCTCATTTTACGCACCTGCACCCGCGCCGAGTTGCCAGAGAATTCGCTGCTCATAATGTACACAGACTGCACGGCATTGCAGATCGTTTAAGAGACAAATTCCTATGTAAATCCTATGTAAAACTGGCCCACCTGATCAGTCCATATCGAGGACTTGAGAGGTGGCTGGTACAGAGGCACACCGGTGCCGTTGACGCGAGCACAGAGCTGAATGTTGGCAGCCCCGCCAGCGATGTTTGCGTAATTGTCGACAAAGGTCGAGTTAGATACGACAATACCGGCTTTGATGACCTCGATTCCACCAGCGTAAGAGCCTGCCCAGTTGCCCGTGAACGTGCAGCCGGAAATGATGACCTGGCAAAGCGTGCTGGATGTGACCACCTGGTACGATCTGAAGATGGAGGGCGGCTCAAAAGTAAAATAAAAACCGCCTCACTAGAGACCCAGGCACCGTCCACCTGTTCCGCCCTCCCTCCACCCCAACGAGGAAGAGCTCCCACCTGAAGCCCGCTCCGCTGGAGCTTGCATTGTTCCCGTTGAAGGCGCAACCGTCGAGCGTGACGTTGCCCTGGTAGACCTCGAGGCCAGCGCCCGTAAACGCCGAGTTTCCCGTGAAACACACGTTGGCAAGCGATAGATTGACGTTGGGCAGGTTTGAAACATACATTCCTCCGCCCGCGTTCTCTCCAATGGTGACCGTCGTGAGGTTGCTGACGCTGTTGTTTGTGAAGCTGCAGTTGGAGATGGTCGGATTCCAGAAGCCATACATGTAAAATCCACCACCGGCAAAGGGCGCGCTGTTGTTAGTGAACGTGACCCCGTGGATTGTGGAATTTAGAGGTTGAATGTTGGGCATCTGCAGCAGGTTTGTCTGTCGGACAAGAGGAGGGAAGTCAGAGGCTTAAGCTTGGTGCCAGATCAAGGAGGCTTGAAGATCTCTCTCTATCCCCCTTACCAATGTCGTGACTATAATTGCGCCGCCTTTGCCATCAAACTCGTATGCCATGTTGTTGCTGAAGGTGACGTTGGGGCCGATCGTGTGTGGCGCGTTGCGGATGTACACCGCGCCGGCACTTTCACAGCTGTTTGCATCAAAGACAGAATTGAAGATGGAGACCGTGAAGTTGGGATGCGACGGGCTCTCAACCAGCTGGCGATCGACCATGATCTGATGCATTCGGGAACATTTTCAACTTTCAAACTGATAGGAAAAAGGAGCGGGTTAGGAAATTTGCACCAGCCAGTCGCCTTGGCCGGTGAACTTCACCCGACTACCCTTCAGGCTCAAAGCCACCGCTCACCGCCCCCCCTGTGCGGCCTGATAGTTTCTGAGTGTCGGTGCAGTTGGCACGCGTGAAAGTGGCGCCCTGGACCACGATCTCCTGTGAGAGGGAAAAACGTCAAGGATGAGATCGGCATTTTTGCACGAGGCAGAGTGAAGGAGGAATCTCCCTCGTCTCTCAAAATCGGCCCCCCCCCACGTCAGGTACCTTGACCAGGTCGGAAACCACCACGGCGCCACTAGAGTAGCTGGCGACTGAGTTGTCAAATACAGAGTTGCCGAGGATGTGGACGTAGCCAGACCAAAGGCTGTAGATATCTGCCCCGACGCCAGCCTTTCAAAAAGATGAACCCACAATCAGCCCATGGAGAGGTTACACAGCTACTAACCCTAAGAGAGCGTGACTGACAAGACGACCGCCTTATTCCCTGTCCCCACCGTATTGTTCCGGAAGGTGCAGCCATCGACCGTGATTCCGTCGGATGAGATGTCGCAGATGGCTCCTCCCGATGACATCCAGAGAGCATAGCTGTTTGTAAATGAAGTGTTCCGAAAGACCGCGGAATTTCCGCAAGAAGAGCCCGGTGTCTTTCGGAAGGCACAAGTTGAAGGCTCGCCTGGGCCGTTCGGAAAACCTCCTGGGGTGCCTGGAGCACCCGTCCCAAGGCGTCCATAGCATACTGCAGGAGCGGGACAAAACAGAACGGAGTCAAAGGATGGCTGAAGGTGAGCACGAGGTGTATTGGGCGAACCCACAGACAAGTTTGAAAGGAGAATTTCTTCACTGAAGAAATCGGAAATCTTCACCTGCTCCGCCCCAACCGCCGCCCGGGTTGCTGTTGCCATCAAACGTGGAGTCAGACACGGACAAGCTGGTGGAGGCCAGCACCTGCAAAAGGGGAGGGCACGAGGGTGAAATCTCTCTTTGCCCTCGGCACACATCGCTCAGAACAGAACTGAAGCTCCACTCTCATCCCTCGTCTCCAGCCTCGCTCACCTTCATGGCCCCACCGCAGACCTGGTTTTGACGCGGGAACCCAGTCAGGCCCGTAAAAACGCCTGCCTGGTTGTTCAGAAATATGCTGTCGGTGATATTGAGTGTCGCATTTTGTCCAAGGTTCATTTCCAGACTCAGCGCGCCTCCCGAAGTTCCCGCGATATTGTCCACGAAAACAGAGTCGGTGATTGTGTAGAGACACAAAGGTCCGAGGGACAGCGCACCGCCTTCTTGCAAGGCCGAATTGGATTCAAACAGGCAGCCAGAGAACGTCACAGGCGGTGACAAGGGAGCCATCGCAGCGATACTGTCGCATCGGATGCTGACAGCACTTCCAGAACCTTGTGTGATTACATTTGTGAAGTTGCTGTCGATGATGCTGATGGCGGTGAAGCCTGATGAGGTTGGTTGGTTGGCGAGCATGACTGCACCGCCGTTGGACCCAGCGCGGATGAGATCAAACGTCGAGTCCACGATGGTGATGTTGGGTGCTCTGCCCTGGGTGTAAGAGTCCATCCACCAGAGTGCCGACGTGAAGGTTGGCGTGCTTCGTGACAACCAAGGAGGGCACACGTTCGTGGTACACGGTATTGGATCGTCACCGCTGGCCGTAATATTGCGGAAAATGCTGTTGTAGACGGTGACTTGTTCGCAGACTCCCAAACTTAAAAGAATCTTGATATCATAGGACCCATAGGAGCTCGATACTGAATAACTCGGCAAAACGATGTCTTGCGCATCGACGGTGATCCTCAAAGAGGTCCCGATGCTGCCAGAAGGGTAACCAATGGCAAGAAGCGCGTTGTTACTGTCCGTCGTGAAGAACACATTCGAGTTGTCTGTATCATTCAGCATCAGCAATGTGGAGTCTGCAGGGGAACCTGAAGAGGAGAAGTGGTTGGATGCGACTCAAATTAAGTTTTCTAATATCCGTTATCGTTGGATCTCACCGTTGAAGGTGTATTCAACCTGGTGATTGAATTGATCAGCATAAGCCGCCATCACAAGCGGCTGTTCACTGCCGCTCCCGGTACAGTCGACCGTGGTGAGGAAGCTGAAATTTCCTGGGAGGGCATTGGAGTTAGGAGGAGGGAATAGCTTGGTTCGTCCTCGAGCTTGGCGAGTCTGTGCTCCAGACCTGGCACCGACAGGTCCGAAATCGCCACGCGACAGTCGGCGCTTCCACCCGCGTCCGCTTCGCAGGAGGAGGATAATAATGCCGCTAGTGTCAACAAAAAAGCGAGCACATTCATCGAAGATAGAGCTGTCGGTCCCGCGTTTGAATCAACTCATCACGCTCGTCGTGCTCATACGAGAGTCGTCTTCGTGCAAACTTTTTTGCGAACATCAAATTCAAACTCCACACAAGTGCGTGCCACAAGGCAACGAGGGCACTGCTCTGTTTCAATTTGACCTTTCTAAGTTACTGCTGCAGGTCATAAAATAAACTGAAGAGGCGTGGAGATAAGTTATGTGTCTTTAAGGTGGAACTTAATTCCTTTTTCTAGTTGCTGAGCACGTCGAGATAATTTTCTTCCTCAGTCTCAACATTCTGTTTTACGAGATGTATATCGTGCTTTATTCCTGCCCTTGTCGGGGGGTGGTCTGTGCGTGTCTGGCCTCTCCAGCGTTGGCTTTCAGCTCTGGCTGCTTTCGACACCACATTGAATTGAGGAGGAGAGGTTTTGCACCCTTCATCCAAAAGGAAGGCCCGAGATTGCGCTTATGCGCTTGGGAGAAATTGTGAATGCTCCTATCTTTATTTAACACCGACCTTAGGTAGTGGTTTAATCGTCGGCCGTTCGTTGTGGATGTGTACGGCCTTGCCACGCACCTGTCTAATTTTATTTTTTTGGAATTTTTTTTTTTTTGGTCTTTTCCCTGTGTTCAGATACACCCGGGGGGTACGGGTCCTGTGCGCCTGACGGCGTCTCCAAGGACTGTAAAAATCTGAAAATCTGGCCGACGTAGTGCCCTACCACCTATTTGACACAGTCAACAGGTGTGTGGTGTGGCACACCGCTGGTCTGAACACGTACTTGTTTAGATTGAGAGATTGATCAATGTACAGAACCTACTGTGTTGATTCATCATGTGTCTATACTGGCTACGATAATGCGAAGAAAACACATTCTGAATGTCACAAATCCAAACAGACAAATCCTTGGGGGATTGGATTGGATCGACAGGACAGATTGCCGGCGAAAATATAATACAATGATGAGAAATTGGCAGGGAATAACGAGGAATAGCAGTAATCATCTGAGTGCAATATAATATCAATATTGCTGACCAGCAACTCCTCAGATCAGGGAGGCCGGAGCCTGGGCGGTGGTCAGCATGGAGGAGGGCGTCTTCTCTCCGGCGACGCCTCCCGCGACGTTCATCTTGAAGATGACGGCGCCGTCAGCGCGGGGGTCCGTGCTGGCCAGTGCGGCGGCCAGCCTCGTGGTGGGCGAGGTCGAGCCATCGACCGGCGGCGGCTGCTTGGCGTGCGCCGACGACGCCGCGACCTTGGCGTCCATCATCTTCTTGCTGATCTGCTGGTGCATCTGGCGAAGCATGCTCCTCGAGGGAGGGCCGTTGACCACGGCGGTCCTAGGGACCACGGGCGAGGACGGCAGGTTGAACAGGTGCTGCTGCGTCGCGAGGAGCGGGGTGGCCGGAGAGGCCGGGGCCTTTGGCGAGTCGTTGGGCACGACTTCGTCGTGCATCGACGCCAGGATGGCCGCGAGGCGTGGCGGCATCATGGGCTTGAACGGCGGCGCGGCGGCCTTCTGCTGAGACATGGTCGCCGCGATGGCGCCCACGGACCCGGTCAGTAGCTGCGACTGCGTCTCGCCCTTGGCGCGACCCTGCTGGTGCACGGCCGGCGCCGCCGCCGCAGCAGCAGCGGCAGCGGCGGCCATCGGGACGGCGCCCTTGTTCGTCGGCGCCGGGCTTCCGATGGTGACCTGGCGCACGCTGCGGCGGGGACGGCCGCCGTCGACCCACGGATGCCTCAGCAGGTTAAGGATCGTTGGGCGGTCGGCGGGGACCTTGCTCAGAGACGAGGCGATGAAATCCTTGGCCTCGTCGGATATGCCGGCCGGGAAAGCCGGCGTCATGGTCTTGATCTGGTTCTCGGTGCCCGTGCGGTTCTGGTCGTAGAACGGCGGGTAGCCCACCAGCAGCTCGTAGGTCAGCACGCCGACCGCCCAAGAGTCGACGCGGCCGGTGTAGTGCAGCAAGCTGTCGGCCTTGTTCTCGTCCGGGCGCGACTTGAAAGGGCACCGCAGCACCTCGGGGGCCATGTAGTCGAGCGTCCCGGCTCGCGTAACCGCCTTCTCCTCGTGCAGGTCGATGGCGAGGCCAAAGTCTCCCAGCTTGAGGACCATGGACTTGGTGAAGAGAATGTTCTCGGGCTGTGGTTTGTTGGGGGGTTGGGAAGAAGAAGGGTGAGCCCCCAGGCTTGCAGAAAGCGGTTGCCCCCTCATCTGAGACACACCCCAACACATCCCTAAAGAGGGGGAAAAGAACTGAGCCTGACCTTGATGTCACGGTGGATGATCCCATTGGAGTGCAGGTAGTGCAGCACGCGCAGGAAAGGGTCGAGCACCAGCTGGATGGCCAAGCGCTCAGTCAGCCGCCCTCCGTACTTCTGCATGACGGTGAAGAGGTCGGCGCCGTCGGCATACTCCTGAGCGCATCAAGAGGAAGGAGGGGTGAGGAACCGTAGCGTCGATAGCATGCTATGAGGACGACGCTCCTAGATTGTGATTTGTCTGAAACTGACCTGAACCATGACGACCTTGTCGCCCTCCTGGAAAGCAGCATGCATCGTGATGATGTTCTCGTGCTGCACGCTGCTGTGCAGGTTCACCTGAAATACAAAGAATCAGGTGCAGGTAGTGGGCAGGCATGTAAGGTCAGGCGGGGCTGAAATGAGAGAATCTTGCAAGCAAGCATAACAGCATCATTAAATTCTGCGCAATCTTCGCGTACCTCGCGGTAAATCTGGTACTTGTAGAGGTCACAGACTGCGCCCAGAGTGTAGACCTTCAGCACGACGACCGACGTCGACTTCTTGCACACGGCCTTGTAAACGGTCGAGGCATAGCCTGATGGGAAGGGGGGCGATTCCAATTTTGATTCGAGAGAGACAAGGCCTTGTTGAAATTCAAAGGCCCAATTATGGGCTGCAGATCTACCAGAGAGATGCCGTATCTCTCACCCTTGTACAGCCTCTCTGTCACGGTGTAGTCGTGCAGGCACCACTTGCTGCGGTGCATGCGCGGGGGCAGGCTTGTGGCGAGGGCCAGCATCACCGTCGGGTAGTCGGGCGTGCCAGGCTCGGGGGCCACGCGCGAGGGGGGAAGAGCGCA
>VFSW01008592.1_pt1 | contig 14647 bp, 17 predicted proteins | sample 5358111 | NCBI WGS metagenome assembly VFSW01 (sample SAMN11554181, study PRJNA540505) | mine drainage metagenome | isolation source: sediment from site ElyBrook_90M | place: USA: Ely Copper Mine, Vershire, VT | collected 2017 | reverse complement strand
GGCGCCGCCCGGTGCCGGACCTACCGGATTCGGGGCGGTAGGTGCAGCCGCTTCCGGCGGGATCTGCCAGTCGTCGGGCGGCGGCAGCGCCAGCGGTTTCTTCTTCTTTCCAAGCGGGCTTTCACCGACGTCCTCGCCCGCCTCCTTGCGGCGGATGAAGTCGTTGATCTCGCTCCGGGTCGAGGCACCGCGCGCGCGGGCCAAAAACGCCTCGATCTCGGAAGGCGTCGACGCCACCGTCTCGAATTTGGTGCTGCCTCGCGTCAATCCCGTGTGCATCAGGTCCCGCTCGGGGACGTGGCTCATCAGCGCCAGTTCTTCGGCCGCCAGCACATCGCGGCCCATCCGCTGCGGCGGCCCGACAAACTGGTTGCCCGGCGAGCCCGCGCCTTGAACTTCGGTGGCGAGTTGCTGCGCGCCTGACGCGATGCCGTGCATACCGGCGCCCAATGTGCGGAAGAACGCATCTATCCCGCGCGCCGTCGGCATCAGCAACGCTTCGTTGAGCAACTGCACCGTGCCTTGCGGGCCGACATAGCCCTTACCCGGCTCGTGGAAGATACCGAGCTTTGACAGTTCGGCCTGCGATTCCGATGATAGCCCCAACGGCTGTTTGCCGAATCCTTCTTCCATGCCGCCGGTGACGGCGGCTTTGATCCGCTGCATCGGCGGGGGATTGGTGATCGAGCGGATTTGCTCGACTTTAGATTTGGGAGGAACGAACCAGTCATCGCCGGATGCTGATGCACCCGCTTGGGCGGGGATGAACCAGTCGTCTTGCGGATCAGCCATTATTGCGACGTCGGTGCCTGTGGGCCTGGTGCTTGTGGGGGAGAAGCTTGCGCGGTCTGTGCCGGTGAGCCGTCGGCGTTAAAGACATTCCCTTGGGGATCGCGCCACTGGTTTCGGCTAGGCGAGAACGCCGAGCCCTGCGGCACATTGTTCGGTCGGACGGGGGCGGTCGGTGCGGCAGCCGGCGCGCCAGCCGCGGGAGTAAGTCCGTAGCGCTTGCGCCATCCTTCCAGCGTGCCGTTCGGATCGGTGGCAAATGACGGATCGGCTTTCGCCCCGTTGAGGGCCAGGGTTTCCCGCCGCAGCGTGAGTTCGTCGGCGTGCGGCGCGCGCTTGGAGATGCCAACCGCGTCCGCGTAAGTCAGTTTCGGGTTCTCCGCCATCAGCCTTGAGATGATGCGCTCGGTCTCGCCGGTGTGGGCCGCGCCCGCTTCGGGCGGCGTCGGCGCGCCGGCGGCCGGCTGGAACGGCGCTACTTGCGGGTTGGGGACTTGGCCGCGCTGTTGCTGCGCGCCAAGTTCGGTCAGGTGCGCCGTGATGTATGCCATCTGATCCTTGGGCCGCGACGGAAAATACTGTTGGGCTGCAGCGGTGATTTGCTTGATCGAGGCGCGCGCCTGAGAGTTCTGGATGATGGCGTCGGGAATGGTGTCGCCGACGCTTGCCGCCAGCCGCTTGGCCCCTTCAATGTCGCCGGCATCGAGCAGCGCCAGCTCCTTGGTGAAGGCTTCCATGTGCTGGCCTGCGACATTGGAATTCATCTGCGCGATCGAGGCGCGGGTCTGCTGCAATTGCGCGTCCGCCTTCGGTGCGGCATATTGAGCATTGACTTGCGCTGTCTTGGCATTTGCCGCGCTGGTATCTGCTTGCGAGCCAAGCATGCGCAATCTGGTCGGCGCTTCTGCTTGCGATTGCTTTAAATTGAATTCGCCCGTCGCAATTTCGGTGCCGAGCCTTTTTTGATTTAGCTCTGACGTCGCTTGCTCGTCAGCAAGCTTATTGCCTCGGTTAAACTCGTCAATCGCCGGATTGGAGCCGATGAAATTGATATCCACCATTCACGTCACCCGACGTTGTTCAGATTGGTGCTTGAAGTGTTCGGCGCCGCCTGGATCGTGATGTTGGGCTTGTTGGCCTGCGCAATCGATGATCCGATATCGCCGATCGCTTTGCCCGTTAGCGAAGCATTGGCAATGCCGGCATTGGACTGGATGCCAGCGGTAGCGTTGGCGGCGTTCGATTCAAGGCCAGCGATCGTGTTCGATGAGTTGCTGGTGGTATTGGCGATCGCATTCGAGCCCTGTGTCGCAGTATTCGCAATCCCGCTTGCCGCCGTGGTTGCTGCATTATTGGCATTGGAATTGAGCGCCGAGGCCGCATTGATGGCGTTCTGCCGGTTCTTGTCGATCGCGTTATTGACGAAATCCGCCTCGCTCTGCTTGAACAGGGCGGCTGCGGTCTGACCGGAGCCAGCAAAATTCGAGCCGTGCAACTGGTTGGCTACGCTTTGCCGTTGCAGGTCGAGGGCGGCTGCCTGCGAGGGCGTCAGCGTATCCGGGGTTGCCACCACCTGGCGCAGGAAGGTGGGACCGGCCGCGTTTTGCGTTTGCTCGTTGTTGGCGAAGTTGGTCAGCGTGGATTCGGCCGTGTTCATCCCGCCGAGGATGGCGTTGATGGCGCCGGTCTGACCGGCCTGGATGGTGCCAACCGCCTGCTGCTCGCCGCCGACGATGGTGTTAGTGGCGGTAGTGGCAGCGGTATTGTTGGCGTTGATGCCGATCACCGTGCCGGCTAGGGCCAGCGCTGGCGCAATCAAATTCCACATGATCAGGGCTCAATGTACATTTTTGTATGTTTTTGTACGTTCAGATACCGCCAAGCCGGGTTTGCGGATTTGGCAAGCCACCACCACCGCCGACCGGCATTCCTCCGGGCGCGCCCGATGAAGCGGCACCCGGAGGTCCGCCTGCGGGAGGCCCGGCCGGGGGAGGGTTACCGGCTCCCGGAGCCATTGGCGCGCCGCCTGGCGCCTGCTGCTTTCGCTGCGCCATGGCGTCGAACATGAAGCCGACTTCCGGCATCCACATTTTCAATAGTTGAAGCTGCGGCGGCGTGAAGGATTGCAGCACTTGCACCATTTGCGGTGGGGTCTTGTCGATCCGCTGCAACAGTTGCGCCTGCATCGGGTTGTTGGGATCGACAAATTTCTGGAACGCGGGCGGCAGGTTGACGCCGCCGGGCGCGCCACCTTGCGGAGCTGCTCCGCCAGGAGCACCGCCGGGAGGGCCGGCAGGCGGCATTCCGCCACCACCGGGAGGACCCGGAGGCGGCATCGGCGCGCCCCCACTACCAGCGGAAGCCGAAGGCGAAGCGCCGCCGTCTGGGCGTTCCTGATCCTCACCATAAGCCATGGGACAAACCTTTCTTGATTAGAGCCACGGGAAGGCGTGGCTGAAGAAATTGACGAAATTTCCGACCGGCTTGATGATGTCGTTGGAGACGAAATTTCCGACCGGCTTGATGATGTCGTTGGAGACGAACTTGCCGACCGTAGGCGCAACGTCGGCGCCGATGGTCGAGCCCGCGAGGGTACCCAGCGGCCCGAGAAAAGAGCCGAGAAAGCCGCCAAACCCGGCGCCGACGCCGCGTTCGGCTGCGGTCCCGGCGTTCTCGCCGCCCAACAAGCTTCCCGCAAAGGCGCCGATGCCGGGAATGATGTCACCGAGAACCCCTGACACCGTGCCGCCGGCGGCAGCATCCGCCGAATTGTTGATGCTGCTCAGGATGCTCAACGGGCTGTTGACGTTGAAGGCGTCGGTCACGGTGGAATCGATGCCGGGACCGATGGTCGAGGTTGCGCTTGGACCAAAACCTAATGTTGCCGCGGGTGCCGCGTTGGAGGCTCCCCCTAACCCAACCGAGGACGCAAAATTATTGATTGCGGGCGCGGCGGCGGAATTAAGCGAGCTCATACCTAATCCGGCCGCCACGCCCGGATTGACCGCCGCCTCGCCAAGCACCGCGCCGCCCGCCGCCGCCAATCCACCAAACGGGCTCGCGGCCGGTTGCGGATGCCGATTGACGGTTGCAAGTAGTGTGGTCGCGACTTGCGGCGCCGGGACCGACGTATTGGTACTCGTCTGCGGCGCGATCGACGACGACGGCGACGGCGCGACCGAAGCGTTATTCTTGTTCGAGGGGACGATGACGCCGCTGGTCGGATCGGTCTGCCCGCCGACAAACGATGGCGAGATCACTTCGGAAGGGTTTTTGATCCCGGTACCGCCGGTGTTCGGGTCGGACGGCGCTTCCTGTGCCATGATGTTTAAGGCGTCGGCGGCGTCACGGGATGAGTGAGCGTCTGATTGATCAAATTTGCAAACCGATAGGCCAGATTGGCGGTCTGCTGCGCGGTGGCGATATTGGTCGATGCCGGGCTCGGCAGGTTGTTGGGGTCCCAGGTTTGCGGCGTTGCCTGGGCCGAGGGGTCGAGCAGTCCGCTCTCGACCACGGTGGCGCTATAGAAGGACTGCATCCAATCCACCATCGCCAGAAAATCGGCCTGCTTATCGCCGGTGAAGCGCGGCGGCGGCGGCACCACGGCATTGACGTTGGATGTGGTGCTTTGCGTTGCCATTTTAGTGTCCGATTCCAACGACCTTCGCTTCGGCCTTGATGAGATTGATCGGCGTATCTGCTGCCGACGAAATCTCGAACATGAAGGTCGTTGCGTTGCCGAATGCGCCGAAATTCTTGAACTGGATGCGGTCGCCAGCTACCCCAAGATCGCGCTTGATCCAGGGGCCGAACGGGCGGCCATCGCGCGAGCATCGCACCTGGATTTCCGGGGCGGTAGCACTTCCGCCGGTACCGCGCTTCAATTGCAGGCGGAAATCCCGCATCTGCAAGGAATCGCCCTGGCTGATATGCGCGGTTCTCACCAGCCAGCGCTGCTGCACGCCGTCATTGGTATAGGTGTCGGTGGTGAACTTGTAGATCTTGCCTTCGGCCCCGACAAAGACCTGATCCCACATCCGCCAATGCGACCAGCCGGGCCAGCGGTTAGGTACGCCGTTGGAGCTGTCCCAGCCGAACAATGACGACCAGCGTTTGTTGCGATAGTCGTAGAGAAGCGTCACGCCCCTGGTGCCGTACACGGTGGTCGCGTTCGGCATTTGCAGAATCATGAACTTCTGCCCTACGATATGGCAGGGATTGTTGGGAAAACCCCCGACCCAGGCGTCGGTCCAGTCGTCGATGCCTTCGAGGATCAGCCCGATGTCGTTACTGACCGATTGCGAAACCTGCTGCTGAAACTTGACGAATTCGGCGAGCTTGTTGACCGTGAACGTGGCGTTGTCGGCAAACAGCATCATGTAAGGCGCCTTGATGCCTTCGCCGAGCGCCCAGCGCCGAAAGAATGGCGTATTGCCGGTAGGTACCCGCTCCCATTGCTCGATGCCGCTTTGGCCGCCGAACAACAATTCGCGGAAGTCGTTGATCATGAACGCGGTGACGTTGTCGGGGCTGGAATCGGCCGAAAACGTATTCAGCGGCGGCCACTGATCTGGAAAGCCGGGATTGGAATAAAACCAGCGCTGCGCATTGATCTGGTTTGCGATGACATAGCCATCGATGACCGCGACGTGGCTGGCAAGCGGTGCCGCCGACGATAATATTTCAGTGGATGTGCCTCGGAGCCGGATGATCGGGCCGCCGGCGGCCATGAAGGCTTCCTGGTTATTCTTGGCGAAGATGACGCGGCGACCGCCGGTGATCGGCGCTTTCGTCACCTCGGTCACCTGGGCGTTTTGCGCCACGCGGTAGGCGCGGCCGCGCGAGGTTGCGGCCAATAGATCGCCCTCGAAATCGTAGAGATAGACCCGGCCCGTGTCCGGCAGCGTGCAAAAGACCTCCAGTCCTGGAAATCGGTTGTGGCCGCCGAGTTCGTTGATGAACCCGTTCTCGATCGCGGTCTGATGGCCGACTACCGCATCCTGGTCGACGTTGGCAAACATCGAGGTATTGAGCGGCAGCGCGATCCAGTTGTCCGGGCTGGTGGTTCCGATGCGGCCTGCCATCAGCCGCCCACCAGCACCATCTCGCAGTCGACCGTCCACTCGACATTCATCGCGGTGTCGCCGGTGACCTCGACGAAGATATTGCCGCCTGAAGCGACAAAGGTCGCGGCCCAATTGACATCGGTTTGCTGCGCGGCGCGCAAGCTGGTGACCGAGCCAAGTAGAACCACGGCCGAATCGGTCGGCGTGCCGTTGGCGCTGGCGCTTCCGGTTCCAGTATCGGTGATGATCTCGTCGTTTAAGAAGTTGCCGAACAAATCCTGTAGCGTCAGCGTGCCGGTCGAACCGGATGCGGCCACCGCAATGATGCGCGCGGTGGCGCCGGAAGTCTGACCTGTGACGATGTTACCGGCGGTAAAGGAGCCGGTTGAACTGTCATAAAGCAGCGAGGCCCCGGGCCGATGCGCCGAAACCGCGATGTGAAAGAACCCGGTATCGATGCTCGATCGCGAGCGTCCGATCACCTTGGCTTCAAGATAGACCGCTTGTCCCGGGTTAAGCTCCTGGCTCCAGGCGACGGTCTGGGCATTGCCGGTGGTCAGGCCCGCGGATTCGCCGCGGTAGAAGGTCTTGTGACGGGTCCAGGCGGTCGGTGAGTTGCCGCCGAACACCATGCCGGTGATCTCGCGGCAGTCCTGCGCCAGGATGTTGTTATCAGGCGAATTGATGTTGACGGTGACGAAGGAAAAATCGTAGCGCCGGAATGCGACTGCTTGCAGTGTATTATTGAGCGTGATGACGGAATTGACCGCCGCTTTGGCCGAGGTCGAGCCAGAGGCCGCGACCGCCGCCGCCGAGGGTCCGCAACTGCCGTCGGCAAATTCGATGCCGTTGGAGAAGTTGACGATGCCGTTGAGCGTGGTGGCTGGAGCGTCGTCGATGATGAGGTTGGTGGTATTGAGATTAAACCAGCTATTCTCATCAATCCTGATCTGCTGGCCGCCGACGATCGAAAGCGCGGTTCCGGTATTGGTGTCGAAGCCGATGCCGGAGAACACCAGCCCAGCCACCGGCGAATCCTTGAACAGGATGTCCAGTCCTATCCCGGCACAAAGCTGCACCTTGCCGCCGTCCCAACGCTCGTTGGTGATCGCTCCGCCAAGGCCGTTGTTGGAATCGCCGCGGCATTGATAGCCGGCGGTGAAACAGTCGGAAATCCACAGGTCTTTCCAGTGCGATCCGGTACCGCCCGTCCGCTTCATCCCGACGTCGAAGCGCTCGATCATCACGTCGTTGAAATGGACGTAATTGATATTGGTGCCAAAGACGCCGATCGAATTGGTGACCTGGTTGATGCCGTCGAGCGTGATGTGCTCAAAACCGGCGCGGTCTCCGGCCAGTGTTGCGATGTTGCCGGTGAGCGTCGATTGCAGGATGGTGATGTCGCGGCCGGCGCCGCGCACGATCACATTGCCCGGAATGGTAAGGTTGGTGAACTGATAGGTACCGGCAGGCACCTCAACGTACCCGCCGCCGAGCGCGCCAGATGCAGCAATAGCCGCTACCAGCGTGTTGTTGTTGGTGGTGGCGGAAGCGTTATTGGTGCCAACGGTGAGGAAAACACCGTAGTCTCGGACATCGATGCGGCGCGCAAACAGATCATCGAGATTGCCGGCAACCGCCCCGCCGGTTGGAATGACCGTCGCCTCTGACGCATCCTGGGCGGCTAAGGTGGTGAGAGGAACGACTTCGACGCCGGTCCGGTCCACCGAATTTATCTGCAGTTCGTAAGGCACCCCGACATAGAGCGGCTGCGACCACTTGCCGTAGGAGATGCCGTTTTCGGTCATCTGCTGCAGCGTCTGCGGGTTGGCTGCGGCTAGTGTGAGTGCCTCGTCGGTGAAGATGGCGGCGAGCGTATTGGTGTTGGCCTGGAATACGCTGACGGTGGCGAGCCCGTAGCCAGGCCGCCAGGTGTCAAAATCTGCTAATCTGACTGACGGCATGTTAAGCTGACTGACGGCATGGAGAGAATCACATGGGCGTCGTTGCGCGGCCACTCGCCGAACGGTTTATGGACAAAGTGATGCCTGAGCCCAACAGCGGTTGCTGGCTCTTTATTGGCTACATTATGCCCGAAGGCTATGGACAGATTCGGGGCGAAGGAGGCCGGAAAGGAAAGACGCTCTTGGCGCACCGAGTTTCGTATAAACTTTTCAAAGGCCCAATTCCTCGCGGACTTGAGCCGGATCACAAGTGTCGGATGCGATGTTGCGTCAACCCCGATCATCTTGAAGCGGTCACGCGTCACGTGAACATAATTCGCGGTATTGGGCCGGATTCTACTCGCAAACGACAAGCTGCGATCACCCAATGTCCCAAGGGCCACGCATATTCTAGAGAAAATACGTGCTATCGGCGCAATGGCGCACGCTCTTGCCGCACATGTGATCGCGAGCGAATGCGTCTGGTGCGGGAACGCAAATAAGAGGACGAGACGCACGCTCGGCATTATTTGGCCGGTTTCAAATTCGAAAACAGGCTTCGCTCGTCGCGCACGCAATCGCCGCCGATCGAAAGCCTAGTGTTGGCGTTATCGAGCGCGTCCGCCGTCTTGGTATATGCCACGCGGGCATCGGTTTTTGGCGTCACCACCGGCGTCTTGACCGGCACTAGAAAACCTTCGCAGATCTTCGGCAGGTGGACGGCAAGCGGCAGATCGCCGTTGTCGATGTCGTTATTTGTGGCGCACGCGGTTAGCAGCAGTGCCAAGCTGACAGGAAGCGGACACAGGTTTCGGCTTGCCCGAGCCTTGTAGAAACTTAACCTTTTCGTCGTTGGCATCGGCTCGGTCCTTCTGCGACTGTAGCGCTTGCAGCGCCTGCGCATATTTTTCCTGTAGGGTCTTGTCAATCGAGGTATCGCGGCGGTCCTGTGCCTTGACGGCGGCCTCGCGCGCGGCATCCCATTGCGCCTGAACGTCGGCGCGGCCGACCTTGTCGCCATAGATCATGCTGAAATAGGCGATCGCGACCACGCCGCCGGCGATCAGGGCCGGTTTCAATAGCCGCGGGTCGAGATAAACGATGAAGGCCATCGCGGCGAGTGCGCCCACCGACAAGCCGGTCCATTCCGAGATATGCAGGATCTCGCGCCAGGCGGCGAAGATTTCAAACATCATACGTGATCATTGTTGAGCTTGTTGCGGCGGTCGAACCAGATGAAGACCGCAAGTACCGCGAGCGCAACGCAGATCAGCACGGTCGGGTTATGCGCCAGCATCGCCAGATGATCGGTGATGCCGAGATCGTCAAGCGAGCCCTTCACCTGTTTCAGCGGTTCGAGCGCGTCATTGGCCGATTGCGCGGCGGTGGCGATCGCGCCGGTGCCGATGGTGATCGCGGCAGTTCCGGTCTTGGAACCTGCCATGCCCTTCGGCGGCGGGTTGCGCTCGGCCTTCGGCGAGAACACGATGTCGGGGTGCGGCGAAGCGGGACCGTCGAGATGATCAGGGGTGTGAAACCAGGCGATCTCGGCGTTGCGGCGGTTGACTAACCCTTGCATCCGCTCGCCCTTGGAGCAGACATATTGCAAGAGTTTCGCCGGCACCGCATTGATCTGGCCCGAATTGATCAGCCTAATCCCGGCAATGGCGCCCGAGGGACAGTTGAAATAGGTGTCCACCAGCGCGTCGAACTGATGCTGGGTGACTTCGACCTTGAGCCGCCGATTGACCGCGGCCTCACATGGCGCGATGTCGTGGTCGAAAATCGCATCGGCCTGTCCGCGATCGATCCGCATTCCCTGCGTGATCTTTGGCTCTCCCGCCGCATCGGTATGGCCGAATCCGATCGTCAGCGTGCCTCTGACCGGTCCGCCATCCCATTCTGGATAATGGCCGTGCTCTTTCGGCCGCTTGTCGTCATAGACATAGAGGACGCACTCTTCCCACGGCTCGGTCAATCGCGCCCGGGCCGCGGCACTCATCTTCATCATGGCGGTTATCCGGCTGGCGGCGCGGCAGGAGGTGTCGTGAGTGTCTTGGTTACCCCCTCCAGCGTTGTCACGCGTGACTCCAGCGCAGCGAAGTCGCCCTTGAGGCTGGCGAGATCGGCCTTGCCGGCATTCCACCAGGCTTTGAGCTTGGCAGCGCCCCAGGCATAGCCCTTCTTGGCCACCAGATAGCCGAACCAACCGATACCTACTGACGCCATGCCGGCGGCAACCAGAAAAACCTGCTCCATAAAAATCTCCTAGAAGATGATGAGGACCTGGATGTCCTCGTAGTCGACGGGGAAGTGGCCTGCGAAAAACATCGAGTTCGGATGCCAAGGCTGCTGCTGGCTGTTGAAGAACTGATACTTGGCTATAGATTTCGGGGTCGGCGGCGGCGCCGAGAACATCAAGGGCCGCGGGTGCCAGGGCATTTCCTGGACCACGAACACCCGCGGGACGATTTCTGGCGTCAGCCCGACATTGCCGATCTGCTGCAGACCGGCCCACATTCTCGGCAGAGGATGCCAGGGCATCTCCTGCCGGGTGATCAGGCTATCTGCGACCGGCGGGCGGACGTTGGGGCCCTGGATGCCCGGATTGAAGCTTGGCCGCGGGTGGCCGGGTATCTCCTGGACGTTGAAGAGATTGGTTTTGATCGCGCCGGGCGGCGCGGTGTTGGAGGCTCGAACGCCGGCAAAGAACAGCGAGGCCGGGTGCCAGGGCTGTTCCTGCCGGTTGATGACGATGGTGCCGGGGCAATAGGAGCTTAGAGGAAGCGTTCCGTTCGGCGGCAGCGCGCCAAGGGCAGATTGACCAAGACCGCTTAAACCGAGCATTGCGCGGCCTTCAGATTAGATCAGGTGTCTTTGCCGCGGCGGTCAACCCAGCCCTTCGTAAGCAGGTAGAAGGTGTTTCCGCTGGCGGCGCTGCTAACTGCGGCTACTTGCGCCGATGTATTGGTGCGAACAGTCTGCTCGAAGTCGGAAAACACGGCTGCTGTTACGTTGTCGATGGTTCTGTTTATCGTAGGCGACCCTGCTGCTTGCGTACCTGTGAGCGGCGAGTAGAGCAGAAAGTTTTGGGCGGCAACCGTGTTCGTGAACGTGCCGTGCAGCAGAGCCGCGACGGGAAATCCAGTAGGAACCGATACCGTGAAGTTAGTGGATGTAGTTCCAAGCGTGGTATTGTCTGTGACGTCTTGAACAGGGGTGGACCACAAGAACTCGTCACCGTTCTGGGTGAACTTGATGATATGGCCCGATCCATCGGTCTTGAACGATCCGATCCGGCGAAAGGCGGTGGTCCCTGCCGGCGCATTGGCCGCAGTCACCGAGGTATCGAAGAACACGTCGGCGCTGCCGCTGATGACAGCGGCAAAGACGTGATACCAGGTCGAGGCGGCAATGGTTAGGCCCGCGCCCATGCCGTTGGCGCCAGATCCCGCAACCCAACTTCCCGCTATGGATTTTGTGAATGCGCCGAGCACGATATTGGTGGCGTTGGTCGAATCGCGGGCTTGGCCCGCCGTAATGTCGAGCACGCTGTTCGGCGTGGTACCATCGTTCGACAACTGCATCCCGGCCAGATAGGACTGCGGCAGCGCAATGGTATTGGCCGAGATCGAATAATCGCCGGAGGTAGGCGTGATGGCACCTGCGGTCGGGCTTCGTCCGGCAAAATTGGTGACGATATCGGCCGCACCCGCCATGATGAAGACCTGCTCGCTGCCGGTCAGGCTGATCGCGGCGCCTCCGTTCGACGAATCCTCCACCGTGCGCCCGGTGAGCGTCGGGCCGGCGGTATTGTAGGTAAAGGTCGAGATTTCCCAATTGCCATTATTGTCGAGGATCAGGATGCGAAGCGTATCGCCGTTAGCCGCACCAGCGGTATTGAAGTCGACGAACGAGCAGACGTTGGGCGCGACTGCACCTAGCGCGGAGCCAAGCGCCACCGTGGTTCCGGTGCCGATGGTAGTGGCATTCATGCCGGCGCGGTCGTAGAGCTTCACTGTCATTGATTAAAATCCTTCAGGAGCGATCGACCAGAAGCGCGAGCGTGAAGCTCGTGATGGCGATGCAGCTCACGACGTTGACGGTCAGGATTTCGCCTTTGTTGAGCGCGGTCACCCAATCCAATAGGCAGAAATCCTCGATGCTTTGCGCGCTGGATAACGTCGGTCGGTTGTCGAAGCAGATTGAGTTCTCGGCCGTGGTCGGGTATTTCGAAAGCGTCGAGCGCCAGATATCGAGCGTCAGCGAGCCGACCTGGTCGGCCACCAGCACCATGCGCTCGATGTTGCAATCGACCGGCACCGGAAACGAGGTCTTGATCCCGGTGCGGATTACGCCACCGGCCGGCGAGGCGACCCGCACCCCGAGCAGCGCGTAGGGCGCGTGCCAGGACAGATTGCGAAAGAACGGGACTGCGGTCGGCGCCTTTGGCGGCAACGCGCCAAGCGCGGTTTGCCCAAGGCCGCTAAGACCAAGCATGGCAGGTCACTTCCGGCCGATCAGGCCTTGTTGACGCTGATCGTGCAGCTCGAGTTGCCGCCGGCCGCGTCGAGATGGCCTGACGCCGAAACCACCATCGCCACCGGCGCCTTTGCCAAACCCGACACGCTTTTGTCGTCGGATTCGGCATGGTTGCCGCCGACCTCGACAAAGCCGTGGATTGCAGCCGCGATGAAGGCGCGCACGCCATGCGGTACGCCTTCGGCGCTTTCCAACTTGTCCAGGGCTTCGGATTTGGATGAGGCGGTGTATGATATAGAGAAGCTCATTCACGATCTCCCGGAGGGAATACGGTGATGGCGACGATCATTCTGACCGCGAAGTTCAAAAACGGTGTGACCGGCAACGCTCATATCGATGTCGATCACATCAAATGGGAACCGCACGAGATGGGCCGAACCATCGAGCAGGACGCGCTGCCACGCGAGCTGTGGGAGGTGGCGATCCATACCGACAAAGGCACAGCGACGAGCCAGACTATGCCGTTCATCGACGTTCGCATCCCGCTTAGCCTGATAGCGTTCGGCCGAGATGACTAGGCCGCGGCCTATTCTTCCCATTCCACGTTATAAGAACTGCCGTTGGCATCGGTGCCGGCGATGTTGCGGCAGGAAACCTGCCCTTGCAGCACGCCGTTGATGAACAGCGGTTCTTTCGTGAGCGGCCACACGAAGGCGCCGACACCGCCTTGCGCGTTCCAGTCCTGGGTATAGAGGTTACCGCCTGGATCGGCGGCGAGCGTAGCCGCGGTGGCAAAGGTGCCGATGCGCGCGCCCGACGTGGTGTAGTTCGGCTGATTATAGGACTGCGTCAAGGCGGTGAAGGTCGAGGACGCGCCCGTGGTCGGCCGCGTCCAGCGCGTGCGGTAGCCGGTCGAAGTGGTCAGCCGTCCGCCCCAGCTTATCCAGAGTAATTTGCCGAATACGCCGGCCGATTGGCTATCCAGCGTCCAGTTGTCGGTCGTGGTTGCGGGCGTGAAGGCGCCGTTACCGCCAGTAAAGGTGGGCATGTCGTATCTCCGTCAGTTTAAGAGAGGTTTCAGATGCCGAGGATTTTGGCGTTCTGTTCGCGGCGGTAGTGCTCGGCGAGCGCGCGTTCGATTGTGGCCTTGAACGGGCCGGAACATTTGATTTGCGGCGGTGCGGCGGCGCATCGCGTGCACAGCGATTGATCGCAGGAATGGCACTTGAAGCCGCCAGCCGCTAACCAATCGCGCTTCCTCAAACCTGCCTCGCAATGGGCACAGGCCAGCGTGTCGTCCTCGGTCTTGATGCCGCCCGAACAGGTATCGTCGTTGAAGAAGTAGCCTGAGCCGTCAAAGAACGATCGTCTGCTCATCAGTTCCTCGTCACTTGCAAGGTCAGCGTCACCATCTTCAAGCCCGACACCGAGATCACGTTGAAGCCGAGCACGTTGCCGGCCGGAATTGCCGTGGTCCATCCGCTCAGCGTGGTGTCCTGGTGGCTCTGCTGGCTCGACAATGTCGGATTGGCGGACGCCACGATCGAATTCGACGGCCCCGGCGGAAACTGCGCGAACGGCGCCGAATAAATGTCCATCACGATCGAGCCTGCGGTATCGGCAAGCAGCGTCATCGAGGTGATGGTGCAGGCGGACGGGACCGGGATATAGCCCTTGACGCCGGTGGTGATCGCGGCATCCGGCGCGTTGCCGAACTGGATCACGATCTCGCTTGCCGGCAGGATCACCGCCGTAAAGGTGATCGGCGAGGTGCCGAGCGTGAAGGGCGAAGTGATATTGGCCTGCCAGCCCCTATTCTTGTTGATCGTCCCGTTCATGACGTAGACGAGGAAGCCGTTGCCGATCTTGGCAGAAACGTCGCAATCGACCGCCGCAGCCCAGGCGCCAGTTGCGGCGACATAGATATTGTTTTGTGATGCGGTGGTCTGATCCTTGACCAGTACCCGCTCGCCAGCAACGAGCGTATGGCCGTCGATGGTCTGAAGACCCGATAGCGTGATGTTGCTGCCCGTGGTGGCGCAGGCAACCGCCGCCTTGATTGCGAGCGTCGCGCCGCCTTCGGAGATCTGCGTCGCGTCGATCGCGATCGCAAGATTACCAGCACTAACGTCCGTCGTCAGCGATGACGACGAGGTAAAATCGGTTTCCGCGACATAGATGTTGCCGGAAACCGGATCGAACACGAAGTCGGTCGAGTAGTAGACCGTCGCCGCTGCCCAATTGCCGCGCCAACTCCCGCGCGCATTGATGACGCCGGTCTGGTGCGAGGGCACGTTTGGCCCCAGCACCTGGGCAATGACGGGGACCTCGATATAGACCGGAGCGGAGAACTTGCCTTCGCTGTCA